>Ga0302175_10000198_pt1 | contig 23750 bp, 23 predicted proteins | sample I_Fen_N3_3_FD_198791 | JGI IMG/M metagenome (GOLD analysis project Ga0302175, IMG submission 198791) | Peat permafrost microbial communities from Stordalen Mire near Abisko, Sweden - I_Fen_N3_3 | ecosystem: Environmental > Terrestrial > Soil > Wetlands > Permafrost | place: Sweden: Abisko... | reverse complement strand
CCATGGGCAGCACCGTTTCCGCCTGCCTGGCCACGCCGTTCAAGATCAAGGGCGTGAACTACTCGATCTCCTCCGCTTGCGCCACCAGTGCTCACTGCATCGGTACTGCGGTTGAGCAGATCCAGCTGGGCAAGCAGGACATCGTGTTTGCAGGCGGCGGTGAAGAAGAGCATTGGAGCCAGTCGTTCCTGTTCGACGCCATGGGCGCGCTGTCGACCCAGTACAACGAAACCCCGGAAAAAGCATCCCGTGCCTACGACGCCAAGCGTGACGGTTTCGTCATCGCCGGCGGTGGCGGCATGGTCGTGGTCGAGGAGCTGGAACACGCCTTGGCCCGTGGTGCAAAAATCTACGCGGAAATCGTCGGCTACGGCGCGACTTCCGACGGCTACGACATGGTTGCGCCAAGCGGCGAAGGCGCCATCCGCTGCATGCAGATGGCCATGGCCACCGTTGATACCTCGATCGACTACCTGAACACCCATGGCACCTCGACTCCGGTCGGCGACTCCAAGGAAATGGAAGGCGTGCGCGCGGTATTCGGCGACAAGGCTCCGGCTATCAGCTCTACCAAGAGCCTGTCGGGTCACTCCCTGGGCGCCGCTGGCGTTCACGAAGCGATCTACTGCCTGCTGATGATGGAAGGCAACTTCATGGCGGGTTCCGCCAACATCGACGAACTGGACCCGGAAGTGGCAGACATGCCGATCCTGACCAAGACTCGCGAAGACGCCACCATCAACACCGTGATGAGCAACAGCTTCGGTTTCGGTGGCACCAACGCCACGCTGGTACTGAAGCGCTGGGCTGGCAAGTAACACCCCGCCCCGTTCGCTGCACACAAAAACGCCCCGACTGGTTCGGGGCGTTTTTTTACCTTGAGAAAATGCCTACGCCTTCATCCCACTGTAGGAGCTGCCGAAGGCTGCGATCTTTTGATCTTGAGAGTCAAAAGATCGCAGCCTTCGGCAGCTCCTACGGTTTTTTGTGTTCCGCTCAGGTGGTGCGTTGGCAGTGGTTTTGTTCACCGCGAACATGAAACTTTTGTCATCCAGCTCAGGGGCCTGCGACCAAATGTCGCGTGTTTAGCGGGCTGCAGGACTTTTGCGGATTTCGCAAATATTCGTTACCGAACTCAAGTGTTTACTTAGCAAGCTAACCAAACATATAACAGAGTCCTGCACACGCCTTGGTGCAGGTAACTGAGATTGGAGCTAGCAGATGACTGTAAAAGTAACTGAACGCGACGATTCACATATGTCCCACGAAGGCGTAGCCGCCGGTATCCGCATCTGGGATGTGCATCAACAAGACTTGCTGGTCGGCATGTTCCACTCCGAGACCGACGCCCACAACTACAAGTGCGAACTGGAAACATTGGAGCAACAACGCGAACGCCGCTCCGCTTGAGCAACTACAGCATTGAAAACGACAAACCCCGCCATGAGCGGGGTTTGTCGTTGTTGCAGGCCTTAAAGGCTTACCACATCAGATCGTCAGGGATCTGATAGGCCGCGTATGGATCGTCCTCGGCCGCCACTTCCTCAGTCTTGACGTTGAGCTGCACGATCCGCTGCGGATCACGCTCCTGGATCTTCAGGGCCGCCTCACGGGGGATCACTTCGTAACCGCCGCCATGGTGCACGATCGCCAGGAAACCATTGCTGAGCTGGTTGCGCATCAGCGTGTTGACGGAGATGCGCTTGACCTTCTTGTCGTCAACGAAGTTGTAGTAGTCCTCGGTGGTCAGTTTCGGCAGGCGCGAGACTTCGATCAATTGCTTGACCTGGGCGGCGCGGGCCTTGGCCTCGACCTTCTCCTGCTGCAAGCGATTCAGCTCCTGGTCGCGCTTGACCTTCTCGGCCAAGGCTTCCTGGGCCAGGCGCTGCTGGGTGTCGTCCTGTTCGATCTGGCCTTTGTGGACCAGACGTTGCTGCTTTTGTTTGTCTTTGCTGACCTGTTTGGCCTGCTTTTGGTTGACCAGCCCTGCTTTGAGCAACTGGTCGCGAAGGGAAATGCTCATGGTGCTTATTTCTCACTTAGGCAACTGCTCAACCGCAGCTGGGCAAATTCTTTTCCTGACGTTTGGCTTCGCCCCACAGGGCGTCCAACTCTTCGAGGGTGCAATCTTCTATGGGACGGTGGGTGTCGCGCAATGCCTGTTCGATAAAACGGAAGCGACGTTCAAACTTGCTGTTGGCGCCACGCAAAGCCGTTTCCGGATCGACCTTCAGGTGTCGCGCCAGATTGACCACCGAAAACAGCAAATCACCGACCTCGTCGGCAATCGCTGCCGAGTCGTTATCGGCCATGGCTTCGAGCACTTCATCGAGTTCTTCACGAACCTTGTCCAGCACCGGCAACGCGTCCGGCCAGTCGAAACCGACCTGCCCGGCGCGCTTCTGCAACTTGGCCGAACGGGACAACGCCGGCAGCGCGGCAGGGACATCATCGAGCAAGGACAGTTGCTGCGGCGCCGCCGATTTCTCCGCGCGCTCCTGGGCCTTGATCTCTTCCCAGCGCTGCTTGACCTGTTCTTCATTCAGACGCGGGACGTCCAGCGGCGCGTACAGATCGCCGGTAGGAAACACGTGCGGATGACGGCGGATCAACTTGCGAGTGATGCTGTCGATGACACCGGCGAATTCGAAGCGCCCTTCTTCCCGTGCCAGCTGGCTGTAATAAACCACCTGGAACAGCAAATCCCCCAACTCACCCTGCAAGTGATCGAAGTCGCCGCGCTCGATGGCGTCGGCGACTTCGTAGGCTTCCTCCAGGGTGTGCGGGACGATGGTCGCGTAAGTTTGCTTGATGTCCCACGGGCAGCCGTACTGCGGGTCGCGCAGGCGGCTCATCAGGTGCAGCAAATCTTCAAGGCTGTACATCAAATTCTCTCGTTCAAACGCCGAACTCCCTGTAGGAGCTGCCGAAGGCTGCGATCTTTTGATTTTAAAAACAAGATCAAAAGATCGCAGCCTTCGGCAGCTCCTACAGGGAGACCGACCGCCGCTTATGGCGTGCGGTTACGCCGGGTTTCGATGATGTTCGGCAACTGGGAAATGCGCCCCAGCAAACGACCCAATGCATCCAGCCCCGGAATCTCGATGGTCAGGGACATCAACGCGGTGTTGTCCTCTTTGTTCGAGCGGGTGTTGACCGCCAGCACGTTGATCCGCTCGTTGAGCAGCACTTGCGACACGTCACGCAGCAGACCGGAACGGTCGTAGGCGCGGATGATGATGTCCACCGGATAGGTGAGCACCGGCACCGGGCCCCAACTGACCTGAATGATCCGCTCCGGCTCGCGACCGCCCAGTTGCAGCACAGAGGCGCAGTCCTGACGGTGAATGCTCACGCCACGGCCCTGGGTGATGTAGCCGACGATGGCGTCGCCCGGCAACGGCTGGCAGCAGCCGGCCATTTGGGTCATCAGGTTGCCGACGCCCTGAATCTGAATGTCGCCGCGCTTGCCCGGTTTGTAGCCGGTGGCTTTGCGCGGGATCAGTTCCAGTTGTTCGTTACCACGTTCCGGCTCGACCAGTTGCTGGGCCAGGTTGACCAGTTGCGCCAGGCGCAAATCCCCGGCACCGAGGGCGGCGAACATGTCCTCGGCGGTTTTCATGTTGGCTTTTTCGGCCAACTTGTCGAAATCCACCGCCGGCAGACCGAGACGCGTGAGTTCGCGTTCGATCAAGGTTTTACCCGCCGCGACGTTCTGGTCGCGAGCCTGCAATTTGAACCAGTGAACGATCTTCGCCCGCGCTCGCGAGGTGGTGACGTAGCCCAGGTTCGAGTTCAGCCAGTCGCGGCTCGGGGTGCCGTGCTTGCTGGTGATGATCTCGACTTGCTCACCGGTTTGCAGGCTGTAGTTGAGCGGTACGATGCGGCCGTTGATCTTCGCGCCACGGCAGTTGTGGCCGATTTCGGTGTGCACGCGGTAGGCGAAGTCCAGCGGCGTCGAGCCTTTCGGCAAGTCGATGGCGTGACCGTCCGGGGTGAAGATGTAGACCCGGTCCGGCTCGATATCGACCCGCAGCTGTTCCGCCAGGCCGCCGATGTCGCCGAGTTCTTCGTGCCACTCCAGCACCTGACGCAGCCACGAGATTTTCTCTTCGTACTGGTTGGAGCCGGCCTTGACGTCGGTGCCCTTGTAGCGCCAGTGCGCGCAAACCCCCAGTTCGGCTTCTTCGTGCATGGCGTGCGTGCGGATCTGCACTTCCAGCACTTTGCCCTCCGGGCCGATGACTGCGGTGTGCAGCGAGCGGTAGCCGTTCTCTTTCGGGTTAGCGATGTAGTCGTCGAATTCTTTCGGGATGTGCCGCCACAAGGTGTGGACGATGCCGAGCGCGGTGTAGCAATCGCGCATTTCCGGCACCAGCACGCGAACGGCGCGCACGTCGTAGATCTGGCTGAATTCCAGACCCTTGCGCTGCATTTTGCGCCAGATCGAATAAATGTGTTTGGCCCGGCCGCTGATGTCGGCATCGACGCCAGTGGCAGTCAGCTCATTCTTGAGCTGGCTCATCACGTCGGCGATGAAACGCTCGCGATCGAGTCGCCGCTCATGCAGCAACTTGGCGATCTGCTTGTATTGGTCAGGCTCAAGGTAACGGAAGGACAAGTCCTCCAGTTCCCACTTGATATGACCGATACCGAGGCGATGGGCGAGCGGCGCGTAGATGTCGAAGACTTCACGGGCCACGCGGTTGCGTTTCTCGTCGTCGGCGGTTTTCACCGCACGGATCGCGCAGGTACGTTCGGCCAGTTTGATCAGCGCGACACGAACGTCATCGACCATCGCCACAAGCATCTTGCGCAGGTTTTCCACCTGGCCCTGAGTGCCCAGCACCAGGGATTGACGGGGGCTCAGGCTGGCGCTGATCGCCGCCATGCGCAACACACCGTCGATGAGTTTGGTGACGACTGGACCGAAGCGCTGGCTGACTGCCGGCAATTGGATCTGGCCTTCGCGCACGCCGCGATACAGGATCGCGGCGACCAACGAATCCTGATCGAGTTTGAGGTCGGCGAGAATCTCGGCGATCTCAAGGCCCGTGCGGAAACTCGACGTCCCTTCGGACCAGAGATTTTTCGCCGCATTGGCCTGTTGTTCAGACGAACGAGCGAACTCGCACGCTTCTTTCAAGGCTTCGCGATCCAGTGCCTGATCGACAATGACCGCGTGATCGAGCCAAGCCTCGAGATTGATACTGCCGTCGGTGTTGATCGGCTGGTGTGCTCTCACCTGTACCATCTTGCTTTACCTTCCCTACGACGCAGATTCAATGCGTCAAAATCGCTGACCTTTGATGCCCGTGAGCCCGCGCCGGGCTGGTGCGCGGCTGCACGGGCGGCCAGTCGGACCAGACGAGCCGTCCTAGCTCGCTTCAAATAACGCCATGGCCTCGACATGTGCCGTTTGAGGAAACATATCGAGAATCCCGGCACGTTTTAACCGGTAGCCCTGCTTAATCAATTCGACCGTGTCGCGCGCCAGCGTTGCAGGGTTGCACGACACGTACACCAACCGTTTGGCGCCCAGGGATGCCAGCTTGCGCACCACCTCGAAAGCACCGTCCCGTGGTGGGTCCAAGAGTACCGCACAAAAGCCTTCGCGCGCCCATTCGGCATCGGCCAAAGGCTGGGATAAATCGGCCTGAAAAAACCTGGCGTTATGCAGATTGTTGCTAGCGGCGTTGGCAGCGGCCCGTTCGACCATCGCCTGCACGCCCTCCACCGCAACCACTTCGCGAACAGCTTTGGCCAGCGGCAGGGCAAAATTGCCCAAGCCACAGAACAGATCCAGCACGCGTTGATCGGCTTCAGGCTTCAACCAATCCAAGGCCTGGGCAACCATCGCTTCGTTGACCCCGGCGTTGACCTGAATGAAATCCCCTGGCCGGTACGCCAGGTTCAAGTCCCACTGCTCCAGACGATAACCCAGTGCCTGATCGGCTTCGACCGGTTGCGGCTCGCCGTCGCCATGCAGCCACAACTGGGCTTCATGGAACGCACAGAAATCCTTGAGGATTGTCATGTCGGCGTCGGACAACGGCGCCATGTGCCGCAGCAAGACCGCCAGGGACGATCCACTGAACAACTCCACATGCCCCAGCGCCTGAGGTTTGCTCAAGCGGCGAAGCATCTCCGGCAAGCGGCTCATGATCGGCTGCAAGGGCTGTACCAGCACCGTGCACTCAGTGATCGCGACGATGTCCTGACTGCCTGCGGCGCGGAAGCCGACCTCGAGTTTTTTCGCCTTCATGTCCCAACGTACCGCCACTCGGGCGCGACGCCGGTAACCGAACTCAGGACCACTTAACGGTGCTGCCCACTCTTCGGGTTCGACGCCCGCGACCTTGGACAATTGCTCGGCGAGCATGCGCTGTTTCAGGGCGAGCTGTTCGTTGTGGGGCAGATGCTGCACGCTGCAACCGCCACAGCGACCGGCGTGCGGGCACGGTGCAGGGCGCCGCAACTCGCTGGCCTGGAATACCCGTTCGGTGCGCGCCTCGACCACTTTGCCGTGGGCACCCAACACCCGCGCCTCGACGTCTTCACCGGCCAATGCGCCGATGACGAACCAGGTGCGGCCTTCAAAAAACGCGATACCGCGACCGTCATTCGCCAGGCGCTCGATGCTCAAGCGCTGCTTCTTGCCGGTCGGAATTTGCGGGGCCTTGCTGCCGCCCGTGGGTTGGAAGCGCAGGCCTCTCTCTTGCTTGGCCATCAGTTGGGCGCGTCGAAAATGCCGGTCGACAAGTAACGGTCGCCACGGTCGCAGATGATCGCGACGATCACCGCGTTTTCAACTTCCTGGGACAGACGCAGCATCGCTGCCACCGCACCGCCCGAGGACACGCCACAAAAAATGCCTTCTTCGCGGGCCAGACGACGGGTCACGTCTTCGGCTTCGCTTTGCGCCATGTCGACAATGCGGTCGACACGATCGGCTTGATAAATCTTCGGCAGGTATTCCTGCGGCCAGCGACGAATGCCCGGAATCGCCGAGCCTTCCATCGGTTGCAGGCCGACGATCTGCACGTTGTCGTTCTGCTCTTTCAAGTAGCGCGACACGCCCATGATGGTGCCGGTGGTGCCCATCGAACTGACGAAATGGGTGATGGTGCCCTCGGTCTGGCGCCAGATTTCCGGGCCGGTGGTGGTGTAGTGCGCTTCAGGGTTGTCCCCGTTGGCAAACTGGTCCAGCACCTTGCCACGGCCTTCGGCTTCCATCCGCTGGGCGAGGTCGCGCGCGCCTTCCATGCCTTCTTCCTGGGTGACCAGAATCAGCTCGGCGCCATAGGCCGTCATCGCGGCTTTACGTTCGGCGCTGGAGTTGTCCGGCATGATCAGGATCATCTTGTAACCCTTGATCGCGGCGGCCATGGCCAGCGCAATCCCGGTGTTACCGGACGTCGCTTCGATCAGCGTGTCGCCGACATGGATCTGCCCGCGCAACTCGGCGCGAGTGATCATCGACAGCGCCGGCCGGTCCTTGACCGAACCCGCCGGGTTATTCCCTTCGAGCTTGAGCAAAAGGGTGTTGCTGGTGGCGCCAGGCAGGCGCTGCAAACGAACCAGCGGAGTGTTGCCGACGCAATCGGCGATGGTTGGGTACTGCAAGGTCATGGCGTATTCGCAATCCAGACTGCGGGGGCGCCTATCATACCGGCAAACCTTCGCAGGCCATATCACGCAAAGTGCGGTGCTTATGGCTTATGGGAATAAGCGTCTGAATCAGGCTTCTTCCTCCTGCGCGATGTTGAGCGCGTAGAACTCATGCAGCTTGGCCTGCAACAGCTGTTTGTCCGGAAGTTGGACCTGATATTCAGCGATCAATGCGGGCGACAGGCTGCGGTTTAGGGCGTACTCGACCACTTCATCGTCCTTGCTGGCGCAGAGCAATACACCAATGGCCGGGTTTTCGTGGTGTTTGCGTTCGTTACGATCCAGCGCTTCCAGATAGAAGTTGAGCTTGCCCAAATACTCCGGCTGAAAACGACCGACCTTAAGCTCAATGGCTACAAGACTATTAAGGCCACGGTGGAAGAACAGCAAATCCAGGGCGAAATCACACCCGCCCACTTGCAATGGATATTCGGAACCGACAAAGCAGAAATCACGACCGAGTTCGCTCAGAAACTCTTTGAGGCGCGCCATCAACCCTTTATGCAGATCGGTTTCAGCATGGCTGCCTGGCAGGTCGAGGAACTCGACCATGTAGGCATCCCGGAATATCTCAAGCGCTGCCGGGTGAGTTTGTCTTAGCGCGGCTGAGACTTTTGCCGGTTGGGTCACACTGCGCTCGAACAGGGCCGCTTTGAACTGACGCTCCAGCTCGCGCGTCGACCACTTCTCCTGAACCGCCATGCGAAGGTAAAACTCCCGCTCTTCCGGGCGCTTACTCTGAGTCAGAATTAGCAAATTGTGGGTCCAGGGTAATTGTGTCAGCAGTGCTGACACTTTTTCGTCGCCCCGGTAAGCCTCGTAGAACTGGCGCATGCGGAATAGGTTGCGCCGGGTAAAACCACGCAACCCCGGTTGAGTCTGAGCCAGATGCTCAGCCAACTGATTGACCACGGAGTCTCCCCACTCCGCCCGTTCCAACTTACGACTGATATAAGCCCCGACCTGCCAGTACAACTCGATCAGTCGGGTATTTACTGCCTGGATCGCTTGCTGTTTAGCACTGTGAATCAGTGCAAGCACTTCATTGAAACGATCATCGGTGGTGTTGCCAGGGATGTCGGGTGCAGTCATGCCCAGTTCCTTGAAGATGAGTAGAACCGGGAGCTTAAACGGTCAAGGAAGCTTTAAAACGCCAGTAAAACCCTTTAGGAAATGTCGTACACAAATACGAGAACGGTCCGGTATGGTGGTTGATTGAGATGCCCCCTTCGCGAGCAAGCCCGCTCCCACAGGGTTCGGTGGTGGTCATACAGTTTGTGGGTGACTCAAGTCCACCGTAGGACCGGGCTTGCTCGCGAAGGCGTCGTCACTGACACCATCAACATCGGCCACCAACCACATATTCAGCCGCAATCCACACCCAGTGTTCTCAGCCCAAAGTCGCCCGCCCTGACGCTGCACCGCGTTTCTGGCAATGCTCAAACCCAACCCGAAGCCACCATTGCCTGGCCGCGAGCCATCCAATCGAATGAACGGCGAGAAGATCCGTTCCAGGTCCGTTTCAGCCACCCCGCCGCCCTGATCGTCCAGCCACAAATGCCAGAACTCGCCCTCACGCCGGCCACCAAGGCTGACAACCCCGCCGCTGGGAGAATGACGAATCGCATTGCGCAGAATGTTTTCCAGCGCTTTGGCCAGGGTGTTCAGATGACCACGCACCCAGCACGACGAATCCACCGCACAGTGCAATTGACTTGCCGGCCAGCCACTTTCATAGCAGGCGTTTTCCGTGAGCATGTCCCACAGCGCCTGGACCTGGATCGATTCGTCGGGCAGCAGCGTGCGTTCGGTGTCGAGCCAGGCCAGTTGCAGGGTGTCTTCCACCAGCCGCTGCATGCCATCGACCTCGCGACCAATGCGCTCGCGCAAGTGCACCAACCCCTGCTCGCTTTCGCTGGCCACCCGCAGGCGACTGAGCGGTGTGCGCAATTCGTGGGACAGGTCGCGTAGCAGTTGTTGTTGCAGGGCCACGGTGCTTTGCAGGCGCTCGGCCATATGGTCGAAGGCCCGGCCCAGTTCGCCCAGTTCATCCGTGCGGTTGGTGGTGTGACTCGACAGACGCACGCCCAACTGATCGGCGCGCCAAGCGTTGGCTTGTTCGCGCAACTGGTTCAACGGCACAACCAGCAAGCGATACAGCCCGACGCACAATAAAAGGGTGAACAAACCAGGGATCACGCCGTTGGTGATCACGCGCCAGAACACCCGGTACTGCCCGGGCATGAAACGTTTCGGCAGTTCGATCACCAGGCTGCCGGCACCCGGATCATTGGGAAACGGTACTCGCAGCCACGGCAAACCCTGGGTATGGCGACTGGTCGGCCAATCGAGGCCACGCAGGAAGGTCAGGCGCTGGACTTCCTTTTCCACCAGCGGATAGCTGCTCAAAGACTGCAAATCGCGGCCAATCACACCGATCCAGGTCCGCTCATGCTGGCCAACACTATGCAACCAGGCATCGACGCCTTCATTCCTGCCCTCATTCCAGGCCTGTTCCGCCTCGGCGGCATAACGCGTGAGGGTGCCCCGGGCCTCGTCGGACAGGAACAGGTTTTTCTGCTCCATGTAACGGCCCCAAGACCAGCTCAGCCAGATCATCAGCAAACAGAACGCCACCAACAGGCACGCCAGTTTCCAGAACAGCGAGTGCCGCCCAGGCAGGTCAGACCATTTCATCAGCGACACTCAACACATAACCCTTGCCCCAGACCGTGCGCACTTCGCGCTCGGTGTAGCCGATGGCCTTGAGCTTGCGGCGGATCTGGCTGATGTGCATGTCGAGGCTGCGGTCATGGGCCGCGTAGCCCCGCTGTAATACCTGCTGGTAAAGGAAGGCCTTGCTCAGCACTTCGTCGTTGTTGCGGTTGAGGGTTTCCAGCAGGCGGAACTCGCTGCGGGTCAGGCCGGCGGCTTGTTCGCGGTAGAAGACTTCGCACTGGTCATCGTCGAACAACAGGCTGTGGATTTGAGCAACGATCGGTGCCGACACGGGCCGGCGATCGAACGCTACCCGGCGCAGGATCGCTTCGATGCGCACCCGCAACTCGGCCATGCTGAAGGGTTTGGGCAGGTAATCGTCGGCGCCCAGACGAAAACCGCTGATGCGATCGGCCTCGGCGCCCAGGGCCGACATCAGCACCACCGGGGTGGCGTGGCTCTGGCGTAATTGGGTCAACACGTTCAGCCCGTCCAGCCCCGGCAGCAGAATGTCCATCAGCACCAGGTCGAACGGTTGCCCCCGGGCGATGGCCAGGCCTTCCTGGCCGTTCTGGCACCAGGTCACCTGAAAACCGCAACGGCCCAGGTGCTCGTGAACATACGCACCGAGCACGAGGTCGTCTTCTATAGACAGGATACGAGGAGTGCCAGCAGTGTTGGGAGTCATGACTATCTGCAAATAATTCTCAGTTGGCGATTATTCAAGATTGCCTCCTCAGGGGCAACCCAAGGTTTGCCCGGCAGGCAAAAGTGGCGATCTGGCCGACCAATGACGACATCAATTTTACGAACAATGCCCGCAAGCAAATCGCTACACTGCGCAAGTGGTGCGTGCCGGATGCACGCGCGGGTCTATAAATAGCGGGATGCAGGAGAAATGCGTGCTCAAGAAACTGGGAATTAAAGGCCGCGTGCTGTTGCTGACCTTGTTGCCCACCAGCCTGATGGCGTTGGTGCTCGGCGGCTATTTCACCTGGATGCAGCAATCGGACCTGCAAGCCCAGCTCATGCAGCGCGGCGAGATGATCGCCGAGCAACTGGCGCCTTTGGTGGCCCCGGCCATGGGCCACAAAGACACCGAGCTGCTGGAGCGCATCGCCACCCAGTCGCTGGAACAGACCGACGTGCGCGCCGTGACTTTCCTCGCCCCCGACCGCACACCGCTGGCCCACGCCGGCCCGACCATGCTCAATGCCGCACCGATCGGCAACAGCTCGCAGATGCTGCGGCGCAGCGGCAATGACGCGACCCGCTACTTGCTGCCGGTATTCGGCAAGCATCGCAACCTGGCCGGCGACGTGATTCCCGACGAAGCCGACCGCCTGCTCGGCTGGGTCGAACTCGAACTGTCCCACAACGGCATGCTGCTGCGCGGTTACCGCAGCCTGTTTGCCAGCCTGCTGCTGATCGGCGCCGGTCTGGCCGGCGCGGCATTGCTGGCCTTGCGCATGGGCCGCACCATCAACCGGCCGATCAGCCAGATCAAACTGGCCGTGGCGCAACTCAAGGACGGTCACCTGGAAACCCGCCTGCCGCCCCTCGGCAGCCAGGAGCTGGATGAGCTGGCGTCGGGCATCAACCGCATGGCCGGCACCCTGCAAAACGCCCAGGAAGAATTGCAACACAGCGTCGATCAAGCCACCGAAGACGTGCGCCAGAACCTCGAAACCATCGAAATCCAGAACATCGAGCTGGACCTGGCGCGTAAGGAAGCCCTGGAGGCGAGCCGGATCAAATCCGAGTTCCTGGCCAACATGAGCCACGAAATCCGCACGCCGCTCAACGGCATTCTCGGCTTCACCCACCTGCTGCAAAAAAGCGAGTTGACCCCGCGCCAGCTCGACTACCTCGGCACCATCGAGAAATCCGCCGACAGCCTGCTGGGGATCATCAACGAGATTCTCGACTTCTCGAAAATCGAGGCTGGCAAACTGGTGCTCGACAACATTCCCTTCAACTTGCGCGACTTGCTGCAAGACACCCTGACCATCCTCGCCCCCGCCGCCCACGCCAAACAATTGGAACTGGTGAGCCTGGTCTATCGCGACACGCCGCTGTCGCTGGTCGGTGATCCGCTGCGGCTCAAGCAGATCCTGACCAACCTGGTCAGCAACGCGATCAAGTTCACCCGCGAAGGCACCATCGTCGCCCGGGCCATGCTCGAAGAAGAACACGAAGACAGCGTGCAACTGCGCATCAGCATCCAGGACACCGGCATCGGCCTGTCGAACCAGGACGTGCGCGCCTTGTTCCAGGCGTTCAGCCAAGCGGATAACTCGCTGTCGCGCCAACCCGGCGGCACCGGTCTGGGGCTGGTGATTTCCAAGCGCCTGATCGAGCAAATGGGCGGCGAAATTGGCGTGGACAGCACGCCAGGCGAAGGTTCGGAATTCTGGATCAGCCTCAGCCTGCCGAAAACCCGCGACGACGCCGAGGACCTGCCCGGCCCGCCGTTGCTCGGACGCCGTGTCGCAGTGCTGGAAAACCACGAACTGGCCCGTCAGGCGTTGCAACATCAACTGGAAGACTGCGGCCTGGAAGTCACGCCGTTCAATACCCTGGAAAGCCTGACCAATGGCGTGACCGGCGCCCACCAGACCGAGCAGGCCATCGATCTGGCGGTGCTTGGCATCACCAGCAACGACATGCCACCAGAACGCCTTAACCAGCACATCTGGGACCTCGAACACCTGGGCTGCAAAGTCCTGGTGCTGTGCCCGACCACCGAGCAGACGCTGTTCCACCTCTCGGTGCCCAACCCCCACAGTCAGCTCCAGTCCAAACCGGCCTGCACCCGCAAGTTGCGCCGGGCCTTGTCCGACTTGGTCAACCCGCGCCCACAGCGCAGCGAACCCGGCGAACCGGTGTCCAGCCGGGCGCCGAAAGTGCTTTGCGTCGACGACAACCCGGCCAACCTGCTGCTGGTGCAGACACTGCTTGAAGACATGGGCGCCAAGGTCCTCGCCGTGGAAAGCGGTTACGCGGCGGTCAAAGCGGTGCAGAACGAAACCTTCGATTTGGTGCTGATGGACGTGCAGATGCCCGGCATGGACGGACGCCAGAGCACCGAAGCAATCCGTCAGTGGGAAAGCGAACGGCATTGCACACCGCTGCCGATCGTCGCCCTCACCGCTCACGCCATGGCCAACGAAAAACGCGCGCTGCTGCAAAGCGGCATGGACGATTACCTGACCAAACCCATCAGCGAACGGCAACTGGCTCAGGTAGTGCTGAAGTGGACCGGCCTGGCCCTGCGTAATCACGGCCCGGAACGTTCCAGCGACAGCCATGGCGCCAGCGATTTGCTGGTGCTCGACCACGAAGAAGGCTTGCGCCTGGCCGCCGGCAAAGCCGATTTGGCCGCCGACATGCTGGCGATGCTGCTCGCGTCGCTGGAAGCCGATCGCGAGGCGATTCGCGTTGCCCGGGAAGCCAACGACCAGAATGCCCTGATCGAACGGGTCCACCGCCTGCACGGCGCCACGCGTTACTGCGGCGTCCCGCAATTGCGCGCCGCTTGCCAGCGCAGTGAGACGCTGCTCAAGCAGCAGGACCCGAAAGCCGTAGCGGCACTCGAAGAGCTGGAACGCTCGATCAATCGTCTGGCGATGCAGGCACGAATCAGCGCCTGACCCAGGGCAATAACGTCCGGCGCCGTCAGGGTTAAGGTAGTGCAGGAACATTTCCAGGAGGACACGATGCGCACGATTCTGTTCAGCAGCCAGACCTACGACCGTGAGAGTTTTCTCGCGGCAGACTTGCCCGCCGGCATCGAGTTGCAGTTTCAAGCGGCGCGCCTGAGCCTCGACACCGTGGCGCTGGCCGAGCATCACGAAGTGGTTTGCGCCTTCATCAACGACGACCTCAGTGCTCCGGTGCTGGAACAGTTGGCCGCCGGTGGCACACGGCTGATTGCCTTGCGTTCCGCCGGTTACAACCATGTCGACTTGCCGGCGGCGAAACGCCTGGGCCTGGCCATCGTGCGGGTGCCGGCCTATTCGCCCCACGCGGTGGCCGAACACGCCGTCGCCTTGATCCTGGCGCTCAACCGCCATTTGCACCGTGCCTACAACCGCACCCGCGAAGGGGATTTCAGCCTGCACGGGCTGACCGGTTTCGACTTGGTGGGCAAGACGGTTGGCGTGGTCGGCACCGGGCAGATCGGCGCAACCTTCGCGAAAATCATGAACGGTTTCGGCTGCAAGTTACTCGCCTACGACCCGTACCCGAACCCACAGGTCGAAGCCCTCGGCGCGCGTTACCTGAGTTTGCCGCAGTTGCTGGCCGAATCGCAGATCATCAGCCTGCACTGCCCGCTCAATGAGCAGACCCAATACCTGATCAACCGCGAATCATTGGCCCATATGCAACCGGGGGCAATGTTGATCAACACCGGGCGCGGCGGTCTGGTGGACACGCCGGCGCTGATCGATGCCTTGAAGGACGGGCAACTGGGCTATCTGGGGCTGGATGTCTATGAAGAAGAGGCGCAGCTGTTTTTCGAAGATCGCTCGGACCTGCCGCTGCAAGACGATGTGCTGGCGCGCCTGCTGACCTTCCCGAACGTGATCATCACCGCGCACCAGGCCTTCCTGACCCGCGAAGCCCTGGGCGCGATTGCCGCGACCACGTTGCACAATATCGCCGAATGGGCGGCCGGCACGCCGCAGAATCAGGTCGAAGGCTGATCCGGTCAGGGCTAGAGCTTTGACAGAAGGATCATCAGCCCCAGCCAGCCGAACCCGATCAAGCGCTGCGTCAGCGAGTGCCCGCGACGCAGCAGGAACCAGACAAATACCATCGGCAATAAAAACACCATGATCTTCAGCCAGACTTCCACCGGACGTGGCCAGACATCGGCGGCCGGCGGATTTTGCGGCGCGCTGCGGCGTCGGTGGGCGGCCGGGGATATCTCGGTGTTTGGCTCGGCCTTCGCGGCCGGCTCGGGTACCCGTTCATCCCTGGGCAGGTGCCCGAAGGAGATCGTTGAGGTCTGGCCCGTCGAGGTGACCGGTTGCCCCTGCACCATTGGCGCGCCGCAATGAATGCAGGCAGGCGCCGCCGAGCTGATGCTCTTTTTGCATTCAAAACATTCGGTCAGGGCCATTTCCAATCCTTAGAGCTGCAAAAGCGGCAGTGTGCCATGAGTGAACCGTTGATTTGAACCTGATCGAAGGTCACATGCCCGCGCCATGCTGCGTTGATGCCCGTGCTAGCATACCGCGCATATTTGGAGGACCCATGGTCGAACACGATTTCCGCTATACCCTGATGAACCCGCAGCACACCCTGACCGAATGCCGCGCCCTCGTGCCGGGGCGTTATCAAGTCACCGGCAATGGCGGCTCGATTCGCAACAATGACGTGCTGGTGGTCACCCTCAAAGGTGCCAAGGACTTGTCCATGCGCCTGACCGTCGAAACCGTTCGCCACCTGATCAACCCGCCCGGCCAATGGGTCGCTGTGGCCAGTGGTCCGGTATTCGGTGAGCTGGCGATCCACACCTGGAAGGTCAACTGCGACAGCTGCGCCAAAGAACTGAGCTTCGAGTTCGCGGTCGACGCCAAGCTCGGCAACAAGGCTGAAAAGCCTGCCGCCACGGCGCGCATTGCCGAACTGGGCTGGACCACCGTTGGCGAGAAACACCTGTGCCCGAAATGCCAGGAGCCTGCGTGATGAAACGCCTTGCCCTGGCCGCGCTGGTGGGCGCCAGCCTGATGGGCTGCGCTGCCGAACCGGTTCAACTGCAACAGAACCGCAGCTACATTCTGGAATGGATCGGCGAACGTCCATTGATGGACTACAGCCACTTGACCATCACCCTGGGTGACGACGGTCGCGCTTACGGCAATGGCGGCTGCAACCATTGGTTCGCGCCGTACACCCTGGAAGGCGACAAACTGAGCTTCGGCAAAGTCGGCAGCACCCGCAAACTCTGTGCCCCGGCGTTGATGGAGCAGGAAAAGCGTTTCCTGCAGGCCCTGGAAAACGTGCAGCGCTGGGACATCTCGCCGATCGACCAGATGCGCTTCTGGCCAGCCGAAGGCAAGCCGCTGCGTTGGTGGCTTGAGGAGGGTTGATCCCCTCTCGCAGATCGCTCCCACGCGGAGCGTGGAACGATCAACATCAAAAGATCGCAGCCTGCGGCAGCTCCTACATGGGAATGCATTTGCTCTGTAGGAGCTGCCGCAGGCTGCGATCTTTTCTCTCAACAGCGACTCAATTCTGCGCCTTCAACTCTTCCAGCTTCGCCATCACTCCCGCCGCTGTCTGCTCGCCCATCAACTGTTCCCGCACCTTGCCCTTGTTATCGATGATGTACGTCACCGGCAACGCTTCACTGCGCGGCAGATCAAACAGCTCCGCCGGGTCCTGGGCCAGCACGGTGAACTTGATGCCCAGTTTCTCGCTGGCACCTTTGAGCTCTTCACCCTGCACGTTATCGAAGTTGACCCCGAACACGCCGATCTTCTTGGCCTTGAGCGCTTCGGCCAAGGCATTCAACTGCGGAATCTCGGTCCGGCACGGCCCACACCACTCGGCCCAATAATTGAGCACGAACCATTGTTTATCCAGACGCCCGGCCGAGACTTTGTGGCCATCCTGGTCGATGCCGTAGTCGTTGCCACAGCCCCCCAGCATCAGCGCCCCGATGATCGCCAATGCCGCTGCCAATCGCCTTGTCATGTTGTGATCCTTGTTCAAAATTGAATGCGCCTGCGACCCATCGCCTCCCAAGGTTCTGGATTACGCGCTGCACAGTTAGAATAGCCGCCACCTTACGCAAGATGCGACCCGCACATGACCGATCTGACGCTTTATCACAACCCGCGCTGCTCGAAATCCCGCGGTGCGCTCGAACTGCTCGAAACCCGTGGCCTGACCCCGACCGTGGTCCGCTACCTCGAAACCCCGCTGGACGCCGCGCAAATCCAGAGCCTGCTCGGCAAACTCGGCCTCAGCGCCCGGCAATTACTGCGCACCGGCGAGGACGAATACAAAACCCTCAACCTGGCTGACACCACGCTGAGCGAAGCGCAATTGATCGAGGCCATCGCGGCACATCCGAAACTCATGGAGCGACCGATTCTCGAAGTCGGCGACAAAGCCGTCATCGGCCGTCCGCCAGAGCAGATACTGGAGTTGTTGCCGTGAGCGCGCCGTACATTCTGGTTCTGTATTACAGCCGCAGCGGCTCGACCAATGAAATGGCCCGGCAGATTGCCCGTGGCGTCGAGCAGTCGGGCATGGAAGCACGCCTGCGCACGGTGCCGGCGATTTCCACCGAGTGTGAAGCGGTGTCGCCGGACATTCCGGACGAGGGCGCGCTGTACGCCAGCCTCGACGACCTGAAGAACTGCGCCGGCCTGGCCCTCGGCAGCCCGACGCGCTTCGGCAACATGGCGGCGCCGCTCAAGTATTTTCTCGATGGCACCAGCAACCTGTGGCTGACCGGCGCCCTCGTCGGCAAACCGGCCGGGGTGTTCACCTCCACCGCGAGCCTGCACGGCGGCCAGGAAACCACGCTGCTGTCGATGATGCTGCCATTGCTGCACCACGGCATGCTGATCACCGGCCTGCCTTACAGCGAATCGGCGTTGCTGGAAACCCGGGGCGGCGGCACGCCTTATGGCGCCAGTCATCACGCCGGGGCCGATGGCAAACTCGGTTTGAATGAGCACGAAGTCGCGCTGTGCCGGGCCCTGGGTCTGCGTCTGGCGAAAACCGCCCAGAAACTGGAGGGCTGACATGGCCAAGAAGCCAAAGATTCTGCCCTCCATCGAATGGCTCGAACCGCGAGTCAAGGCCATGCGGGCGATCAGCCTGGTGTGCTTTTTCGCGCTGGTGGGATTGCTGTGCGGCTACTACCTGCTGGTCGCTGACCTGCATGGCGCGCGGCCGTGGGTGATTTTGCTGATCGAACTGGTGCCATTGCTGTTGCTGGCGCCGGGGATGATTGTCGGCAGCCCGCGCGGGCATTCGTGGATGTGTTTTGTGGTGAACCTGTATTTCATCAAAGGCGCATTGGCGGCGTATGACCCGAACCGACAGCTGTTCGGGTTGCTGGAGATGGGCGCAAGCCTGGCGGTGTTCTGTTCGGCGCTGCTGTATGTGCGGTGGCGGTTTCAGTTGAATCGCAAGTTGGCCGGTGAAGGCGAGATCTCGGTCGCCTGAGCTGACGCCTTCGCGAGCAAGCCCGCTCCCACAGGGGGATTTGTGTCGTTCACAAATCCCCCTGTGGGAGCGGGCTTGCTCGAGAAGGGCGCGACTCGGTCTCAATGATTGACGGTGTAGGCCAGCATCATCGATATCTGGCTCATCGCCCGCCCGCCACTCTGTTCATGCCACTGATTAAACACATCCTGCACCAACGCCAGATCCCGCTGGCTGGTCGGCACCTTGTCGACGATCTTCTGCGCATTCAACCCCGCGACCACGTCGTAGCTCGGCACAAACGTGTCCTTGCCAACCATGCGCAGGAAGCGCGGCGCCGACAGCCCGCCCAATTGATGACCGTGCTTTTTCAGATACGTCCACAAGCCGACGATATCGGTCACCGGCCACTCGGCGATCAACGCGCCGAAACTGCCCTTCTCATGGGCCACGTCCAGAATGAATTGCGCATTGCGCGGCACGCTTTTGAGCTTGCCCAAGTGGCGGATGATCCGCGCGTCCTGCATCAGTCGCTCCAAGTGTTCAGCGCTCATGAGCACGACTTTTTCCGGGTCGAACTTGAAGAACACTTCTTCGAACGCCGGCCACTTGGCGTCCACCAGGCTGTGCTTGAGCCCGGCGCGAAACACCCGCAGGGCCATGGTCGAGAGGTAGCGGTCGTCGCTGATCTTGCGCAATTGTGCCGGGGTCTTGGGAACCGGCAGATGGGCTTCCAGTTCAGCCGCCGAACCGAAGCGGTTCAGACAGTACTCGTGTAGCCACTTGTAATCGCGCATGCCCTCTCCTGAGGATTGAAATATAAAACCTGTAGGAGCAAAGCTTGCTCGCGAAGGTGTTGGGTCAGTCAACACAGAGGATGGCTGACACGACCCCATCGCAAGCAAGCTTTGCGCCTACAACAGCTTTGTTCAGAGGTTGACCACGTTGACGAACCGCGACACGGCGGTTTCATCGATGCGCAGGTTACTGAAGTCAAACAGGTTGCGGTCCGCCAGTTGCGACGGCTGCACATTTTGCAGGCTGCGGAAAATACTGTCGACGCGGCCCGGGGTTTTGCGCTCCCAGTCTTGCAGCATCTCCTTGACCACCTGGCGTTGCAGGTTTTCCTGGGAGCCGCAGAGGTTGCACGGGATGATCGGGAATTGCTTGAAATCCGAGTAAGCCTGGATGTCTTTTTCGTTGCAGTAGGCCAGCGGACGGATTACCACGTTGCGGCCGTCATCAGCGCGCAGCTTCGGCGGCATGGCCTTGAGCGAACCGTTGAAGAACATGTTGAGGAAGAACGTCTCGACGATGTCGTCGCGATGGTGACCGAGGGCCATTTTGGTTGCGCCAATTTCGTCGGCGAAGGTGTATAGCGTGCCGCGACGCAGGCGCGAACACAGCGAGCAAGTCGTCTTGCCTTCAGGGACAAGCTCCTTGACCACCGAGTAAGTGTCTTTCTCGACGATGTGGTACTCAACCCCCAGTTCTTTGAGGTACGCCGGCAGCACGTGCTCGGGGAAACCGGGCTGCTTCTGGTCCATGTTCACGGCCACGATGTCGAACCTGATCGGGGCGACCTTTTGAAAGTGCATCAGCGCGTCGAGCATCGTGTAACTGTCCTTGCCACCGGACAGGCAGACCATGACCTTGTCGCCGTCTTCAATCATGTTGAAATCGGCAACTGCCTCACCGGCCTGGCGGCGAAGGCGCTTTTGCAGTTTGTTCTGGTTGACCGTGAGAGTGCCCATGACGCGAGATCCGTGAGGTGTGACGAAAGGCCGGCATTTTACGCAAATCGCCGATAGATCAAAAGATCGTCCCCCCGGTAGGAGCTGCCGAAGGCTGCGATCTTTTGATCTTGATCTTCGGCGAATGCAGAAATGGCCGAAGATCAAAAGATCGCAGCCTGCGGCAGCTCCTACAAGTCGTAACCGCGATTAAGCCCCGGGTTTACAGCGCGATTTGCTCTAACGCCCCGCAACCTGCGCTCCCAAGACCTTTCTATACTGCGACATAAGGTCGCACACATATTCAGACCTTTACTTACTCGGCCCCATTGGCCCGTAGGCGCTCCGCTGGGGGGCGATGGTAAAAACAAGAGGAGTGACTGGCATGATCCATCACGTAGTGGGGCTCTTCACCCACCCCGATCAGGAATGGAAAGAAATCCGTGGCGATCAGGAGGAAAGCATCAGCCACATGTACCTCACCCACACGCTGATTCTGGCGGCGATCCCCGCCGTGTCGGCGTTTATCGGCACCACCCAGGTCGGCTGGGTCATCGGTAGCCGCGCGCCAGTGATGCTGACGCAGGAAAGCGCGATCTGGATGACCGTCATGTCGTACCTGGCGATGCTCGGCGGTGTGGCGGTGATGGGCGCGTTTATCCACTGGATGGCCCGCACCTACGACGCCAACCCGAGCCTGGCCCGTTGCGTCGCGTTTGCCACTTACACCGCGACGCCGCTGTTTGTCGGTGGCCTGGCGGCGCTGTATCCGCACATGTGGCTGGGGATGATCGTCGGCACGGCCGCCATCTGCTACACGGTGTACCTGCTGTACGTGGGGTTGCCGACCTTCATGAACATTCCATCGGACGAGGGGTTCCTGTTTTCAAGCTCGGTGCTGGCGGTCGGTCTGGTGGTGTTAGTCGCCATCATGGCGTTTACCGTTATTGTCTGGGGACTCGGCGTGGGGCCGGTCTATACGAACTAGTCTTTTCACAGAACAAGATCTGCCAATACAGGCCGCCGCAAGGCGGCCTTCTAATGTGGGGCGACGACCATTCGGCGCCTCGCCGATTCGCAAGGCACCGGGGTTGCGGCATACTCGACGCCTCTGGAGACCCATCAAGCATGCCCGAGCCACTCAATACCCGCGTCGAAGACTGTTTCCTACAAGCCGAATCCTTTTTCAAACGAACTTTCAAACGCCCCGTGGTGAGCCTCAAGCTGCGCGGGCAAAAAGCCGGGGTCGCGCATCTGCACGAGAACCTGCTGCGCTTCAATCCGCAGCTGTACCGGGAAAACACCGAAGACTTCCTCAAGCAGACCGTGGCCCACGAAGTCGCGCACCTGATCGCCCATCAACTGTTCGGCGACCGCATCCAGCCCCATGGCGAGGAGTGGCAACTGATCATGCGCGGCGTCTATGAACTGCCGCCCAACCGCTGCCACACCTACGACGTCAAACGCCGCAGCGTGACCCGCTACATCTACAAATGCCCGTGCGCCGACAGCGATTTCCCGTTTTCGGCCCAGCGGCATGGTTTGGTAAGGCAGGGTCGGCGGTATTTGTGTCGGCGGTGTCGTAGCACGCTGGTGTTTAGTGGGGAGATGCGGGTCGAATAGGTCAGATTTTATGGCGCTTGGGCCGGCCTCTTCGCGAGCAAGCCCGCTCCCACAAGGGATTTTCGGCGCGGCATCAATCCCCTGTGGGAGCGGGCTTGCTCGCGAAGTCGGCCTGAAAAGCGCTACACAACTACCCTGGCACGGCGCAACTCCTCGATCCGCTGTGCGCTAAACCCCAACTCCCCCAACACCTGATCCGTGTGCTGCCCCACCGCCGCTCCGATATGCTTCGGTTCCGGCAACCCATCGGAAAATTTCAACGGACAGGCCATTTGCCGCTGGGTTGACCCATCCCCCCGAGGCACCTCAGTCACCAGCCCCCGCGCCTGCAATTGCGGATGCTGCACCGCCTCGCCCAGACTCAACACCGGTTCCACACAGGCATCGACCCCGGCGAACAGCTCACACAGCTCAGCAAAGTCATGCTTCTCGAATTCGATCTTCAACTCATTCTTCAGCGCCTGTTGCTGCTCGGGTTGGGGTGACAACCCTTCGGCCGCCAATTCCGGACGACCCAGCGCCGCACACAGTTGCTGCATAAACGCCGGCTCCAGACTGCCCACCGACAACCAGCGACCGTCGCGGGAGCGGTAATAGTCATAGAAGCTGCCGCCATTGAGCATCTGCTCTTCGCGCCCCGGCTCCACGCCGCAGGCCAGGTAACCGGCGCCGGCCATGGCGTTCAGGCTGAACGCACAGTCGGTCATGCTCACGTCCAGGTGCTGACCCTGCCCCGTTTGCTGCCGGGCGATCACCGCCGCCAGTAATCCGATGACGCCGTGCAACGAGCCTCCGGCAATGTCTGCCGCTTGAATCCCCAACGGCAACGGGCCGCTGTCGGCGCGGCCGGTGTAGCTCGCCAGCCCCGCCAGCGCCAGGTAGTTGATGTCGTGACCGGCGCGGTCCCGGTAAGGACCCGTCTGGCCGTAACCAGTGATCGACACATAAATCAGCTTCGGGTTGATCGCCTTCAACGCTTCATAACCCAAGCCCAGGCGCTCCATCACACCGGGGCGAAATTGCTCCAGCACAATGTCGTGGTCTTGCAGCAGTTGCTTGATCACCTCCAGCGCCTCGGGCTGCTTGAGGTCCAGGGCCAGGCTGCGCTTGTTGCGGTTCAAATACGCATGGCTGGCCGACACGCCTTGATCGTGGGGCGGCAGCACCCGCAGCAGGTCCATGCGGGTCGGCGATTCGATGCGCAGCACCTCAGCGCCCATGTCCGCCAGCAACAACGAGGCGAACGGCCCCGGCAGCAGTGTCGAGAAATCCAGAACCTTGAGTGATGCCAGTGGACCAAGCATGGGTGTTCTCCGTAAACGATGCCTCCAGCCTAGGCAGCCAATCGCATGGCGGCAATCACCCGATGTGTCAGCAGCAGTGACCGTTGCGCTCAAATCCCGGGCATGAAAAAACCCGCCGAAGCGGGTTTTTCATTACACAGAGTCTTACTTGACGTTGCTTGGGGCAGGACCTTCGGCCACGCCCAGGTCGTCTTCAACGCGCTCGTCGGAGATACCACGGCCGCCAGAAGCGAGTTCCGCGTGCATCACGTCAACGTCCAGTTCCTTGACCCACTTGGCCACGACCAGGGTCGCAACGGCGTTGCCCACCAGGTTGGTCAGGGCGCGGGCTTCGGACATGAAGCGGTCGATACCGAGGATCAGCGCCAGGCCGGCAACCGGCAGGTGGCCAACAGCGGACAGGGTTGCAGCCAGGACGATGAAGCCCGAACCGGTCACGCCAGCCGCGCCTTTGGAGGACAGCAGCAACACCACCAGCAGGGTGATCTGGTGCGTGATGTCCATGTGGGTGTCGGTCGCCTGAGCG
>Ga0302175_10000197_pt1 | contig 23752 bp, 23 predicted proteins | sample I_Fen_N3_3_FD_198791 | JGI IMG/M metagenome (GOLD analysis project Ga0302175, IMG submission 198791) | Peat permafrost microbial communities from Stordalen Mire near Abisko, Sweden - I_Fen_N3_3 | ecosystem: Environmental > Terrestrial > Soil > Wetlands > Permafrost | place: Sweden: Abisko... | reverse complement strand
CAAGGACGCGGTCCAGGGCGTGAAACAGATGGTCAACACCCTCAACGAACAGGGCCGCAGCGAAACCCAGAACCACTGCGAAGTCTATCGTCCGTGGGGTTCCTACGACTCGGTGGACATGGGCGGCCGCTTCCAGGTCAAGCACATCTCGGTCAAACCGGGCGCGTGCCTGTCGCTGCAAATGCACCACCACCGCGCCGAACACTGGATCGTGGTCAGCGGCACCGCTGAAGTGACCTGCGACGAAAACGTGTTCCTGCTCTGCGAAAACCAGTCGACCTACATTCCGATTGCGTCGGTTCACCGCTTGCGCAACCCGGGCAAGATTCCACTTGAGATCATCGAAGTGCAATCGGGCAGCTACCTGGGCGAAGACGATATCGAGCGGTTTGAAGATATCTACGGCCGCTCCACCCCGATCGAACGCGGTGTGTCGGTGAAAACCATCGCGCAGTAAGCGTTCAGCGAAATAAAAAGCCCTCGTCGAGCCCACTGCGTCCCCTATCCGCAGTGGGTTGGTCGGGGGCTTTTTTAAAGATCAAAAGATCGCAGCCTTCGGCAGCTCCTACGCGCCTGTGGGCGCTGCCGAAGGCTGCGATCTTTTGACTTTCCTTTTGACTTTCCTTTTGACCTTCCTTTTGACTTCGCTCTTCCCATCGCCAACCCCACCTGCGCTTAGGTAGGATGACCGTCTCTTTCCCCGAGGTCGTGCGACATGTTCATCGGCATCCTGCTGGTCATCACCTGGCTGATCCTGTTGTTGCGCTACCCCGCCAAAGCCTTGCCGGTCTCCCTGGCCGCCGCCGTTGGCCTGGGCCTGGTCGCCACGTGGGTGATCTGGCTGGACAACCGCGAAATCAAGCAACTGGCACGCCTTGAACTGCGCATCAGCTATGCCCCCGACCAATGCCCGGCCGATCGCCCGCTGCAATTGAAAATGAACAACGGCAACGACGTGCCGTTGACCGAGTTGCGCTGGCGCATCGCCGCTTACGCACCGGGTGACACGGTCAACCTGGCCGACAATCAATACGCTGCCCCGCGCTATCGCGGCCCCGGCGAATTGCAGGCCGGCGCCAATTGGGAAGACTGCTTGCCGCTGCCGCCGCTGCGCCCCGGCTACCGCCCGCAAACCCTGGAGTTTCGCGCCGAGCGTTTGCAGGGTAGTTTCTCCGACTGATCCCCTTTCTTCTTTTGCACAAGGACCGCGCCATGCCCGTTGCGTTGATTACCGGTTGTTCCAGCGGCATCGGCCGCGCGCTGGCGGACGCTTTCAAAGCGGCCGGCTACAAGGTCTGGGCCAGTGCCCGTAAAGCTGAGGATGTGGCTGCGTTGGAAGCCGCCGGGTTTATCGCCGTGCAACTGGACGTCAACGATGGCCCGGCGCTTGAAGCGCTGAGCGAGCGGATCAACCAGCAACATGGCGGTCTCGATGTGCTGATCAACAATGCCGGTTATGGCGCGATGGGGCCGCTGCTCGATGGCGGCGTGCCGGCGATGCAGCGCCAGTTTGAAACCAATGTGTTTGCGGTGGTCGGCGTGACCCGCGCGCTGTTCCCGGTACTGCGCCGGGCCAAGGGGTTGGTGGTGAATATCGGCAGCGTTTCCGGCGTCCTGGTCACGCCGTTCGCCGGCGCCTATTGCGCCTCGAAAGCCGCCGTGCACGCCTTGAGCGATGCGTTGCGTATGGAGCTGGCGCCGTTTGGCATCCGCGTGATGGAAGTCCAGCCCGGCGCCATCGCCTCAAGCTTCGCCAAAAATGCCGGGCATGAAGCCGAGCAATTGATCACCGAACAATCGCCATGGTGGCCGCTGCGCGAAGGCATTCGTGCGCGGGCCAAAGCCTCCCAGGACAACCCGACCCCGGCCAGTGAATTTGCTGCCGGCTTGCTCAAAGCCGTGCAGCAAAGCAAACCGCCGCGCCTGCTACGCCTGGGCAATGGCAGCCGGGCGTTGCCGTTGCTGGCGGGGTTGTTGCCCAAAGGGTTGCTAGAGTCGGGGTTGATGAAGCGGTTCGGGTTGCGAGGGCAACTCTAAAACCGCGTTAACGCACCTCTCACCGTAGGAGCTGCCGAAGGCTGCGATCTTTTGATCTTCCCGTTACTCGGCAACCGCCTGATTAACCACCACGGTGCAGGTAATCCCCGCCGCCAGCAGCACCCCGTCCGGCACTTCATCAATGTGAATCCGTACCGGCACCCGCTGGGCCAGGCGCACCCAGTTGAACGTCGGGTTCACGTCGGCAATCAGCTCGCGACTCTCCGGGTTGTCCCGGTCGTAAATACCCCGGGAAATACTCTCCACATGCCCCTTGAGCACTTGGCCGCTCATCAGTTGCATGTCGGCCTTGTCGCCCACGCGCACGTGGGGCAGTTTGGTTTCTTCGAAGAAGCCGTAGACCCAGAACGAGTTCATATCCACCACGGCCATTTTCGCTTCGCCGATGCGCGCGTAGTCGCCGCGATGCACGTTGAGGTTGGTCACGTAGCCGTCCACCGCCGCGCGCACTTCGGTGCGTTTGAGGTTCAGTTCCGCCGCTTCCAGTTGTGCCTGGGCGTGTTGGTAATCGGCCATGGCCGAGTCGGCGATGTTGCTGGCGTCGTCGCGGTTTTCCTTGGAGATCACCAGCGCATCCATGTCGGCGCGGCGATGGGCGTTGACCTTGCGCATCTCCCACGTGGCCTTGCGCGAAGCCACCATCGACTGCGCCTGTTTGACCGCGATGCGGTAGTGCTCGGGGTCGATCTGCATCAGCAAATCGCCCTTCTTCACCAATTGGTTGTCACGCACCGGCACGTCCACCACTTCGCCGGTGACGTCGGCGGCGACGTTGATGATGTCGGCGCGCACCCGACCGTCGCGGGTCCACGGGGTGTCCATGTAATGCACCCACAGGGTCCGGCCAATCCATATCGCCAGCGCCAGCACCAGCAGGGTGGCGAGCAGGCTGAAAAGCTTTTTCATCAGGACGTTCTCAACGGTAGACAGTCAGCGCCAGGGCGCCGAACAGACAGGTAAACAGACTCAGGCGCAGCAGCGCCGGGTGCCAGAAAAAACGGTACAAGTCGAACCCGGACAAAAACCGGTCCAGGGCCCAGGCCAACCCGGCGGCGATGAAAAACATCAGCGTCATGGTCGGCATGTACACGCCGTGGAAGGCGATTTCACGCGGCATGTTCAACTCCTTGGAGCTTGGCGGCGGCCGGCACTTTCATGTAACCGGCCAGCGGTGATTGCGGATCGAGCAGCGAGCTGCGAATGAAGTGCAGATAACTCTTCACCCGCCGCAACGCCGAGGTGTCGAAGTGCGGGGCGAAGGGTTCGTCGGTGGCTTGCACGCGGCTGATCGCATGATCGACCGCGATCAAGCCGCGCTCCAGATTGCTCTGGCTCGGTTGCAGGAACAGCCGCACCAGCGAACGGCCCATCACGCGGATTGCCTGGCGCCACGGCTGGGATTCGGCGTACGCCGGGTGCACCGGCAAAATCGCCTGTTCCTTGCGCAACTCGATGATCGCGTGGCCGACTTCCAGCACCACAAACATCCAGCGCAGCAAGTCCCGTTGCACTTGCGGCGAACCTACCGCCAAGCCATAAGCCTGGTGCAGCAAATCCCGGGTGCGGCTTTCGAAACTTGAGCCCAGGCCCTTGAGCTTGCCGCTGATGGCGTACACCACTTGCTCGCGCAGGTCCTGCTCCAGGCGACTCCACAACCAACGGCTGTTGGGCGGCAGGATGATTGCCCCGGCGGCGGCGCACACCAGCATGCCAAGCACCATGGCGATGTAGTCGTTGATAAAGCTGTAGGGGTTGTAGACCGTGAGGTTGTCCGGCACCGAACCGGTGCTGAAGAAGATCAGCAACCCGAGGCCGACCCCGGCGTATTGCGGGCGCGACGTCAGGAATGAACCGAGCACGATCACCGGGGCGAGCATGACGCACAGCAACGGAAAACCATCGATCCACGGGAAGATGAAAAACATCTCGACGAAGCCGATCAACGCGCCCAGCAACGTGCCGCAAGCCATCTGAAACGCCATGCGTTTCGGGTTCGGCGTGGCGGCGGACAACCCCACGGTGGCGGCGGCAATCATGGTCATCGTCGATCCGCTCGGCCACGCAGTGGCGACCCAGTAACTGCCGAGCACCACCAGAATGAACGACGCACGAATCCCCGAAGCCGCCGACGCCAGCCAGTTGGTTTGCGGGGTGTAGGGCTCATCCCATTGCTCCCGGGCGTGGGTGTGATCGGCCAGGGAGGCGTGGGTCTGTGCATAACTGTGCAGATCGTCGACGAAGCGGTAGAGCAACTCGTACGCGGTGTGGAAATCCAGTTGCTCGGCATCGCTGGGGTCGGTCTCTTGAAAGATCGCCCGCAAGCTGCGAACCCGCGCCGGCAAGCCTTCCTTGTACGCGGTCAACGCCGTGACCAGCCGCGCGGCATCGGCATTGGTCAGGGCCCGGCCGCTATAGCCGTCGAGTAATTCCGCGAGGTCCTGCAAACCCGGTTTGATCGCCGCCACCACGTGGTCGGCCTCGCTGCTGCGCAAGCGTTCGAGCAACTGGTGCAAGGCGTTGAACCGGGTGGTGATGCTCATGAACTCGCTGTTCAAGCGACTGAGCCGACCGTTGCGCCGACGCATGTGCGGGTCTTCGAACACCGTCACGCTGCGCAAGCCTTCCAGGCCCACCGCTTCGGCGATGAAGCGCACGTTACTGGCCTCGAACGCCTCGCGTTTGCTGCGACCGCGCAAGCCGTCGGTGACGAACAGCGCAAACACGCCGAAGCGCTGATACAAGGCGTTGCGCATCGCGGCACTGGCGGTTTGCGGCAGGATCGAGGCGCTGACCAGGGTCGAGCAAATAATCCCCAGGGAGATTTCCAGCACTCGCCAGACCGCCGCCATAAAGGCACCGTCCGGGTGGGCCAGGGCCGGCAAACCGACCATCGCCGCGGTGTAGCCAGCGAGCACAAAACCGTAGGCGCGGAAGTTGCGATAACGGGCCGCGCCCGCCGTGCAGATCCCGACCCAGATCGCCATCGAACCGAGGAACAGCTCGGTGTTCTGCGCGAACAACGCGATCATCGCCACCATCGCCGTCGACCCGGCCAAGGTGCCGAGGAAGCGATAGAAACTCTTGGCCAATACGTGGCCGCTTTGCGGCTGCATGACGATGAACACGGTGATCATCGCCGTGCGCGGCTGCGGCAGTTCCAGGCGCATGGCCAGCCACAGCGTCAGGAACGCCGCGAACAGCACTTTGAAAATGTAGACCCAGGTCACGCCGTCGCTGCGCGCCCAGTCATAGAAACCCCGGCGCCATTCGAGGGAGTAGAGCCAGCGCAGAGGTGCGGGCAAGGGAGTCATCAAATCCTGCTCAGTGAAATTCGGTCGAGGCTCGAGACCGGTGGGAGTGAGCCTGCTTGCTGTGGGTAGGAGCATGGCTTGCCCACGATGGCGATTTCATAGGCGTCATCGCGAGCAAACTTTGCTCCCACAGGTTTTGTGTTCACTTGAGAAGCGCCGGGGTTTTGGGTGCGGCGGTCTGGCTGTCTTTCGGTACATCACTGCCGGCACCGAGTCCGCCGCCGAGCGCCGTGACCAGTTCCGCGTGTGCACTCAACCGCGCCGCTTGCACCTGCTGCTGAACCTGTTGCTGCTTGAACAGCAAGGTTTGGGCATTCAGCACGTTGAGGTAATCCGTCAGCCCGCGCTGGTAGGCGATCATCGCGATGTCGTAAGTCTTCTGCGCCGTGGCTACGGACTCGGCGGCAAACACCTGTTGCTTGTCCATCGACTCGCGGCGGATCAACTGATCGGAAATGTTCTTCAACGCATTGACCAGGGTCTGGTTGTACTTGGCCACGGCGAGGTCATACCCGGCGGACGCTTCGCCCAGTTCCGAACGCAAGCGGCCACCGTCGAAGATCGGCAGCGAGATTGCCGGGCCGACGCTGTAGTTGAGTTTCTTGCCCGTCAAAAACTCCAGCGCCCCGCCGCCCGTGGCCATGTAGCCGAGGCTGCCGACCAGATCGACGTTGGGGTAGAAACCGGCGTGCGCCACATCAATGCCTCGGGCCTGAGCCGCGACTTGCCAGCGGCTGGCGACCACGTCCGGGCGTTGGCCGAGCAATTGCGCGGGCAACGACGACGGCAATTTCAGCGCCGTGCCCAACGCCAGGGTTGGCCGCTGCAACTGTGCGCCCTCCCCCGGACCTTTGCCCGCAAGTGCCGCGAGTTGGTTGCGGCTCAGGGCGATTTCTTCGTCCAGGGCATCGATCTGGCGATGGGTTTCCGGCAGCGGCGTTTCGGCCTGGCTGACTTCGAAATGGGTGCCGATCCCGCCGTTCAGGCGTTTTTGCGCCAGGTCGAGGATTTGCTGTTGCTGCTTCAACGTCGCTTGCACGATGTCCCGTTGCGCGTAATGCAACGACAGTTCGATGTAGGTGCGCACGATGTTGTTCTGCAATTCGAGCTGGGCCAGCCGCGCTTCGGCAACGGTCATGTGGGCCATGTCCACGGCGCGCTCGGTGGCATTGCTTTCGCGGCCCCAGAGGTCGAGGGCATAGCTGAAGCCCAGCGAAGCGTTGTTATCCCACGTGGTGGTATTGGCCAAGGCGCCGGGGCCGTAGAACTGATCGCTCGCCCAGTTGTGGCGCTTGAGGGTTGCTTCGCCGTTGATCTGCACCGACTCGGCCGCCTCGGCGATGCCCGCCATGGACTTGGCCTGACGCACCCGGGCGGTGGCCATGGCCATGGTCGGGCTGCCTTGCACGGCGAGGTCGATCCAGCGGTTCAGTTGCGGGTCGCCATAGGCCTGCCACCATTGCGCGGTGGGCCAGTGAGCATCCTGTGCAGCGTTCTGGATGGCTTCGTCGGTGGCCAGTGAGTCAGCCTCCAGCGCCGTGCCCTGTGGGGCAATGCCTCCGGTACCGATGCAGCCGCTGATTGCCAGGGTTAAAGCCAAAACACTGAGCGTCTTGAGCGCTCTGTTGATGCGACGCGGCACTGCTGCAAATTCCTGAGGTGGGGATATCTCATGTATGGACCGCACTTCAATGCGATTGAAATACGGTCCCCTGTAGGAGCTGTCGAGTGAAACGAGGCTGCGATCTTTTGATCTTCGCTGTTAAAAGCAACATCAAAAGATCGCAGCCTCGTTTTACTCGGCAGCTCCTACAGAGGTGGGCGCAATTCTAGGGGTGGGCCTTGTTGGCGATAAGCTGGGATTCCTGTGAATCTTTGTTACCGTAAACGCGATAATCCCTTGGTCGGGGTCTCAGACCCTGAAACTTCGTGTCACAATTTGCCATCGAACCCGAGAGCACCCCATGGACACTTTGCAAAACATGCGCGCCTTCAGCTACGTGGCCGAGGCCGGCAGCTTCACCGCCGCCGCCGTGCAGCTGGACACCACCACCGCCAATGTCTCGCGCGCGGTCTCCAACCTGGAAGCCCACCTGCAAACCCGTCTACTCAACCGCACCACCCGCCGCATCGCCCTGACCGAGGCCGGCAAGCGCTACTTGCTGCGCTGCGAGCAGATCCTGGCCTACGTCGAAGAAGCCGAAGCCGAAGCCAGCGACGCCCACGCCCGCCCGGCCGGGCAGCTCAAAGTTCACACCATGACCGGCATCGGCCAGCACTTCGTGATCGATGCGATCGCCCGTTACCGCAAGACTCACCCGGACGTGACCTTCGACCTGACCCTGGCCAACCGCGTGCCGGACCTGCTGGACGAGGGCTACGACGTGTCCATCGTGCTCGCCAGCGAATTGCCGGACTCGGGCTTCGTTTCTCAGCGCCTGGGCATCACTTACAGCATCGTTTGCGCCTCGCCGGCCTATGTAAAAGCCAACGGCTGCGCGCACAAACCCAGCGATTTGCTCAACCACGCCTGCCTGCGCCTGGTCAGCCCGGTGATCCCGTTGGAGAAATGGACCTTCGACGGCCCGGAAGGCCAGGAAATGGTCACCATTAATAGCTCACCGTTTTTGGTCAACTCCGCCGACGCGATGAAAACCGCGATCACCAGCGGCATGGGCGTTGGCGTATTGCCGGTGTACGCAGCGATTGAAGGCCTGCGCAACGGCACGCTGGTGCGAGTGATGCCGAACTACCGCTCGCAGGAATTGAACCTGTACGCGATCTACCCGTCGCGCCAGTACCTGGATGCGAAGATCAAGACCTGGGTCGAGTATTTGCGCGGGTCGTTGCCGGAAATTCTGGCGGCGCATCAGGCGGAGTTGGCGGCGTACGAATTGAGCGGAAGCCTGGGTGGGGCGCGGTTGGCGAATTAACCCGCCCATCTCGTTGCAATAGCCAGGGAAGGCTAAACCATGACTTTTAAATCGCCAATCAATATAAAAAACCTCACACACCTGTAAGTTCTGACAGTAGCGACTCCTTGCCCCCTTGACGGAAACTGGGACGCACATTCAATCCTGAATGCGTTCAAAGGGGGCAACACCGTGACAACTTACTACATCAAATCAGATAAAAAACCCAATGCAGTTAGCGGCACACTCACTGCCGATATACAAACCTTTGGCCTATTCAACGGAGTTGCCACCCGTTTCATCACCAACGGCAAACAGGTCACTTTAAGAGCGACTCATAAACTGAACGAAACAGAAGAAAACAGTATTAACTTCACTTTCCCGGCGACAATCGAAAACAAACGATATGAATTCCTCAAAGGTGGACCTGTCCAACCTCCAACATTTGCTCAGGAGTGGGAGGATGAGTGCGGAGGACATTGGTATCGGCCCCATAGCTCAAAGGAGGATGCGGGATATGTGGAGTTTAATTTCGACATTGAAAATGGCACGCTCAATGCAAAATTTCATTTCACCGTTCTGGAAAATCCGACCGGCGATGAGCTGTTGGTTGCGGGTGAAGTGAAGGACTTTAAAGGGCTGGAACACATCAACTGCAGCCTTGTACAAGATGAGCCTCGTAAACCCTTCATCAAGTCTTAAACAAAAATTCCAGCAGCATCGAGCTTGATCACTGGTGCCCTGAACACCTTGAATCCCCCGTAGGAGCTGCCGAAGGCTGCGATCTTTTGACGTTGACGTTGACGTTCAAGATCAAAAGATCGCAGCCTTCGGCAGCTCCTACAGACAGGGTGAATTTTGAGGAAGTTTCCGACAAGTTGTGTCGGTTGTCCGTCGGAAGTGCGGTGGGTAGGCTTTGGGGGTCGCTGATGCATCAGCGATCAGGCCTGGAAAACCTGAATCGATACCTCACCTCAGCACATGGCATACTGCGGCGCTTTTTTCTGCTCGCCATGTTATGGCGGCTGTGCGCGGGAGACCTTCGGGTCTGCCGGGTTTTTGGTGAGGTTTGACCGGTTTTTCCAGTCCGCGCACGGCTGCCACCCTTCGTCTGGAAAACGAAAGTGACAGCTCCATAACCTCACGATGGAGTAGCACCCTTATGTTCAAGCCAACACCAAACCCGCCTCACACCCCCAGCCACCTGTTCCAGGTCACCCCCAACGCCACCACCGAAACCTTACTGGCCTACGCCAGCGAATCCCTCGCTTCGGCCAGCGTCATGGCCAGTGACTTCGCCGGGTTTGTCGAAGGCACCCATCGCAACACCCTGCTCGGCATCCAGCAGGTCATCATGCTGGCCGAACTCTCGGTAAACCGGGCGCTGGACAACCTCGACCCGCAAGACTGACCAAGTCTCCCATTGTGGGAGCGGGCTTGCTCGCGAAGGCGATTTCACATCCAGCATTAATGTTGACTGACACACCGCTTTCGCAAGCAAGCCCGCTCCCACAGTTGAATCGTGTACGCCTGGGACCTCGCATAACGCCCAGGAAGAATGTTAGCGTGCTTGGCATTATCCAGACCCGCCGAGCCCTGCGACCATGAAAAAAACCGTCCTCGCCTTCAGCCGCGTCACCCCCGAAATGGTCGAACGCCTGCAACACGACTTCGACGTGATCGTGCCGAACCCGAAAAACGGCGACATCAACGCCCAGTTCAACGAAGCCCTGCCCCACGCCCACGGTTTGATTGGTGTCGGGCGCAAACTCGGCCGCGCGCAACTGGAGAGCGCCGCCAAACTGGAAGTGGTGTCCAGCGTCTCGGTGGGCTACGACAACTACGACCTCGCCTACTTCAATGAACGCGGGATCATGCTGACCAACACTCCGGATGTGCTCACCGAAAGCACCGCCGACCTGGCCTTTGCCTTGCTGATGAGCAGCGCCCGGCGCGTGGCCGAACTGGACGCCTGGACCAAGGCTGGCCAGTGGCAAGCGACCGTCGGCGCGCCGTTGTTTGGCTGCGACGTGCACGGCAAAACCCTGGGCATCGTCGGCATGGGCAACATCGGTGCGGCCATCGCCCGTCGGGGTCGGTTGGGTTTCAACATGCCGATTCTGTACAGCGGCAACAGTCGCAAGACTGAGCTGGAACAAGCGCTCGGCGCGCAATTTCGCAGCCTCGACCAGTTGCTGGCCGAAGCGGATTTCGTCTGTCTGGTGGTGCCGCTCAGCGAGAAGACCAAACACCTGATCAGCCACCGCGAACTGGCGCTGATGAAGCCGAGCGCGATCCTGATCAACATCGCGCGCGGCCCGGTGGTGGACGAGCCAGCGCTGATCGAAGCGCTGCAAAACAACCGGATTCGCGGCGCCGGCCTGGACGTCTACGAGAAAGAGCCGCTGGCCGAGTCGCCACTGTTCCAACTGAAAAACGCCGTGACCCTGCCGCACATCGGCTCCGCCACCCATGAAACCCGCGAAGCCATGGCCAACCGCGCCCTGGCCAACTTGCGCAGCGCACTGCTGGGTGAACGACCGCAGGACTTGGTGAACCCGCAAGTCTGGAAAGGCTGAAAAAAACGGGCAGGTATATAAAACTACCTGCCCGTTTTTAATTAACCATGCATTGCTTAAGTTAGATACATACCTTGAAATTCAGTCCGTCGCCAAAAAACCAATCAGCACTATAGACTCTGCGCCATTCACTCGACCATCTCGAGTTCTGGCTACGGCGAGCCCATCCATTGAATAACCTGACCACTGACCAACTCATCCGATACAGCAAAATCATACTCATGGCGTTCTTGAGTTTTTTTGGACTGCTGGTGATGTACAGCAACATCATCGACTACAGCTCAAACTATGAATATGTCAGCCATATCCTGAGCATGGATACCACCCGAGAGAACCTCAACATCAGCTACCGGGCGATTACTTCGCCGATACTGCATCACCGCATCTACTGGATCATCATCACGCTGGAAGTTATTTATACCGCTTGCTGCCTGATAGGTACTTATCAACTTTTCAAACACCGAGACGCCTCAATTGAGGCTTTTCACGAAGCTAAAAAGTTATCCATCATCGGTTTGTTAATTGCAATTTTCGTCTATTACGTGTGCATGCAAGTTATCGGCGTTGAATGGTTCAACATGGACGAATCACAAGTCTGGAACGCCAAGGACTGGGCGCGGCATATTGTCGATTTCATTGTTCCCTTATTGATTTACCTGACCTTGAAGATCGAGCGCTAAGTGCACTCGACCTTCAAAACGCTTCAGGCCAGTTTGCCGTTGCCCTGCACCAGCGGCGCCTTGGGCTTACGGAACACCAGCACGTTGCCCAGCATCACCAGCACCAACCCCACCAGCGCCGGCGCAGTCCATTGGTAGCCTTCGGCAAACGCCGAGACGTTCAGCGCCACCACCGGGAACAGCACCGTGCAGTACGCCGCGCGCTCCGGGCCCATGCGCCCGACCAGCGTCAGGTAAGCGGTGAAGCCAATCACGGAACCGGGGATGACCAGGTACAGCAGCGAACCGATGTAGCGCGCATTCCATTCGATGTCGAACGGGATACCTTTGACCAGGCACCACACCGAGAGCATCGCCGCGCCGTAGGCCATGCCCCAGGCGTTGGTGGTCAGGGGTTTTAGCCCGGCCTTCTGTTGCAGGCTCGACAGCATATTGCCGGCCGAGAAACACAAGGTGCCGCACAGCGCCAGGCCCAAACCCAGCAAGGTTTCCGGGCTGGCGGTGTGGCCCGCCAGTTCCGGCCAGAACAACAGCCCAAGCCCGAACAGGCCCAGCGCGCCGCCCATCAACACATTGCGGGCGATTTTCTGACCGAAGAATACCCGCGCATTCAGGGCGTTCCACAGGGTGGCCGTGGAAAACACCACGGCGACGAGACCGCTGGGAATCCATTGGCTGGCCGTCAGGAAGCACATGAAGTTGACGCAGAACAGGCACAAGCCTTGAGCCAGGCAGATCAGGTGTCCGCGACGGTTCATCACTTGCAGGCGCCAGCTGAGCAGCAACATCACGAACAACACCAGCGCGGCGAGGCCAAAGCGATAGACGATCGACACCGGAATGGCCACCACGCCCAACTGCCATTTCAAGGCAATCCAGGTGGTGCCCCAGATCAGCACGGTCAACAAATACAAAGACAGGTTCATGGCAAAGGCTCCTCAATAGAGGCTCAGTGTCCTGCGCCGAGCCCGCGCGCACTTGCATAAACTTGCGCTTTTATCGGCCGACGGGCTGGCAGGCCAGGGTCTACGGAGTAGGATGCGAAGCGTTGGAGAGAAAACGATCATGCCCGCACTGGAAACCCTGCAAGTCTTTCAAGCCCTCAACCGCTCGCCCAATGCTCGTCTGGAGCACAGTGCCGAGCTCGGTGACGGCATGGCTGCGGCTTTGTGGAGCAACCATCACGACGCCCAAGACTACGAAGCGCCAACGCATCACACGCTGTCCTGCTACATCGCCGGCGGCACCGGCACGTTTCGCCGCGACCAGCCCGGCAACAAGGGCGGCCCGGACAAACTGTGCATCCTGCCCGCCGAGCACCAGTCGGGCTGGGTGATCAACGGCGATATTCGCCTGGCCCACCTGTATTTCAGCCCCGAACAATTCGCCCTCGGCTGCGTCACGTTGCTGGATCGCGAACCCCGGGAGCTGCAACTGCGCGAAGCCACGTTCCTCGACGACCCGCAACAGGCCCAACGCTTTCGGCAGATGCTCACGCTCAATTGGGCAGAACCGGGCGAGCGCGTGCTCACCAGCAGCCTGGCCCACGAAATGCTCAGCCACGCGTTGCTCAATCAGGTGGGCATGCGTCAGGGTTTGCGACTCAAGGGCGGACTGGCCGCCCATCAGCGGCGGCAGTTGGTGGAGTTTGTCGACAGTCAGTTGGCCGAAGCAATCAGCCTCGGGCAGTTGGCGGGGTTGTGTGCGTTATCCGAATACCACTTTGCGCGAATGTTTCGCGAAAGCTTCGGCCTGCCGCCGCATCAATACGTGCTGGCGCGGCGCATGAGCCGGGCGCGGGAGTTGTTGCGCTCGACATCGCAGCCATTGGGGGAGATTGCGTTGGCATGCGGGTTTGCCAGCGCGAGCCATTTCACCAATCGGTTTCGGCAGGTGTTGGGGGGGACGCCAGGGGATTATCGGTCGGCGTTTTTGCGTTAAAGATCAAAAGATCGCAGGCTTCGCCAGCTCCTACGTGGGGATTTGCGTTTCCCTGTAGGAGCTGCCGCAGGCTGCGATCTTTTGATCTTGCGTCAAGGCACCAGCGTAGTGACCCCAAATGTATCGGCGTGAAACAGCGGATCTGATTTTGGCTCGCCCACTGGCTGGGTAAAGTCCATCGCCGGCAAGTAAACCTTTTTGCTCTTCGAATCAAACGCCATGTTGTAAGCCATCGGCCGCGTGCTGATGCTCGCTTGAACCTGGTAATGATCGGCATCCAGTTGTTTGATCACCGTCAGGTTGGCATCCACCCCGCTGGGTATCAGCAACCGTCGGTTATCCGCGTCATACGCAACCGCATTCACATCGCGAGTGATCGGCAGGCTGGCCTTCACTTCACCGCTTTCCCGGTCCGCCACGATCAACTTAGGCTTATCACCGCGACAGGCGATAAACAAACGACCCCGTTCAACGTCCTGGGCCAGGGCGCTGGGTTTCGGGCAACCGTCGAACTGCCAGGTGTCGAGGACCTGAAAAGTGCTCGACGAAAAACGCGCGACCTTGCCCTCATCGCGCATCGGCAGGAAGAAACTGCCATCGCCCTTGAGCAGCAACGGGTCGATCTTCTTCACGTCCAGTTCATGGGCGCCGCTGATGCGCTCGGCTTTGGGATCGAACGCAAACAACGTCGAACGATCGGCACGCCGACCGCTGACGATGATCACCTGCCCGGTGCGCGGCTCATACACCGCGCTGTTCAGATTGCTCTGGGCCACCGGGATGCGCTTGAGCAGTTTAAGTGTGGATAACTCCAGCACGCCGAGGCTGCCATCGGTGTTGAGCACGAACGCCCGGTCCAGCGTCGGCACGAACACCACGCCGTTGGCGCCCGCCGAACCGTCGACCGTTTTAACCAGCCGTTGCTGGTCAACATCGAACACGCTCAGGCCATTTTCGCGACGGGCCAGCAACAGATACGGTCGGGTCGGGTCCAGCGCCGCGAAGCCCCAACTGTCGCCGGTGCCGGGTAGCGTGACCTGATGTTCGCGGTGATACACCCGCGCATCCGGCGCGGCGTTGACCGTCGCACTGAACACCAACAGCAACAAACTGAAGATTCTCATCAGAACTCCAACGTGCTCGACAACGACACCTGCCGCGAATCGCCCATGGACACAAAGAACCGGCTCGCCGCCGAGGTGTAGTAGGTACGGTCGAACAGGTTCTTCACGTTCAACTGAAACTTGACCTTCTGCCCCTCGACTTTGGTGTCGTAGGTGGCGAAGGCGTCGGCCACGGTGTAGCCCGGCAAGTCGAAATCGTTGACCGCGTTACCCGCGCGCTCGCCGACATACCGCGCACCCGCGCCGACCCGCAACTGATCGCCGCCGACGATGGTGCCGAAGTCGTAGACCGCCGCCAGCGAGCCGGTGTTCTTGGCGACGTTTTGCAGTTTCTTGCCTTTGTAGTCCGGGTCTTCGGTGACTTCGGCGTCGGTGTAGGCGTAGCTGCCGATCACGCTCCAGCGGTCGCTGAGCTGACCACTCAGATCCACTTCCAAACCCCGTGAGCGCACTTCGCCGGCGGCGCTGTAGATCGTGGTCGGGCCTTCGGAGTTGGCGATCAGCACGTTGCGTTTCTTGATGTCGAACAACGCGACGTTACCGGTGATGCGTCCCGGCATATCGAGCTTGGCGCCGATTTCCCAGGACTTGGCTTCCTCCGGCGCAACGCTGCCGTCGAGCACCACGCTGCTGCCGCTCAACGGCGCGATGGTCGAGTTGGGTTTGAACGACTCGGTGTAGCTGCCGTAGAACGACAGTTCGTCGGTGTAGCGATAGACCAACCCGGCACGCGGGACGAATTTCTGGCCGTTGCTGTCGGTGTTGGCGTGGAACGGCACGCCTTTGCCGGCGTACTGGTCATATTCCTGGAAGCGCCCGCCGGCCACCAGAATCCACTGGTCGGTGAGGTGAATCGAGTCCTGGGCGAAGATCGAATCGCTGCGCAGTAAATCGGTCTGGGCACTGTCGGGTGCACTGACGGTGGTGCCGGCCACTTCACGGCCATACACCGGGTTGACGTAGCTGAAGGTGCTCAGGCTTTTCTGGCGGATCAGGTCTTCGCGGAAGATCTTGCGGTACTCGTCATCGACGCCGAATACCAGATCGTGTTGCATGCCCAGCACATCCACCTTGCCTTCGAGACTGGCGGTGGTGAAGCGGTCGGTGCTGATCGCATTCTGGGTGCCGTCCATGCTGCGGGTCAGGGTGCCTTTCTTGGTGTCGATGGCGGTGACGCGCACCTGGCTGGCATCGTAGGTTTCGCGGTTCCAGCTGTAGCCGAAGTGGGCTTTCCAGTTGTCGTTGAGCTCGTGATCGGCCTCAAAGTGATACAGGTCCGAGCGCCCTTCCATGTTGTTGAACGGCTCGTCGAGACGCTCATTGCGCGAGATGTCCAACGGGTGGTTGGTGCGTGGATCGATCACCGTGCCACGGTCGAACGGCGTGAGGAATTCCCGGTGCTCGTAGGAGAACAACAGCTTGGTGCTTTCGCCGAACCAGGCCAGGGACGGCGCCACCAGCGTCTCGCGGTGGGTGCCGAAATTGCGCCAGTAATCTTCGTCTTCGTGGTCCAGGACCATGCGATAAGCGAGGCCGGAATCGCCCAAAGCGCCGGTGCTGTCGAGGCCGCCGCCACTGCCGTTCTTGCCGTCGCCGTAGGTCGAGCCGCGCAGGGTCAGGGCGTTGTATGGGGTCAGTTCCGGTTTTTTGCTAACCATGTTGACCACGCCGCCCGGGTCCTGGATGCCGTAGAGCAGGGACGCAGGGCCTTTGAGCACTTCGACCCGGTCCACGGTGGCGTTCATGCCACGGCCCTGCACGATCGGCATGCCGTCGCGCATGATCGAGCCGTTGCGGTTATCGCCGAAACCGCGAGTCATTACCGAATCCTGGGTGCTGGCCAGGGTGTTGCCCTGGGTGATGCCGCTGACATTGGCCAGCGCATCATCGAGATTGCGCGGCGCCTGATCGCGAATCACCTGGGCCGGGATCACGTTGATGGTCTGCGGGGTTTCCTGGAGCAACGCCGAGCTGCGCATCACATTGCTGGTCGGTGGTGGCTGGTAGCTCTGGGTTTCGTCCATCGCCGAAGTGATGGTGGTCGCGCCGAGGTTCAGGGTGCCGGCGGTGGGCACGGGCTCCAGTGCCAGGGTGTGCGCATCGGTGCGGCGGAAGGTGAAGCCCGAGCCGCTGAGCAAACGCTGCAGCGCTTGTTCGGCCGTCATCTGCCCGCTGAGGGCCGGGGCGTTGAGGCCGTAAGGGGCTTCGTCGGTGTAGACCACGCTGAGGCCGGTGATGCGGCTGAAGTCGCTCAGGGCCTGGGGCAGCGGTTTGGCGGCCATGGCAAAGTTGAATGGCGCGCGCTGTTGCGTGCTGGCGGTTTCAGCGGCGATGGCCACGCTGAGCGGCAGCAACGCCAATGCCGAAAAACTCAGCGCCGAAGCACCGAACCATTGTTTGACCGAACCCGATTTTGCCCTGGACTTCATTGCTCATGACCTGTGTAGAACCGCAACGGATGCGAATGACTCGCAGTTTCAGTCACTACACGGATGGGGGTCTGGTTTACCTCACTAAAATTTTGAAATTATTTTTAGAAGATCAAAAGATCGCAGCCTTCGGCAGCTCCTACATGAGTACGCATTCCCCCGTAGGAGCTGCCGAAGGCTGCGATCTTTTGACTTTGCTTCACCGCAAAATAATCAAATGCCCCATCACGGCGTGCTGCTCAAACCCCAACACCCCCTGCAACGAATTCAACACCGCTTGCGGGTCCTTGCTTGGAAAACTCCCGCTGACCCGCCGCGCCGCCAGTTCATCGTTGAGCACCAGAATCCGCCCCGGGTAATAGCGGCGCAAATCCTCCACCACATCCGCCAGGCTTGCCTTGTAGTAATTCAGCCAGCCCTGACGCCAGGCCAGTTGCGCTTCGCTGTCCACGGCATGCAGTTTTTCCGCTGAGCCCTCGCCATACGCTACTTGCTGGCCGGCGGTGAGGATTTGCTGCTCGGCATTGCGCTGCGCCGTCACGCCGACCCGCCCGGACAACACCGTCACCTGGGCGCCATGGGGTTGCAGGCGCACTTCGAATTGCGTGCCCAGCACCCGCGCCTGACCCTTTTCCGCCTCGACCACAAACGGCTCGCCGGTATGGGACACGCTGAAAAACCCGGCGCCGCGCCGCAACTGCACATGCCGCTCGCCACGGCTGAAATCCACGGCAATCGCGCTGTCGGCATCGAGGGTGACCTGGGATTGATCGGCCAGGGTGACGGTGCGAATTTGCCCCGGCGCCGAGACATAGTCCGCGCCCAGATCATCGGCCCAGCGCAACGGTTGCCACCCCGCGCCGACACCCACCATCAGCAGCAAACACGCCGCCATCGCCAACGCCCCGGACCAACGCTGCACGCGGGTGCGCCGCGAACGGTTCATCGCATTGAGGTAACCCTGCAAGGCAAACGCCTCTTCATCGGCCAGGGTTCGCGCCGGCCCTTCACTCAATTCCCACACCACTTGCGCCTGGGCATAGGCCTCGGCGTGGGCGGGATCGGCCTGCAGCCAGTGACTGAACGTGAGTTGATCGCCACTGCTGGGCTGATCGTGCAACAGGCTCAGCCAGGCGAAAGCGGCCTGTTCCTGGGCGGGCGTCGGGGTGACGCGTTCGGCGTGGTTCACGGTGCTTTCCTTGGCGTGCGCGGTTCGGGGTCCCGCAGGCTGGCCTTGCAGGCGTCGAGGGCGCGCATCATATGTTTTTCCACGGCACTTTGGGACAACCCCATGGCCTTGGCGATTTCGGCGTACTTGCGACCGTGAATGCGATTGAGCAGGAAGATCTGCCGCGTGCGCTCAGGCAACGCGCGCAATGCGGCTTCGACGTGACGTAAATCGTTGCCCGCCTCCAGCGCCGCTTGCGGTTCGCTGCCCTGACTGTCCGGCGCATCGGGCATCCAGCCTTCACTGACCCGCACCCGTGTGCCTTCGCTGCGCAAATGGTCGATGGCGATGTTGCCGGCGCAACGCAGCAGATAAGTGCTGAGTTCCTCGACCTGCACCAGCGGCCGACGCCAGAAGCGCAGGAACAAATCCTGCACCAGGTCCGCCGCCGTCGCCCGGCAACCGACACGCCGATTCACCAGCGCCTCCATCTGCGAACGCTGGGACAGGAACACCTGGAGAAAATGCGCACGGGCACCACCGTGTTCGTCGTCTTGGGATTCCGGAGGGCTGCCGATCATCACATCAGCACCGCACAAACCGGGCTGGCGAGCAGGCTCAGCACCGCCAATGACAACGCCAGACGCGGGCGATACGGCAGCAGCAACACCAGCAGCAAGGCGCTGAGCATCAGCACCGCGAACCACTCGACCAGGCCCAACCCCCAACCGGTTGCGCAGACCGCCGCCCACAACGACACGCCGAGCAACAACCAACCGCCGAACTTCATGACGTGCCGACGCCGCGCCGACGGCTTGCGCCCAAGCACGTCGGCGTGATGCCGATCCATCGACAAACACAGCGCGGTGAAACCGCCGTAACAGAGCAACAGGGCCAGCAGCATTCAGGTCGCCTCGCGCTCAAGGGGAACAGGTCGGACGCGCGCTCGGGGGACGCTGGTGGCGCGACCGGCGCGCTGCATTTTCCATGCAGCCCACCCCAGGAACAGGCCACTGCCCAGGCACGTCAGGTCAAAACCGGCCATGGCCCAATCGCCTTGCACCAGCGAAACACCCAGGTGATACGGCGTGGTCAGCGCGTTGAGCACTGGCACCGCGCAGAACAACCCGGCCGCCAGCGCCAACTGCTCGACCCACGCCGCGCGACCGCGACGGAGCAGGGCGTGCAGCACGCTCAGGCCCCAGACGATAAAGAAGCTGTTCACTTCCCAGTTCGCCCGTTCGGCCATTCCCACCGGCAACAACCGATTGGCCCAGAAGAACGCCACCACCGCGACCATCAGTCCGGACATGCTGGCGATGTTCAGCACTTCCACCAAGCGCAATTCGAACGGCATCACACCACTTTTGGCGTGCTTGAGCTGACGCTTGCCGAGCCAGATCACCAGCCCGGTGCCGATCATCGCCGTGCCGGCCAAACCGCAAATGAAATACAGCCAGCGCAGCACCGGGCCGGCAAAGTTGCCCATGTGCAAACCATAGAAAGCGCCGGCAATCGCCATTGGGACAGGCAGCGCCGGGGTCGTACTCAGCAGTTCGCCGGTCACCCCGTTGAACGTCACCGCGCGGCCGAAGTCGTGGACCACACCCTCCGCGCCGTCACGTTCCAGAACGACAGAGGCATTGGCGTCACCGGGGTTGTTGACGCTGAGGCTCCCGGCCTGCCCTTCCGGCCATTGCGCGCGGGCCCGTTCCAACAGTGGCGCCAACGGTATCAACTGGCCCGGTTGGCCGGCGGCGGTCGGTCGGTTGGACTCTGGAAACAACTCATCGAAAAACGCTTCGGCATTGCCCTTGTACGCGGCGAGGATGCTCGCCGGCATCACCATCGACATGAAAATCACCAGACTGCTGTAGGTGATCATCAGGTGAAACGGCAGCACCAGCACGCCCACCGCGTTATGCCCGTCGAGCCAGGAACGCTGGCCCTTGCGCGGGCGGAAGGTGAAGAAGTCCTTGAAGATTTTCTTGTGGGTGATGATCCCGCTGATCAGCGCGACGAACATCACCATGGCGGCAATCGTCGACAGCCAGCGCCCCCACGGATAAGGCATCTGCAACTGAAAGTGGAAACGGTAGAAGAAATCGCCGCCCATGGTTTCCCGGCCCTGCACATCGGTGCCAGTTTGCGGGTCGAGGGTCTTTTTAGTGAATTGGCCGCGCTTGCCGGGCTCGGCCGGGGCTTGCTGCCAGCGCAGTGTCAGGCCGGGCTCGCGGGCATTGGGCAAGTCGATGAGCCAGCGTGATGCTCCGGCGGCGTGCTGCTGGAGATAATCCTGGGCCAGCGTCAGGCTGGCTTCGGAGGACAGCGTGCGTGCCGGAATTTCCGGCTGCATCCAGTGGGTGATCTCAGCTTTGAAATACGCGAGGGTGCCGGTCAGGAAAATCGCAAACAGCAGCCAGCCGAAGATCAACCCGGTCCAGGTGTGCAGCCAGGCCATGGCTTGGCGAAAACCCTCTTTCATGGGTGGCCCGCCCAGTACGCCAACCCGGAAATCGCGGCCAGCACCACGCTTGGCACGATCAAACCGAACCAGGCCTGCCAGGCACTGCGACAGGCGAAGCACCAGAGCACCGCCACCAGATAGGCCAGAAACGAGGTCATCATCCCGGTGACCACCGCTTCGGCGCGGGCCATCGGCAGCCACAGCGTCAGGCTGACACTGGCCAGCGCGGCGACGACATAACCGCCCAGCACGGCAGCCAAGACCCGGGAAGTCACCGCCAGTCTGTAGGAAACGGGGAGCGTGCTGCTTTTGCCTTTCATGTTTCAACCTTGAAACCGGGGTGAGGTCCGTGAACGTCGCGAGACCAACAAGGGCGCAATATTAATGATAAATATTCTCATACGCAAAAGAGATCCGATTGCCGGATGCAGGTTGACGCCTCTACAATGCGAACAATTCTTGTTCTCTAACGTATCCGTCTGTGTCGGAGTGGTTTTGTTGCAGCCCGCCAATCCCGTCGAAATCCTCTATCACGACCACCACCACTGGCTCACCGGTTGGTTGCGGCGCAGGCTCGGCTGCCCGGACAGCGCCGCCGATCTGGCCCAGGACACGTTCATGCGGGTGCTGACCGCCCGGGAAACGCCGCAAATCATCGAGCCGCGTGCGTTCCTGACCACCATCGCCAAGCGCGTGTTGTTCAATCATTACCGGCGCCAGGACCTGGAGCGCGCCTACCTCGACGCCCTCGCACAGATGCCGGAATGCGTGGCGCCGTCGGAGGAAGAGCGGGCGATCATCCTGCAAACCCTCATGGAGCTGGATCAGTTGCTGGACGGCTTGCCGCGTTTGGTCAAACGCGCGTTTTTGCTGGCGCAGGTCGATGGCCTGACCTATCCACAGATCGCGGCCGAACTGGGCATCTCCATCGCCACGGTCAAACGGCACCTGAATAAAGCGGCGATGCGCTGCTACTTCGCCCTATGAACGCGCCATCGGAATTCTCTTCCCGGGTCGCCGAGCAAGCGGTGCATTGGTTGGTGGAAATGCAGCAAGGGCCGTTAAACCCGCGCCAGCAACAGGCGTGGCAGCAATGGCACGACGGGCACAGCGAACATCAGCGGGCGTGGGAGCATATCCAGCGGGTCAATCAACGCTTGCGCGGGTTGTCTTCGCCCCTGGCCCACGCCGCGCTGAACGCGCCGAAATCCGGCAGCCGTCGCCAGGCGTTGAAGCTGTTGCTGATTCTGGGCGCTGGTTCTGCGGTGACGTGGGGCATGCGCGAACACAATCCGTTGACGCCGTTGCTGGCCGATTACCGCAGCCCGATTGGGCAGCGGCGTAAAGTGGCGTTGGGCGACGGCAGTCAAATTCAGCTCAACACTGCGACGGCGGTGGATGTGCGGGCTGACGGGCTGATCCGTTTGCTTGAAGGCGAGATCTTGCTGACCGCCGCCAGGGCTTTTGAAGTGCGCACGGTTCAAGGGGTGTTGAAGACCCAAGGCGCGCGACTCAACGTGCGGCAGTTTGCGGATCGCACTCAGGTGGCGGTGTTCGAAGTTCGCGTCGAATTGACGCCCGATGGCGGCTCGCCGCTGCTGCTGCAAAGTGCCCGACAGTTGAGTTTTGGAGAACGCGGCCTCAGCCATCCGCAACCGCTGGACGCCAACAGCGGCGCCTGGGCCGAAGGTATGTTGGTGGCGGCGCATATGCGGCTGGGGGATTTTCTGGATGAGCTGGGTCGTTATCGGCGCGGGCAGATTAACTGCGACGCGAAGGTCGCGGATTTGTTGATCTCCGGGACGTATCCGCTGGACGACAGTGAGCGGATTCTTGAGCTGCTGGAAATCAGTTTGCCGGTGCGGGTGAAGCGGTTTACCCGGTATTGGGTGACCGTGGAGGCCCGGGTTTAATAGCAAGAGCAAAAGATCGCAGCCTTCGGCAGCTCCTACAGGATGAACACCAACCTCAACGTAGGAGCTGCCGAAGGCTGCGATCTGTTGATCTTAAAAAAAAGATGAGCCGTTTTTCAGATCTGGCGTGACAGAGAAGGAAAGCCCCCCTTGATTCCACCTTCTCAGGATCGTCGCCCATGCAACCCACCCGCGTCACCCCGCTGGCCCGCACCGTGCGCCAACTCTTGCTGGGCGCCAGCCTGAGCTTCGGCGCCGTTGCCCTGGCACACGCCGCCGACGCCAAGCCGTACCACATCGCCCCTTCAACATTGGAAAACACCCTCAACCAATTCGGCCGTGAAGCCGGGGTGCTGATTTCCTTTGGTTCGCAAGTCACCAGCGGCGTGAAAAGCCGTGGCCTGGAAGGCAATTACACAACAGAACAAGGTCTGAACGCCTTGCTCGAAGGCACCGGCCTGCAAGCCCGAGCCGAGGGCAACAATGCGTTCAGCCTGCAACCGGCCGGTGGTGCCGCACTGGAGTTGGGCACCTCGACGGTGGTCGGCGACTGGCTGGGGGATGCGGCGCAGATCAACGTGTTCGAACACCCCGGCGCCCGGGACGTGATCCGCCGTGAAGAATTCGAACGCCAGGGCGCGACCCAGGCCAAGGATGTGCTCAACCGCATCCCCGGCGTCAACGCCCCGGACAACAACGGCACCGGCAGCCATGACATGGCGCTGAACTTCGGCATTCGCGGCCTCAACCCGCGCCTGGCCTCGCGCTCCACGGTGTTGATGGACGGCATTCCGGTGCCGTTCGCACCTTACGGCCAGCCGCAGTTGTCGTTCGCGCCAATCAGCATGGGCAACATGGACGCGGTGGACGTGGTGCGCGGCGGCGGTGCCGTGCGTTACGGGCCGCAGAACGTCGGCGGCGTGGTCAACTTCGTGACCCGAGCCATTCCCGATGCGCCGACGGTCAAGGGCGGTTTCCAGACCGAAACCAGTCCGTCCTCCAGCCACGACGGCTTCAAGACCACCGGTAATTTGCTGGCCGGCGGCACGGCGGATAACGGTCTCGGCGGCGCGCTGCTGTATTCCGGCACGCGCGGCGGCGACTGGCGCGAACACAGCGACACCGAAATCGACGACCTGATCCTCAAGGGCAAATACCAGCTCGACGAGG
>Ga0302175_10000196_pt1 | contig 23775 bp, 20 predicted proteins | sample I_Fen_N3_3_FD_198791 | JGI IMG/M metagenome (GOLD analysis project Ga0302175, IMG submission 198791) | Peat permafrost microbial communities from Stordalen Mire near Abisko, Sweden - I_Fen_N3_3 | ecosystem: Environmental > Terrestrial > Soil > Wetlands > Permafrost | place: Sweden: Abisko... | reverse complement strand
CGGCGAATCCGAAAATGCCCCACGCACAGCGGCCACAAGGCGTATTTTCCAACACCTCCATTGCGTGGAAAGGTCTACCGGCCAGCCCTTTCTTCCCTTAGACAGTCACCCGGTGGTGATTCGGCCCCAGTGCATAGGCAGCGCGTAAATATTGTCAGGGGGCATCACTTGTTGGCTCGGGTTGACGGAAGCGACGTCACGGATGGTTCGTCCGCCTATGTCCGAAACGGCCGCGATTCAATAAGTCGGAGTCGGAGGCAACCGACGGGTGAGATTTAGACCGGGATCCATTAAGAAGGCCGCGCAGCCCTCACTCTCATACCAACTGCAAGGCGTTTGTCCGGTACGGTATGGATGATGAGCGAACCGGTCGCTTTCTATTTACTCGGGGGTACTAAACGACGGCATGTTGACTGACGTTCTTATCCGTCAGGTCGCCGGGGATGTCTTCCGAGGCTTCGAGCCACAACGCCGGGACCACGTCACCGTTGGTGCTTCATACGAAATCCTTTTCACTCGTCCAATCGAAGGTGATTTGGGGGGCTGACACCGTTTTGTATGGGCCAAAGAGCCAGTTCAGAGAGAACGTTGCTTTGGGGCGGGTATGGCACCGTCTGATAGGCGTAAAAGATCTACGGGTTTGTGGAATTGTTGTGGAGGGTTAACGGGGGAAAGGCGTAGCTGTGTTCACCGGTACCCGTATGGATCGAATGATCTGTGGGAAATTGAACGCTGCAGCTTGCGGAGTGGGTATTGGGCGGGTGTCGCAAGTGCTGTAATGCTTGAACTCAGTGGATTTCAGGCACAAAAAAAGACGTCCGTGGACGTCTTTAGATGATGAAGTGGTGGGCCGGGGTAATCTGAACAGGACTTCCAACATGATGATTTCAAAAGAAAAATATTGTTTTGTTTTCTGGCTGGAATGCCATTTGGAATGCCAATGTAATTTGCTTGGTGCCTTGGGGGCATGATGGGCGGCCAGCATCGCTAACAGAACTTGTGCTGTGCGCATCGTGGGTCTCGGCTACGTTGGTCTTTCCATGCCGCGAGAAAACACTTCATCCCGGGGGAGCATTAGCCGTTTAGTGGTAAATTTTTTAAGTGTTTCCGAGTGAAGCGCTGCGCTTCGGCTCTTTTGCTCTTCAGAGATGTCGTCGATTGAGAGGTTTTCGGTTTCCATCATTATGGTGCGCTGCGTCAGTTCCGTAATGCACTCATGGAGAGCTGAGTTGATGGCCTCAAGTATCTTCCTTAGTCGCTTTTCCTTTTCGGCGGCTTTCTTGGCGGCGTTCCTGGCCGCGATTTTCTGTTGGCTCGCCTCTTCGTACTCGTCAGATAGCAAGGTCTCAAGGAAATCTTTAATGCTGGATTTGTTCTGCTTTGCCAACGTATCCAAGTGACGCTTTGCCTTGGATGAAAGTACGAAGCTGCATGCTTTCTCTCCTGCTCGCTTGCTCTCTTTCCTTCGCTGAACCTGGCCCCAAGCCAGTTTCATTCGCGCCAGCACCGCAGAGTCTTTACCTCGCTCCTGAATTAGCCATCCGTCTAGCCCCTTATCTGTGATGACAGCACCTCGGTATGTCCGAAGGTAAATCAAAGCCCACCTACGCTGATCTGCGTTTTCAAGATCAAGCCATGGGGTGCTCGTCATATCAGTACTCATGTGCGTTCGCTTGATGTTGTTCAAAGAGTTACTTAGTAATTTACTACGGTAATCTACTTTGTAAATTACTAAGTATTAGTTTTTTAATTAAACAGTCTGTAATTATTGAGATAAAATATCGAAATACTCATGGGTATTGGATGGCTTTGTGAACGATATGCTGCTTGCGGTGCTACGCAGTGAGGCGACTGGAATCAGCCCTGAGGCGAAATATTTGCTGATCCGTCTGGCTGAGCTCGGTTTGGTTGCTAGAGGTATTAGTGCGGGTATTAAGGAGCTGGCGGCGCGTTTTGGAATCTCCGATGCCCAGGCTGGCACGGCTTTAAATTCTTTGGTTGCCGCCGGGGTATTGGTTCGCAGAGATGTGGTGAGCGGGCAAGGTCGTCCCAAGAGGCACTATGAGTTAGACGCAAGCTACGCAGCGAAGGTTGTTCTACACGACGTGACAGAGGTTGTTCACGAAAATGTGATTCGCCACCTGCTACAGCATGAGCTCAAGGTGGCTGATCAACGATCAGCTATCGCCACACAGCAAGATGAACAGAGAGCATCTGCTCCTCTTGCTCAGGTGCGAGCGAGCAGAGGGCGGGGGCGAGTGAGCGTGGTGAATCGCGTACTGCTAGCTGCACTGTTGATTCGCGCAGACCGATTTGGCGTTGTAAGGGATCTGGGGAGCGCAGAGCTGGCGCGGATAACCGGACTGAGCCAGGTGCGCTTGAAAAACCGAGTTAGGACCTTGCTCGACGATGGCTTGATCCGCGCCTACGTTCCCGGAGCAACGGGATCTGTCATTTTCAAGAAAACCAAAAGTACCTACTACGTCAACCTGCACCACCCGGAATTGAACCATGGTCAAAACTTGCCGATCTTGCTGGTCTCTTTCTCTAGAGTGGTCACTTCGAGCAACGACGGTGACGTAGTAGATGAAATGCTACATGACGAGGGCGAAGCAACGGATCAGCGCGTGGCTGGCGTTCGTCAGTTCTTTAAAGATAAGCATGAACAAAGGCAGGGCAGCTTGTTGAGGGGGAGGCTTGACTGTTATGCGGAATATCTTCTTTCTCGTTTTTGGGACGATTACAGCAAGGGCGAGTCCGAACTCGTTGAATTGATCAAGCACGACCTGCGGAGCGGTGGTGCTGATACAGAAACGACTCAGTCGCTTGCCCAATATTTGTTTGAGAAGGCTGAGCGTGTGGCGAGATGCGTTAGAAACGATTGGTTTCAGTCAAGTTCGCCGTTGATCAGCAGTATCGATTTTAAGTCCACGGACTACGTGCTGCTTCCTGCTCGACGGGTTGCCGTTACGCCCAAGTGCGTTTTCTATCCTTCGCGAGCAGTTTTGGCGCTGCCACGTGATGGCGCCATGAGCCCCCAAAGGTTGTATGTGGCGGAGTTTGGGCGTGGGTTTGGCAACGTTAATCTTCGGGAGGTTACTGACCTGAATGGCGTTTCCAGAGAGGATCAGGCCTTGTACGGTTTGCTCACTCCCCGTGAACTTCAATAATAGGCTGATGCACAGGGGCTGATGAGTCTGGCGAGACGGCACGGCGGTGAACGGTAGTTTTTTACAGTCCCTGCCAATCCTCTGAACGAACAGAGGAGCCCCGTTCATGAGAATCATCCGCCTGAAAGACGTCGTGAGTTCGACCGGTCTGGCCCGGTCTACCATTTACAAGTACATCGTCGAAGGTACCTTCCCAAAATCAGTCTCGCTGGGAGATCGCTGCGTTGGCTGGGTCGAAGGAGAAGTGCAGGACTGGATTTTGGCCAGGATAGAGGAGCGTGATCTGGCTGCATGATGCGAAAAGATTGGACTATCCAGCATAAAGGCCAGGACCGGCAAGAGACGGTCCTGGCCTTTATGCCGAATGATGAACAGGTGGTTCTCAGCTAACTCCCCCATGGGGTGGTTTGCTCGATCTCCTGCCTGGCTTGGCAATAGCTCTCTGATTGGGCCGTCTGGAGCGGGAGTGTCTACTAGCGACAGAGCTGTATCTAGTTATATAGTTTCCAGATAATCAATAAACAGACTTCAGTAAACAGCCGAACAGAAAGTAATCAATCTCCAGTGATCAAGGCTCATTTTGGGAGTAGGCGGCCGGTTAAAAAATGCACAAACGGTATCTGGTATGAGAACAACAACCAGGTACACAGACATGACCAGCAGCAGAGCCCAAACCAGCCTATCTCAGTCCGATATCGCCATCCGGATTGAGCAACTCGTAAAAGTCATCGAGCAACACGATATTCCAGCATTCCGATTCAGCGCCCCACGCTCAGGTCACGAGAAGATATTGCCGACCAGGCTCTCCCGGTACCTCGATGACATCCAGCAAATGATCGACTTGTTTGATGAGCACTCCCGATACCGCTACAGCGAGCACCTGCAAGCGTTCTGGGAGGCTTGTCAGCATATCGGGATCGAGCGTAGCCCTGTCGGTCCTGTCTGCCTGAATGAAGAGAGAACAGCCTATCTGGACCATCGCCGCAGCATGAATCTACTGGTCGTGAGGATTCGTCAGTTGACTCGGGAGCAATGGTATCGGCGCAAGAGGAGTGACCGTCGTTACCAGGCAGGGGATCAGGAAAGTAGGGTCAGTGAATATACGGACTCTGTGCTGGATCGTTACGCTCGCACCGTCGTAGTCAGGGTCAATCTGTATTACCACAGGGTGTCTCAAACCAGGCAGCGTGTTGAGCAAGTATTTGATGATCTGGACAGGTTCGTCGCCGAGCGTGAGCGCAATTCGGTTTTCAAGTATGAGACCGGCTATATCTGCGCAGTGGAGCAAGGGGAAAGTCGGGGCTATCACATCCACGTTGCGTTCTTCTTTAATGGTGCAGAGCTACGCGGGGATATCTACAAGGCACGGCAAATTGGTGAGCTGTGGGGACGTGTGACGCAGGGGCGGGGGTATTTCGATAGCTGCAATCAGGATAAGGGCAGGTATGGGGAAAGGCTGGGAGTCGGTGTTATTCATCGCAATGACCGAGAGGTCCGTGCACATGTCCACTACGCGATGCACTACTTGGTAAAGGATGATCAGCAACTCCGCCTGAGGCCCGTAGGAGCTCGGTGCCTGCGTGTGGGCCAGCCTAAACGCCTTCGCCGATGTTGGTTGGCATGACGTTTGGCAGAGTAGGGAGTTCTACGATGGCTTGTGGGTTGCTCTATTTTTGAGTTTTGGCCTTTTTCACTGGATGTGAGAGGGCGAATTGGGCCGAAACTTGTGTGCCTGGCAATCTGCCGGCTAGTAATCCGTGATATTCGTTGCAAGCTCCTTGATAATCCCCTCAGCTCGCATAAAGGGAATCCTTCATATGGAACTGATCGACAACATCAATACCCTGCTTGGCGAAAGCCTCAAAGGTACGATTAAGCCGGGTTCGAAGCTGAAGATCGCTGCTTCGTGCTTTTCGATCTACGCCTACGTGGCGCTGAAGAAGGAACTTGAGAGCATAGACTCCCTGGAGTTCATCTTCACCTCGCCGACCTTCGTCCCCAATGAGGTCAGCGACAAGATCAAGAAGGAGCAGCGCGAGTTCTATATCCCCAAGGCAGAGCGCGAGCGCAGCCTCACCGGAAGTGAGTTTGAGATCCAGTTGAAGAATCAACTTACTCAAAAGGCTATCGCCAAGGAGTGTGCTGACTGGATACGCCGCAAGGCTACCTTCCGTTCAAACCGTGCTCAGGCTCCGATGCAGCCCTTTATCGGTTCACAGGCCGAGTCGGGTGACGCTGTATTTATGCCCGTTCAGGGATTTACAGCTGTCGATCTCGGCTACCAGAAAGGTGGCGCGCTCTCGAACATCGTTTCCCGTTTCGATGAACCGGCCCACACTGGCATGTTCCTCAACTTGTTCGAGCAGATTTGGATCGATCCGGAAAAGCTTGAAGATGTGACTGGTCGACTCTGCGATCACATCGCTTCGGTCTATCAAGAGAACGCCCCAGAGCGAATCTATTTTCTAATGCTCTACAATATTTTTCGCGAGTTCCTGGAAGACATAAATGAGGATGTGCTACCCAATGACCGCACCGGCTATCAGGACAGTCTGATCTGGCAAAAGCTGTTCAACTTCCAGCGCGACGCGGCCACCGGGCTGATCAACAAACTGGAAACCTACAGCGGCTGCATCCTGGCTGACAGCGTAGGCCTGGGTAAAACCTTCACCGCATTGGCGGTGATCAAGTATTACGAGCTGCGTAACAAGTCGGTTTTGGTACTCTGCCCGAAGAAGCTCTCCGATAACTGGCGCAACTACAACCAGAATCTCAAGACCAACATCTTTGCCAAGGATCGCTTTAACTACGACGTGCTCTGTCACACCGATCTGACTCGTACCCGTGGCGAGTCGCTTGGCATTCCGCTGGATCGCGTTAACTGGGGTAACTACGATCTGGTGGTGATCGATGAGTCGCACAACTTCCGTAACAACGATATCTATAAAGACAAAGAGACCCGTTACCAGCGGTTGATGAACCAGGTCATTCGTCAAGGCGTAAAGACCAAGGTACTAATGCTCTCCGCCACCCCGGTCAACAACCGTTTCAGCGACTTGCGCAACCAGTTGGCCTTGGCCTACGAGGGCGACAGCGACAACCTCAGCAAGAAGTTGCGCACTGAAAAGGACATCGACGGTATCTTCCGTCGCGCCCAGGCAGCCTTCAATGTGTGGACCGGTCTGCCACCGGAAAAACGCACTGCAGCGGCGATTCTCAATACCCTTGATTTCGACTTCTTCGAGCTGCTCGACAGCGTCACCATTGCCCGCTCGCGCCGGCATATCGAGACCTTCTACAACACCGCCGACATTGGTAGCTTCCCTGAGCGCCGCAAGCCACTGTCGTTTCATTGCCCGTTGACTCCGCGTGGTGACGTCATCGGCTTCAACGAGATCTTCAACCAGCTGTCGCTGCTTAAGCTCGCCGTGTACGCGCCGGTTAGCTACATCCTGCCCAGCCGGTTGAAAAAGTACGAAGAGATGTACGACACCGAAGTGGAGGGAGGTAAAGGCAAACTCAAACAGGTCGACCGCGAGAGAAGCCTGCAAGCGCTGATGACCACCAACCTGCTAAAGCGCCTGGAAAGCTCGGTCGAGTCTTTCCGCCTGACCCTGAAAAATCTGCAAAACACGCATCGGAACGCACTGGATAAAATCGCTACTTTCAAGAAAACCGGACTTGCCAGTGACTTCGCTGACGTTACCGCTGCCTTTGAAGATGCCGATTTTGACGACGACAACTTACCGTTGCCCAGCGACATTACCATCGGTAAGAAGATTCAGATCAGCTTGGAAGACATGGACGTGCCGTCCTGGGAGCAAGATCTGCAAGGCGACCTGATCTTCATTGAAGAGTTGCTAGCTGAAATGGCCAAGGTCACACCAGCCGACGACGCCAAACTGCAGCACCTGAAAACCCAGATCACCAGCAAGCTGGCATCGCCGATTAATCCTGGCAATCGCAAGGTGCTGATTTTTACCGCCTTCGCCGATACCGCCAATTACCTCTACGACAACCTAGCTGAGTACCTGCTGAGCACTCACAAGGTGCATTCCGGCAAGGTCACCGGCAGCGATGCGCCCAAGTCCACTCTCGGCACTATGCCGGGCAGTCGCCAGACATACGACTTCCAAGGTTTGTTGACGCTGTTCTCGCCGCGCTCGAAAGAAAAAGCGCTGATTTACCCGGACGAGCCGCGTGAAATCGACATCCTTATCGGCACCGATTGCATCTCCGAAGGCCAGAACCTGCAGGACTGCGACTACCTGATCAACTACGACATTCACTGGAACCCGGTGCGCATCATCCAGCGCTTCGGCCGGGTGGATCGTATTGGCTCGCAGAACGCCAGCATCCAGTTGGTCAACTACTGGCCAGATATCAGCCTCGACGAGTACATCAACCTCAAAGAGCGGGTTGAAAACCGCATGATGATCGCTGACGTTACCGCCACTGGCGATGACAACGTGCTCAGCGCCCAGGCCAACGACGTGGCCTACCGCAAAGAGCAACTGCGACGTTTGCAGGATGAAGTGATCGAGATGGAAGACATCAAGACCGGCGTCTCCATCACCGACCTCGGTCTCAATGATTTCCGCATGGATTTGCTCAGCTACATCAAGGCCAATGGTGACCTCGGCAGCATTCCCAATGGTTTGCACGCCGTGGTGCCGGCACGGCAGGAACTCGGCTTGGTGCCCGGCGTAATCTTCACCTTGCGCAATCGCAAGCACGGCGCCAGCCTCAATCAACAGAACCGCCTGCATCCCTTCTACCTGATCTATATCAGTCTGGAAGGGCAGATCATCAGTGATCAGACAGAAGCCAAGCGTCTGTTGGACCTGGCTCGCAGCGCCTGTAAGGGCCACAGCCAGCCGATCAGTGATGCCTACCAGCGGTTCAATCACTCCACCCAGGACGGGCGTAACATGCGCGCCTACTCCAACCTACTCGACCAAGCGATTCGCTCGATGATCGATGTGAAGGAAGAGAAAGACATCGACAGTCTGTTCAGCGGCGGTAAGACCACCGCGCTGGTCGACACAATCTCTGGGCTGGATGATTTCGAGTTGATTACTTTCATCGTCATTCAGGGCGTGGCATGAGCCAGGCCGCAGTCACTCCGGCAGTTACGCCAGCGCTATTTAGTTTTCCGCCGCAGGCCAAGGTTGGTCGCGTGGTGGCGAAGAACAAAATCTACGAGCGGGGTTCTGTCAGCTCGACGCTGCGCGATAAATTTGTTGCCCAGGTCGAGCAAATTACCTGGGCTTACAAGCTGGCTCCGGAAACCATTAACCTGCCGGCGCGGGGCAGTGTCGTGGAAATTCAGATCTTCGACATTGCACTGAAAACTGCCGAACTGGATGAGGATGTACTGCGCGCCATTGACCGAGCTATCCCACTGCCGATCATCTTTCAGTTGCACCATGAGCAGCGGACCCGCATGGTGGCGACCTTTAAACGCCCGAGCGAAGCCGATGCCACTAAGTGGGTCATTGATGGTTACTTCGCCGGAGTCTGGTTAGCGGCTGATGCCGAGCGTCAGCCACTGCCGGTGGCGCTGGATCTGTATGGCCTTTACGAGCAACTGCTGTGCAGCGTGCTACCGCAGCCGGCAAGACTAGGTGAAAGCCTGCCAATGCAGCTGCAGCGATTGACTAAGCTGCGTAGCCTGCAAGGCGAACAGCGCAAGCTGGAGGCGCGCTTGCGGAAAGAAATACAGTTCAACCGCAAAGTGGAGCTCAACGCTCAATTGCGGGCACTGAATACCCATATTGATCAGCTGAGCGCGTAAGCGCCAGTTCGCAACCAAGAATTTAAGAATTACAGGACGTCCCATGGACAAGCTGAAAATGCACTCTAAAAACCTGATCGAAGCCAACATCGACAAGCTGGCTGAACTGTTCCCCACTTGCATCACCGAAGTTTTAGATACAAAAGGCGAGTTGAAAAAGGCTATCGACTTCGACTTGCTGCGTCAGGAACTGTCTTCTTCCATTGTTGAGGGACCGCAGGAGCGTTATCAGCTGAACTGGCCCGGGAAGCGTGAGGCGTTACTGACAGCCAATGCACCCATTGCTAAGACGTTGCGGCCCTGCAGGGAAGAGAGTGTAAATTTTGACAATACCCAGAATTTGTTTGTTGAGGGAGATAACCTAGAAGTATTGAAGCTGCTTCAGGAAACATATCTGAACCAAGTTAAGATGATTTACATTGACCCTCCGTACAATACGGGGAATGACTTTATCTATAATGATGAATTTGTTGAGGATTCGGAAGCATATTTCGAGCAGTCGAATCAGAAAGATGATGGCGGAAATAGGCTTGTTGCAAATAGTGAGTCTAATGGTCGCTTTCACTCGGACTGGATGAGTATGATCTATCCTAGGCTAAAGCTTGCGCGGAATTTATTGCGTGACGACGGGATTATTTTCATTTCTATCGGTGATGATGAGCAGGCTAATTTAAAGCGTATTTGCGATGAGGTATTCGGTGACGAGAATTTTCTCGGTTGCGCATGTAGAGTTTCTAAGAAAGCAAATAATCAAGGTGATTACTGGTCGCCGAATTTTGACTACGTTTTAACATATGCGAGGAATTTAGCGAGCTGCCCTGTTTTCTTTGGGGGAGTAAATTATGGGGCATACGATCAGGTCGACTCAGAGGGGCCTAGAGCCGGCGAAAAATATCAATTAGTTCGTTTGTACATGACCAGTCTCGACCCCATGAGAGGGTGTGTGAATCAGCGTTATTACATTGAAGCTCCGGATGGGACATTATTACTTCCTCCGGGTAATATTTTCCCTGCACTGAAAGAAGATGCAGCTTCTATCCCTCCTGAAACCGGTGAGGATAAAGTGTGGCGCTGGGGGAAAGATAGGTATTTGAGCGATAAGGATCGAGTAGTTGTAAAGCGTGTTAGATCATCTAATCTTGTCGACGATAAAGGTGGTGAGGTCAAATGGAATGTTTTTACTAAGACATATTTGAATGATGTGATCAATAATTCAACGGCTAAGCCTAATAGTTTGATTGAGGATCACATAAATCAGAATAGCTCGCATGAGTTGGGTGAGCTTGGAATTCCATTCAGTTTTGCAAAGCCATCATCTTTAATTAAGTATTTGTGTGAAATATCAAAGGTGCGACAGGGCGATATCGTTGTCGATTTCTTTGCGGGTTCTGGAACTACAGCGCAGTCAATATTTGATCTGAATGACTCCCTAGGTTTTAATGCCAGATTTATTCTTGTTCAATTGGCTGAAGAACTTACGGAAGAAGACAAAAACCATAAGGCTGGACTTGCTTTTTGCAAGAAAAATGGTTTTCCTGGCTTGATAACTGAAATCACGAAAGAAAGAATTCGTCGCGCGGGAAATAAAATTAAAAATGCGGAAGAAAGAAATATCGACATCGGCTTCCGAGTTCTAAAAGTCGACACGTCGAATATGAAAGAGGTGTACTACAAGCCGGATGATGTCGACCAGGATCTACTCTCCGATCAGGTTAACAATATCCGCGGAGACCGTACCACTGAAGACCTGCTGTTCCAGGTGCTGTTGGATTGGGGCGTGGACCTAGCGCTGCCGATCAGTCAGCAAGTTATCGCCGACAAGACCGTGTTCTTCGTTGATGGCAACGCATTGGTGGCCTGCTTCGACCCCGGTATCGACGAAGACTTCGTCAAACAGCTCGCCGGATATAAGCCGCTTCGTGTGGTGTTCCGCGACGCCGGCTTCGCTACCGATAGCGTGAAAATTAACGTCGAACAGGTGTTCAAACTGCTATCGCCAGCAACTGAAATCAAGGCTCTTTAGGGGGCTGATATGGATGCTCAAGCCTTGCAGGCACAGTTGGACTCTCTGATTGAGTGCTGGGAAAACGAGGTCGTGGAGTTCCAACGCGCCGGTCTGGGGGCTTGCAGAAAAAGCGTCCCCGATTTTCAGGGTAAATGCAGAATAAATTAACGGTAAGTTGCTGATCCTTAAGGGCTAGACGCCTTGATTCTTACTTGCAATACCTTTGGGGCAGCCAGGAATTACGCATGAAATTGAAGTTTAAAGTCCAGCCCTACCAGACCCATGCGGTAGATGCCTTTGCCGACTGCTTTGCCGGCCAGCCAAAATCCTCGGGCGTGAGTTATCGCGTTGACCCTGGCGCTCAGCCCATTGAGCCGACCGCACCGCAGCAGATCGACCTGCTCGGTGCGAAGGCGCCCGAGCCGACTGAGGCCGGCTTCAAGAATGCTGAGCTAGCGTTGAGCGCGGCGCAGTTGCTGGGAAATGTTCAAGGTGTACAACGCCGGCAAAATCTGCCCTTATCGGCGTCGCTAGCCAGCGACAAACATACGGGTTGCACCATCAATCTCGATGTTGAAATGGAGACAGGTACTGGTAAGACCTATTGCTACATCAAGAGCATGTTCGAGCTGAACAAACGCTTTGGCTGGAGCAAGTTCATCGTCGTGGTGCCGAGCATTGCCATTCGTGAGGGGGTGTACAAATCGCTGCAGATCACGGCTGAGCACTTCCTGGAAAGCTACGGCAAGAAGGCGCGCTTTTTCATCTACAACTCTAAGCAGCTGCACAATTTGGAGAGTTTTTCTTCGGATGCAGGCATTAACGTCATGGTCATCAACGTGCAGGCGTTCGCTGCCCGCGGTGCTGATCAGCGGCGGATCTATGAAGAGTTGGATGACTTTCAGTCGCGCCGCCCTATTGACGTAATCAAGGCTAACCGACCGATTTTGTTTCTCGATGAACCGCAGAAGATGGAAGGGGCCAAGACGCTAGCGTCCTTTAGCGAGTTCAATCCGCTGATGATTGTGCGCTACTCGGCTACGCACAAAACCGAGTACAACAAAATCCACCGCCTCGACGCGCTGGACGCTTACAACCAGAAGCTAGTGAAGAAGATTAGCGTGCGAGGCATTACGGTTAAAGGCTTGACCGGCACCAATGCCTACCTGTTTCTGCAGGACATCGAAGTCTCGACCAAATCGCCTGTGGCGCGGGTCGAGATGGAGATTAAGCAGAGTACTGGTATCAAGCGGGTGATGCGCAAGCTTCGTCGCAACGACAATCTCTACGACCTGTCCGGTGGGCTGGATCAGTACAAAGACTACGTGGTTGCCGACATCGACGCCCGTATCGACGCGCTGAGCTTTACCAATGGTGTCGAGCTGGTTGCCGGGGAGGCCGTGGGCAACGTGGATGAGGCCGCCATGCGCCGCATTCAAATCCGAGAGGCGGTAAAAGCGCACTTTCAAAAAGAGATGATGTTGTTCAGCAAGGGCATCAAGGTACTGTCGCTGTTCTTCATCGACGAGGTGGCTAAGTATCGCCAGTACGACGCAACCGGCGAACTACTCGGCGAATACGCGCAGATCTTCGAGGAGGAGTACAACGCTTACCTCACCGACGTGATGACGCTGGAGGACACGCCCTACAATCGCTACCTCAAGGGCATTCAGGCTCGCCAGACTCACAATGGCTACTTCTCTATCGACAAGAAGAGCAAACGCTTAGTCGATCCCGCCGTAGGCAAAAAAGCCACTGAAACCGACGACGTGGATGCTTACGACCTTATTCTCAAGGATAAGGAGCGCTTGCTGTCGTTAGACGAACCGGTGCGATTTATTTTCTCGCACTCGGCTTTGCGTGAAGGCTGGGATAACCCCAACGTCTTTGTTATTTGCACCTTAAAACACAGCGATAACAGCATCTCCCGGCGCCAAGAGGTGGGTCGTGGCATGCGTCTGGCCGTCAACCAGCTTGGTGACCGTATGGATGACCCGGCCACTGTGCACCAAATCAACGAGCTGACGGTGGTAGCCAGCGAAAGCTACAAAGATTTTGTTGGCGCACTGCAGAGGGACATCAGTGACTCGTTGTCGGCCCGGCCGCGTGAGGCCAACGAGAGTTACTTCAAAGGTAAGATTTTACAAACCCCAACTGGCGACATTGAGGTCTCTGCGCAACTGGCCAAGCAGATTTACAAATACCTGCTGAAAAACGACTACTCCGACGACAACGATCAGATCACCTTGACCTACCACGAGGCCAAAAAACAAGAACAACTGGCAGAGCTGCCGGCTGAACTACAGCTTTATGCCACCCAAGTGTTCCAGTTGATCGATAGCGTATTCAGTGCGGCGCAAATGCCGGAGATTGGCGATGACCGCAAGGCCAAGCTCAACCCCCTGAACTCGAACTTCGAGAAGAAGGAGTTTCAGGCGCTGTGGAACAAGATCAACCGTAAGGCTGCTTACACCGTTCACTTTGAAACCGATGAGCTGGTGGGCAAGTGCGTGGCGGCCCTGGATACTGAGCTGCGTGTTAAACCGATGCAGTACGTTATTGAGCGCGGCAGCCAGCTAGAGAACGCCAGCTTCGACGATATGAAGAGCGGCACGGCCTTTAAGATCGCCGAAAGCGCGACCGAAAAGTACAACCACTCCGCTCAGTCGGCGGTGAAGTACGATCTGATCGGCAATCTGGCCGAGGATACCCAGCTAACACGTAGCACCATTGCCAGCATCCTCAAAGGCATCAACGTGGCAGTCTTCAGCCAGTACAAAACCAACCCGGAAGACTTCATCGCTAGGGCCTCTTCGCTGATCAATGAGCAGAAGGCTACCGCGATTGTCGAGCACATTGCCTACGATCCAGTAGATGAAACCCATAGCTCGGACATTTTTACTGCAGAGAAACCCAAGGACGATTTCAGCAAGGCTTTCGAAGCCAAGCACCACGTCTACGACTATGTGTTCACCGACTCCAGCGTCGAACGTAAATTCGTCGAAGAGCTGGACGCCAGTACCGAAGTGGTTGTGTACGCCAAATTGCCGAAGAGTTTCTTCATCCCCACGCCGGTCGGCAACTACAACCCAGATTGGGCTATCGCATTCCAAGAGGGCAAGGTGAAGCACGTTTACTTTGTCGCCGAAACTAAGGGGTCAATGTCCAGCATGGATCTGCGTGCCATCGAAGCCTCCAAAATCGCTTGCGCCCGTAAGTTCTTCGCCAAGATTACCTCAGCACAGGTGAGGTACGACGTGGTGGATGGGTTTGGGAAGTTGATGGAGCTGGTGAAATAATGAAAGCAACTGAAGCCAACTTACTCAAGTTTCTGCGTAAGTCGCCGCAATTTGTTATTCCAATTTACGGTTGAGCGCCAACGTCCTTAAATAGGAACAGTGCGTTCGACGATGGTGTCAGGCGGTTACGATAAAATAAAAAATTACATAAAGCCAGCAGAAGGTATATCAACCTCCTGCCGGCTTTATGTCATTTATTCATGGGTGGGGGCTTAAATATCTATATTTAGTAAGGTTTAAATAGTTTTTTGTTCTTTGCCGAATTACGGATATCTAAGGCAGGCTAACGCTCTAATAAATACGTATTAGCTTTTTTCAGGGTTTCTAGGTGTTTCTCTGTAAATTAATCTACTTAAAGTATTTTTTATTTAACCCCAAAAGTATCATGTTTTTATTGAAGCACAATGGAATGCTTTGACAGCTTCCGCCAGCGTTTTTGACGTCTTGCTCATTTACTGTCGGAAGGTATTTTGGTAGATCCTCATCCTCTATTTCTTTGTCATCAATTGAGCAGTTAAAACTGGCAGTCGGCATACAAACTACATCGGGTAGAGTTTTAGCTAGTCCAGCGTCTTTAGAATTTTCAGCGGCTGCGAAGTGTTTTCCGCCGAATCCCGGCCCTGTTCCACTTTTATACGACACTGGATTGCCTTGAGTGTCCGTTCCCAAGTACCACCCGAATGTGTAGTGATAACTGCCCGCAGGTGCGTTACCGGCAAAGCTGCCGCTATTCGAGCAGATTCCTTGATCGTCACACATCGCATTTTGTTGGCTGGGTATGCTTTCTACACGCTGCTGACCATACTGGTCTGTGTAGACGTTACTGATTCGGACGGGGGTGTTGGGGACACGACAGTCCCATTCTTTAAGGCCGTAGTATTGATCTATCCGAATTAGAGAGCACGCTGCTACATCGTCTTGAGCTTGTACCGAGCTGCCAAGAGTCATCAAAAAAGGGATTAGGACAAGCGTTGAGCGTTTCATGGAGGCCTTCCTTGCAAAGTTAAAAATCAGCGAAGTCTTGACGCTTTTCCGAGGGATTTGCCTCGTCTCAGAGACTCGCTAGCTGCGAAGCTCATCCCGATACTACCAAAACGGTAGTATCGAGCGAAAGACAAGCAATCACGATGCCGCTTTGGTAAATGGATTGTGTGCATGTCAGTTTTGGGAAAGCGCATAAAGCAGGCCCGCGTGCAGGCAGGCTTATCGCAGGAGCGGTTAGGTTTGGATGCTGGTCTGGATGAGATGTCTGCGAGTACTCGCATGAATCGCTATGAGCTGGGAAAGCGGGTCCCAGCTCCTGACTTTGTCGAGCGTTTGAGCAAGGTGCTCAACGTACCAGCAGCATTTTTTTATGCCGTTGAGGATGATGAGGCTGAGTTGCTCGCCAAATTTCATAAGCTTGATACGCTCGGGCGCGTGGAGCTGATGAGTAGGCTTGATGAGCTGCTTGTCGCTGGGCCTTCAAACTAATTTTGCATGTGCCTTGCCTCGGCCTTCTTGGTAATGAGTTCAAATATCAGGCAAGAGAGCACTACAGCGATCAGCAATGGCCAAAATCGCGCCAAGATGAACACAAGCAAAACGGCCAAGACACAGCTGGCCAGTACTCCGAAAAACAGAAAAAGTAGACCGATAAAGCGTATTACGTTCATCGAGATTTCCTTCAGGAATCAAGCTGCTGTAGCGTAGAGTGCTCAAGCAGCGGTGGTGGAGAACAGCGTTAGGCTGCCAATCGAAGAGCAGTATCGAGTGCGCGTTGTTTGATGACAGCACCCTGGCCAAACCAGGCTGCGTCCATGCGGTACTCATTGCTGCGCGCCCGACGCTCGTGATCGACATACTCGGTGACCGAGTTGAGCAAACCCCAAGCGGTACCCTTGGCGGATTCCAACTCGGCGCCTCGGCCATGTCCTTCGTACATGCTCAGTACTTTGTTTAAGGCGCGTTCGTTCGAGAGACCGGTGTGCTCAGGCTTATCGGCCTGCACTTCACATAGCACACTGCGCAGATACGCCTTGGCCTCATGGTCTTTTACGGGGCGGGCGGCGAGTGTGCGCATTCGGTACATGAAGTCGTCCCATTGCGAGACGGTGATGCCCAGTTGTTGTTTGACGGTGCAAGGATCGAAGCGCGTGCTGTGTGGCACCTTGATCGCCTGGCTGGCACCATTGATGGCAATCGTCAGTGTGTTGTTGCAGACCACGCGAATGGTGGTCGGCGTTGCGGTGGTGGCGAGTGTGCCGTCGCAGGAGGTGGCCAGCAGCAAGTAGCCATTGACCACGTCATTGCCTTTGAGCACTGTCGATTGCCCGGTGCGCGCCAGCGCCCAGAGCTTGCGGCCACCTTTCAGCACTCCAGCGGTTTCCAGCTCATAGCCTGAGCGCTCGGTCAGATCTCGGTAAAACTCCAACACCTCACGGGGCTGGACCACTTGGTAGCGCTGTGACACGACGGACAGTGGGGCTTTGGTGTCAGAACGAAACAGCACCTTCTGCTCCGGGAAGGAATGAATGCTGCCCATATGGCCGATAGCATCTGCTTTGAAATGAACCTGGCTTTCCTGAATCTGCCAGTCCATCCCAGCTTCACGTTGCCAGACTTCCAGCGGTTGTTTTTCGGTGAGACGACTGCCCAGGCCATGCCAGGGAGTAGTGCCGATGTAAGCCATGTGTTCGATTTGGTGAGCCATGTTGACGATTCCTTAGGGTGCAAGCCGGCATAGATGCTGCGCATCGCGCAGCACTTTCCGGACGTGATTAATGAGTGAGGTGAAATGGTTTAGGCGGGTAGGTTGAAGCGGTGATCGCAGAGCAAGCAGAGGTTGTGGGCGAGTACGTGACGATCTAGCGAATCACCCAGCTGAGCGCCGAGTGCACAGCCGCCGACACTGCCGGCTAGGCCACCAAGAATTGCGCCTGATACCGAGCCGAGGGTGATGCCGACAGGCCCGGCTGCAGCGCCGATTAGCGCCCCTGCCTGACAGCCAGCAAGTGCTGCGCTGGCGCCACGAGCTGCGCCGCCGAGGGTGCCAATGACTGCGCCGATTTTCATTGCGTGATGGAAAGAAGCAACTTTGAGGGAGTGACAGCGCGGGCAATGCAATGACATGGTTCGAAGCTCCATGGTGGGATGTCAAAGCAGTGATGTGTGATTGAGATTTTTTCGAATCGAATATGCGTTCGGTACGGTAGTAAACGACTCAGCTTAGCGATGAGTTATCAGCAGAAGTCGGCCCAGGCTATGTAAAAATGTAGAAGCCCTTTTGAAGCCGTACTTCTACGTCAAATCAGTGCCCTTTCGCCTAGTGAATAGACGTGGTCTTTGTGCTGAAGGGGAGATATTGCTCTGTTTCGAGCGCTGCATCCGTTTGCAAATTTGTATTCCGGTCTTCGTCCTAAACGGTCACTGGCGACAGGCAGAAAACGGCCAGAAGCGGCCGGCGCCGACCGGCACCAACCAGGCGAAGGAGAGCATTTAACGCAACACCATATCTGATCTAGATATCTATAGTGGCAGCTTGATATTTTTCCGAGGTAGTCTCCCTGCTCGAAACGAGGAGAGGTGCATGGATGACGTACATTGCGTTCCACGGCCGCAACGGAGACCAACAATGCTGGACTACCTAAAAGATTTCCCAATTTCAGCCGAATTTCTGCCTGCCCGCTTGAGGGCGCTTCTTGAACCAATTGGCATTCAACCATCCCTCAAGGTCGACGTAGGCAGCTTCACCGAGCACGATCTGTACGGCCCAGCCAGCGAAATTGTCCTTATGGCAATGGCGGTGGTGCCCGATGACGTCGCTCCTTCTCCAGTGCTCTACACCGAGCAAGGTCTGGTCGCCTACTCGGTGCCTGAGCTCGGTGAAAAAGGTACCCGCAAGATTTTCACTCCCGGCATCAACGGCTATGACTACATCGTCGCATCCTGGGGAAGCGGGCTTTTTTACACCTATAACCTTGCAGAAAAGGTTTGGATGGCGTTGGGACTGACCCCGCGTTGTATCGGTAATGAACAGCAGCGCATTATTTACGATGACCCGAAGCTGCCTGAGTTTGCTGTTGCAGAAGGCGAAATATCCAGCCAGTTCTACTTCAAAGCATCACGAAACGTCCGGTGGACGATGTCCAACGAGTATTTACGAAAGTACCTTTGGTTAAGAGGTGCTCGTGGAGTCAGGCAGTTTTACTACCAGGCAATGCTGCCTGACTCGGCATTCCTGAAAGGTCTGGTTGGGGATCAAAAGGTTCTTGTTCTTGGCGACGAAGATAAATGGTTCAACGGTGATCTTCGAAAGGACGAGGAGGGGAACGGATATCTCCTTCAAATCTGGGCAACTGTTGAAGCAGTTTCTTGTCAATTGTGCCGCACACCTAGTGCGGAAAAGCTGATTTGGCCGGGTATTGAAAAACCAGTCACGGCTCATACGGTTCGAAATGACATGTTCGGGGAAGCTGTTTACCTAAGTGATCGATTTCTGGAGAAGTACGAGCAAAACAGTCTTTATGACAGCACGCCCGCTGGGCAAGCGAAGGTTTGGTACAACAACCCGTCATACTCCGGACAATGGGCATTTTCTGGCTGCTTGAGAGTGGGCAGAAATCTCATCAGAGTTCCAATACGAGAGCTTTATTCCGGTGTGCCCACGCGTGAATTGCTCCATGCGCATTCCAACGCTGTTTTACCTGAGGTTGCCGAGGCCTTCGACAAAGCGGAGGAGCATGTTGTCTCCCTGACCGACCGATTTGCTCACCAGTTGTTAGCGTTGGGTAGAAACTTGTCGGTGTTGGCTGGAAGTGTTGGCATCGCCAAAGCCGCTCAAGATATCGTTGGTCTTTCAGATGACCAAGTCAAGAATGAAGGGTGGTGGAGCTACCCGTACTTAGCGAGACTTGCACACGTCGCCCCTCTTGAAATGACCCAGCGAGAGTTCCTTTCGCGCTGTAAGTCCATCCACGAGGTGTACCAAAGGATACCCGACGACTTTCTCCGAAAGCTTCTCCAAGCGGCGGGAGTGCCGAGAGATAAACTGGTGAAGTTGAAGAGCCTCAAACTGCTGGAAGCCCTTGTGAATGTCCTGACTCTATTGGATGCCCAGGAAGATCCTCTGGATGCGTTTTCAAACGAAGATGAACCCGAAGGGTGGAATAATAGAAACTCTAGAATTGCAATGCTATTCGTAGCTAGCGACCTCCGGAATGCCTACGCCCACGATAGTTCGGGAGCTGAAGTCATGGTCAGGCTACAAGATCAAGGATTCGACACGGCGTTCCTAAGTCAAGGGCACGGTTTGGCACTGGATGTGGTTTTCAAGGGTGTCATCGAGGCGTTGATTGCGATCAACCATCCCCTGCAGCGAATTCTAGTGAGGGCATGATGCATTGCCCCTAGTTTCCTAGAGTTCACGGATTCAAAAAGTCAGGCCGCTCATTACTAGCCGCGCTAGTCCGATTTTGGCCGATGACTGCCCTTTGCGAGAGGCAGAAAACGACCAGAAGCGGACAGTTAGGCCATTAAATATGCCACCTTGTTAGTCATCGATATGAACGGCGCGAGAGGTCAGCTTCGAATTGCAGCGACAATGCTGCGACTGAGCGCACGCTGCCTTATCTGGGAACTCGGTGTCCAGCGTAAGATCTATCAACCGGCCGCTGCTGCTCGTGATCTGTCTGATAGAAAACGCATACTCTACGGAAAATTGAGCTGTCACTTTTTCCGGTTCGAGGCTAGGGTATATCTAGACTGCTTTAGGAGTAAACCGCAACGCTTCCAATGTTTTTAAACTCGCGAATATTAAAGTTTTTTCCATTAAGATAATCTTTTAAAGCGCTAAAAGAATCAGAGATCGCGATCATGTCTTTGACAACCTGATCAAGGTCACTGTTCAATGTGTTGAATGTTAATCGCGCCGCTTCAATTGCTGTATGAGACTTTATGAAGTGGAGGATTAAGGCTCCGAATGCACACGCGTAAACAGGGCTAACCGGCCATAAGTGGGAAATCGTTGTTTGATTTCCTTTCGCCAAGGCAGCTGCCATACCTCTGCTGTATGGATTACAGCTAATGGTTACGGTGGCGCCGTCGCAGATGTTTAATATGATATTTCGCTTGTGACCATCTTGCGGCTTACAGGTCTTTAGCAGTTCGACATTTATCCTTGATGTCTCGCTGAAATAAATTTCATCCGCATGACTCTCGCCCCAATGATTATATTCCCCATGCGCGGAAATATAGATAACGTCATGCCTATTAGATCCCAGTTTCTGGAAAAATAGTTCAGGGCTGGGGTCTATTATTACTTCCTGATCTTCGCCAAATTCCCTTGCAATGAACTCTCGCTCAATATTGCACGTTGAGGTGCTGCTGGATAGGAAGAAAATGAAATTCTTCACATCTGGATCGTCAATTATATCTTCAAGACTTGTTGAGATGATAGGGGCTGGTTTTCCAAGACTAAATAGCGCAGATTGTATTGGGAAGTTATGGGAGGGGACTAACGTTATAGTATTTAGCTCGCCGTACAATGAGTCGTGTAGTCGAAAGTGTTCAATGACGGTCAGCTCAAGACACTTAAGGTCGTCATCTATAGGTGGGGCGCCTCTACGCGCTTCATCATAATATGTAACATCCTCATCGAGTTCACCCAGCAAGCTTATTGCGGTATTCGTAGACCTGTTGCTAACTCTTATGAGTTTCTTGTAACTTTCATAATTGTCTTCGTTTTCAAACTCATCCTTTCCCGATGTGGATAGTATAGATAACTTCTTGCTGTTGCTAATTATAAATCCATGCGAATATTGCGGTGGTGAAGCACTGCTATTTTTCTTGAGGCTTCGGAGCAGTTTCAACAAGGACTCGTATTTGTTATTTTTGTGCAGCTGGCCGATCAGGGGTTTTAAGAAGTCGAGATTTCCATTAGATACGTAGTCACGCATCTGGCGGCCGGCCAAGAATGCTATCAATTCGTCAAGAACATCATCTCGTGGCTCTACGTGGCAATAGTAATTTATTATCGCCATTGCTGTATTTGCCCCGGCAAAATTCTTTCTATCCTTAAATGCCTGTTTAGCATTTTCCAGATAGTCTTGATGCCCAAGATTTATAGCGGTCGTGTTGAATAAATGCCTGCATCGCTTCGCATGCTTATTTTTCAGTGGAAGGCTTTTCATGTACTCTAAATAAGAGGGGTGATGCTCCTTGCCGTAGAAAAAATCCCATGATGCTAACTGACATGAAGCCATAAAGGCTTCCAACTCAAATTCCCTATAAATATCGACAATACTTCGTGCCCAAGGCCATACGCATGAGGCTATATCGGGAATTGCAGACATGCTTCTGAAGTAGGAGTACATGATCTCAATCCACTTTAAGGTAGCCCTAGGGTTTCTTTGGCACCAAGCGCTTAGCATTTTGTCTCTAAATATTATTTCAAAATGCCGAGAGTCCACGGTTACTTGCTGACCTGTGATGTAATCACTTCCGCTAAAGAAGCTGAAAATTGCTACCCCCGCCTTTTGCAAGTCATGTGGATTGAGCAGCGTGTCTTCAATTTTATTCAAGTAGAATTCGGGGGAGGCAAACGAAATGATCATAAGCTTTGGCTCGACGTATTCTGGTTGGCTAGGTTCTGCATTTAGAGGTCAACGCATCCCAGGCAGTGGGTTAAGTTTTGTTCGGCCACTGCAAGCGGCAGGCCATGGTTAAGCTGATGCAGTCTGATCAAGTTGCAGCGATGCATCAAATAATACCTAAGGCCTTGCTGAGCTTCATGACTTGTCGTGTACCCCGTTGATGGAATCAACTCAGGTTTCAGGCTGCGAAATAATCGCTCCATCAGTGAGTTATCTCAGCAGTGGCTTCGACGGCTCTTACTCTAATCCCTCCGATATCGCCACAACAGCTGAAAAAACAGGCGGTTGGTGCAATGCCTGCCATAACCGCGGGATACGACGACCGCTTTTGGCCGGTTGCTGCCTATGTTCAACGGCAGCTTTATGTCGGAAGTCGCCTTGAGGTCATCGTATCGAAACGACTTTTTTATCCCGGCTTTCTCTGATAGCTGATACAGAAAGGTTGCCGGTAGCGGCTTCCTGGATGTGTTCGCTCCACCAGGCCATCATCGGGCGTCTGCGCTCGATGTACTCTGCTCGGTTGTAGGCGTTGCGTACCTCATCCTTATCGACGTGAGCTAGTGCTACCTCTATTAACTCAGGCTCCCAGCCATGTTCGTTGAGAATAGTACTAGCCATTGAGCGCATGCCGTGGCTTACCAGCCGGCCTACGAAGCCCATGCGCTTTAGCGCCATGTTGGCGGTCTGGCTATTGCAATGGGTTCGAGGGTCCCGGTCCGCAGGGAATACGTACTCCCGGTGTCCGCTGTAGGGTTTGATTGCCTCCAGCAATGCCAGTGCTTGATCTGTGAGCGGCACGATATGTATGCGTCGTTTCTTCATCCGCTCGGCAGGGATCGTCCAGATACGCTTCTCGAAGTCGATGTCGGCCCAGCACGTGGTTGCAGCCTCGGCTGGGCGGGTCATGGTGTTGAGCTGCCATTCGATAAGGCAGCGTGTAGTTCTTTTTATGCTGGCATTGGCAATTGCCACCATGAGCTCTTTCAGTTCATCGGGAGCAAGCGCCGCCATGTTTTTCTTTTTCGGCTTCTTGAAGACGGAGCGAATCCCGCTGAGTGGGTTTGCGTGTATCAGTCCTGAGTTGACCCCATAAGTCATGATCTCGTTGAGTCGCTGTGACAGCCGTTTAACGGTTTCAAGGCTACCTTTGGTTTCGAGTGGTCGAAGAAGGTTGATGACTTGTGGGGCGCTGATGGCTGAAATCTGTGTGGTGGCTAAATCCGGAAATACATGCAGCGTCAACGAGCGCCAGATGTCCTCTGCATAAGCTGGTGTGACCGCATCCTTTTTCAGTTCAAACCATTCCGTCGCGACATTCTGGAATGTGTGCTCGGTTTCAGCCTGCTTTGCTTGCAGCACTGCATCTCGTTGTTCTTTGGGATCGATGCCTTGGGCAAGTATTTCCCTCGCTGCAATGGAGCCCTTTCGTGCCTGCGCTAGCGAGACTTCAGGGAAGGTACCGAGGCCCATGTTGATCCGCTTCTTCGTCACGGGGTGTCGATAGTTGAAATTCCATAGCTTGGAGCCATTACTTCTCACTCGCATCTGAAGTCCTCCACCGTCGAACAGGACGTAGTCCTTTTCAGCAGGCTTTGCAGATTTGATTTTGAGCTCAGAGAGGCGAACCGCTTGTGCGCACATTGGCATTCCAGGATGGGGTTGGCATTCCAAAAATTAGCACTGTTGGGCTTGGAATGCCATTTGGAATGCCATAAAGCGTGGCTGCTCTTGGACGTCCGTGGACGCTGATGGCGCTGAAAGCCCCGTATTTACTGAGTTTCAGGCACAAAAAAAGACGTCCGTGGACGTCTTTAGATGATGAAGTGGTGGAGCCGGGGGGATTTGAACCCCCGTCCGCCAGTACTCCGCTGTC
>Ga0302175_10000195_pt1 | contig 23944 bp, 23 predicted proteins | sample I_Fen_N3_3_FD_198791 | JGI IMG/M metagenome (GOLD analysis project Ga0302175, IMG submission 198791) | Peat permafrost microbial communities from Stordalen Mire near Abisko, Sweden - I_Fen_N3_3 | ecosystem: Environmental > Terrestrial > Soil > Wetlands > Permafrost | place: Sweden: Abisko... | reverse complement strand
CCCTGCACGACACCAAGCCGGATTACGCCTGCCTGAAGCTGGCGGCCGACTGCAAGAAGATCGACTACCCGAAACCCGACGGCAAAATCAGCTTCGACAAACTCAGCTCAGTGTTCATCTCCGGTACCAACCACGAAGAAGAACAGCCGTGCCACCTGAAGCTGACCGACCCGAGCATCCCGATCAGCAAGAACCTGCCGCTGTACGATGAGCCTGCCCAGCGCTACTGCCCGGCCGGCGTGTACGAAGTGGTGACCAAGGAAGACGGCGAGAAGCGCTTCCAGATCAACGCCCAGAACTGCGTCCACTGCAAGACCTGTGACATCAAGGACCCTGCGCAGAACATCACCTGGGTGGCGCCGGAAGGCTCCGGCGGCCCGACTTACCCGAACATGTAAGTCGCATGCCTGAACATCAAGGCTCCCGAACGGGGGCCTTTTTGTTGCGCACGATTCAGAAATCATCACCGCCCAATCGTAGGAGCAAAGCTTGCTCGCGATAGCGGTGTGTCAGGCGACAACAATGGTGGATGACATACCGCTATCGCGAGCAAGCTTTGCTCCTACAGGGGATCGTCGGTGTGTCATGCGGCCCGTTCCTCGCCGGGATTACGCTCAAAGTAGCGCTTGTACTCCCGACTAAACTGCGACGTGCTCTGATACCCCACCCGATGCGCCACCTGCGCCACGCCCAAGCCTTCGGCCATCAACAACTGCTGAGCCTTGAGCAAGCGCAACCGCTTCAAATACTGCACCGGCGACAGCAACGTACTGCGCTTGAAATGCTCATGAAAGGTCGACGCACTCATGTTCGCGCAACCGGCCAGCGTCTCGACATTCAACGGCTCGGTGAAATGCCCGTGCAGATGATTGAGCGAAGCGGCAATCCGCGCGAACTGCCCCTGCTGCTCGACCAACGCCCGCAACACATCGGCCTGGGGACCGCGCAACGCGACAAACAACAATTCGCGTAAACGCGCCGGGCCCATGATCTGGCATTCCAGCGGATCGTGCAGGCAGCGCAGTAACCGTTCCACACAACCGCGCATGCCGTCATCGAGCACCGTCGAGGTCATGGATTCCAGCGTCTGCGCCGCAATACTGCGCCCCGACACCAGCCCCATGGCCAGCACCAACTCACCGAGCAATACCCGGTCGATGGCGATGGAAATCCCCAGCATCGGCCCGTCCGGCGCGGCAAAGGTTTCGCACTCGAACGGCACTGGCAACGCCTGGATCAGGTAATGCCCGGCGCCATATTCCAGGGTTCGCGGCCCCAGGTACGCCAATTTGCTGCCCTGGACGATGATCACCAGGCTCGGCTCATAAATCTGCGGGCCACGGGCCACATCGCAACTGGCGCGCAACACCTGCACGCCCGGCAACGCCGTCGGGGCGAAACCGTCGCGGGTGGTCAGTGGTTGCAGGAGTGAAACCAACGTCGCGTTGGCATCGAGATGACGGGTCAACAGCATGGCAAAAACTTCTTGGAAATCGGGATGAAACCATCATCGCAGGTCTGGCGATCGATGCGACCCATCAAAGGCACATGCCGGAGGATTAGGCATGACACCCGGAGGAATCGCCATGGCCGCGTCCCGGCCCGATGCCCAGAATGGCCCACCTCATCTGTCAGTGCTTTTGCGAGGTTCCTCATGTACACCGCTATCGGATACGCCGCCCAGTCGGCCACCACTCCCCTCGCCCCTGTGAAATTCGAGCGCCGCAGCCCTCGGGCCGACGACGTCGCCATCGAAATTCTCTACTGCGGCGTCTGCCATTCCGACATCCATCAGGCCCGAAACGAGTGGGGCATTGCCGTTTACCCGCTGATGCCCGGCCACGAGATCGTCGGCAAAGTGACTGCCGTCGGTACGAACGTGACCAAACACAAAATCGGTGATCTGGTCGGCGTCGGTTGCATGGTCGATTCCTGCCGCAGCTGCGAAGCCTGCCAGTCCAACCTCGAGCAATATTGCCTCGAAGGCCCGACCATGACCTACGCCACCCCGGATCGGGTCGATGGCAGCAACACCATGGGCGGCTACTCCGACAGCATCGTGGTCAGCGAGCATTTCGTGGTGCGCATCCCGGAAAAACTCGACCTGGCCAGCGCCGCGCCGATCCTCTGCGCCGGCATCACCACTTACTCGCCGCTCAAGCACTACGGCGTGAAGGCCGGCGACAAAGTCGGGATTCTCGGCATGGGCGGCCTCGGCCACATGGGCATCAAGTTCGCCAAAGCCATGGGCGCGGAAGTAACGTTGTTCACCCGCTCGGCGAGCAAGGCTGAGGAAGCGCGGCGTCAGGGCGCGGACCACGTGATTGTGTCCACCGACGACGAACAGATGAAAGCCGCCGCCGGGCACTTCAACTTCCTGCTGGACACCATTCCGGTGCAGCACGACCTCAACCCCTACCTCGACACCCTGCGTTTCGACGGCGTGCACATTCTGGTGGGTTTGATCGAGCCGGTTGATCCGCCGGTTCACGCGGCCAAACTGGTATTGGGCCGTCGAGTGCTCGCCGGTTCGTTGATCGGTGGCGTTGCCGAAACCCAGGAAGTGCTGGATTTCTGCGCCGAACACAACATCACCTGCGACATCGAAATGCTCAACATCCATCAGATCAACGAAGCGTTCACCCGCATGATTGCCGGTGATGTGAAGTACCGCTTCGTGATCGACATGGCGACGCTGAAGGTCTGATCCTTTAAGTCAGCTTAGCGCCGAGCTCCGCCGAGAGCCGGGCCGTGACCCCTTTGATCAGGGGAATCAGCTCGGCCATTTTTTCCAGCGGCATGTATGGCACGGTACTGGCGATGCTGATGCCGGCGACGATGCGCTTGCTCGCGTCCCGAATCGGCGCCGCCACGCAGCGGATTGACGGTTCGTTGTCTTCCAGATCGAACGCATACCCGCCCGCCACATACTCGACCATGCGCTGCTGAAACTGCTCCCAGGACTGCTCAGGGTGCTGCGGCCAGAACTGACTTTTCCCACCGGCCGGCAGGCTGACTTCGTACAGCCGTTTCCAGTCTTCCTGGGCATCATCGAGCATCAACGCCTTGCCGATCCCGGTACGCGCCAACGGCATGCGATGGCCAACCCGCGAACGCATTTCCGGGCCATTGCGCCCCGGATTCTTGTGCAGGTACAGCACCTCGTCGCCTTCACGGATCGCCAGGTGAATGGTGTCGCCGGTCAACGCCGACAACTCATCCAGATACGGCCCGGCCAGGGTCACCAGCGGCAGTTCTTCCCGCGCCTGAAAACCCAGCTCAATCAGCTTCGGCCCCAGCAAATAACCAATTTGCGGGACGACGCGCAGGTAACGCTCGTCCACCAGGCAACTGGCCAGACGATGGGTGGTGCTGCGCGTGGTGCCGATCAGTCGGGCGATTTCCTTGAGATCACGGGCACCACTGGCCACGGCCTGAACCACACCCAAACCGCGAAGCAGTGTCTGGGTGCCGGTCGGCGCGGCGTCCTTGGCGATTTTCGGGGCGTCTTCCTGCATATCCAGCCTTTACCGTTGAGCGAGTGAACGGGCGGCATTATGGTCGCCCGACGGCCGGGACTACAACTTGATACGCTCGACCTTCCCCACCAGCAGCACGTAGGAAAGTGCGCCAATCAACGCGAGAACCGCGATATAGGTGATCGCCGGGGCAAACGAATCGCCGGTCGCCAGGAAGCCAATAACAATCGGCGTGGTAATCGCCGACAGGTTGCCGATGAAATTGAACACCCCGCCAGTCAACCCGAGCAACCGCGCCGGGGCTAGGGTCGAGACCAGGGACCAAGTGATCGAGGCAAGTCCGTTACCGAAGAACGCCAACGCGAGGAAGGCAATCACCAGCGGTGTCGAGTCGACGAAGTTGGCGCCAATGATCGAGGTGGAAATCAGCAACCCGCCAATGATCGGCAGCTTGCGGGCAAACCCGACGGTGTAGCCGCGACGGATCAAAAAGTCGGAGAAGAATCCCGAGCACAGCACGCCGACAAACGCCGCGAGAAACGGCAGCGACGCCAGCAAGCCGGACTTGATGAAGTCCATGCCGCGATATTTCACCAGGTAAGTCGGGAACCATGTCAGAAAAAACCACAGCGTCGAGTTGAGGCAGAACTGACCGAGGTAAATGCCCCACAGCTTGCGTTTGCTCAGCACAATCCCGAGGTCGGTCCAGCTGAATTTGGCTTTGACTTTGGCTTGTTCGGCCTGGATATCCACCAGCCCGCCGCCCTCGCGGATCAGGTCGATTTCCGCATCGTTGGCCCCCTTGAAATCCCGTGGCTCGCGATACACCGCGTACCAGATCACCGCCCAGATAATGCCGACCGCACCGGTGCTGACGAACACCATGTGCCAGCCAAATTCATGCTGCAGCCAGGCCAGTACCGGCGTCAGGAATGCCAACCCGACAAACTGCCCGGAGGTATAGAAACCAATGGCTGTGGCGCGTTCGCGCTCAGGGAACCAAGTGGTGACAACGCGGCTGTTGATCGGATACGCCGGGGCTTCCAGCGCCCCCACGGCCATGCGCAGCACGAACAGCGCGATGAAACTGGCGGCGAAGCCGAGCATCACCGTGGCCAGGGACCACAACAGCAGCGCGACGCTATAGAGAATGCGCGGCGGCACGCGATCCACCAGCCAGCCGCCGGGGATTTGCATGGCGGCGTAGGTCCAGCCGAACGCGGAGAAGATCAGGCCGACGTGGATTGGGTCGATGCCCAGCTCGGTGGTCAGGGCCGGGGCGGCGATCGACAGGTTGCTGCGGTCCAGGTAGTTGATCACCACGGTGATAAACAGCAGCACCATGATGAAAAAACGCTTGCGACTGGGCGTCACCAACGACGCCTGCCCGGTGAGGGTTTGCGGTTGCATGGGGTGTGCCTCTTCTTATGTTTATTGAGGTCAATGGAGCAGGCGCCCGCCTCTGTAGGAGCAAGGCTTGCCCGCGATGGGACCGGCACGGTCTACCTGACGCACAACGGCGTCAGGACTGACGCCATCGCGGGCAAGCCTTGCTCCTACAGAGGCGGCGTGGAGTCAGGAAGGACTCACCACTCGGCAAAACTGCCATCGGCATGGCGCCAGATCGGGTTGCGCCAGCGGTGGCCGACGGCGGCGCGTTCGATGACGTATTCCTCGTTGATCTCGATCCCCAGGCCCGGGCCGTTCGGGATCTTCACGAAGCCTTTGTCATAGTCGAACACCCGTGGGTCCTTGACGTAATCCAGCAGGTCGTTGCTCTCGTTGTAGTGGATGCCCAGACTCTGTTCCTGAATGAACGCGTTGTAGCAAACCGCATCCAGTTGCAGGCACGCCGCCAGCGCAATCGGGCCGAGCGGGCAATGCAGCGCCAGCGCCACGTCGTAGGCTTCGGCCATGTTGGCGATCTTGCGGGTTTCGGTGATGCCGCCGGCGTGGGAGGCATCGGGCTGGATGATGTCGACGTAGCCTTCGCTCAATACACGCTTGAAATCCCAGCGCGAGAACAGCCGCTCCCCGAGGGCAATCGGGGTGCTGGTCAGCGGCGCCAGTTCCTTTAGCGCTTCGTAGTTTTCGCTGAGCACCGGTTCTTCGATGAACATCAATTTGTACGGGTCAAGTTCCTTCATCAGCACCTTGGCCATGGGCTTGTGCACCCGGCCATGGAAGTCGACGCCGATACCGACGTTCGGGCCCACCGCGTCACGCACGGCGGCGACGTTGGCCAGGGCCAGGTCGACTTTTTCGAAGGAATCGAGGAATTGCAGCTCTTCGGTGCCGTTCATTTTCACCGCCGTGAAACCGCGCTCCACCGCTTCTTTCGCGGCGCGTGCGGTGTCCGCCGGGCGGTCGCCACCGATCCACGAGTACACGCGGATCTTGTCCCGTACTTGGCCACCCAACAGGTCGCTGACCGAGACGCCCAAGGCCTTGCCCTTGATGTCCCACAACGCCTGGTCGATGCCGGCCAATGCGCTCATGTGGATCGCGCCGCCCCGGTAGAAGCCGCCGCGATAGAGCACGGTCCAGATGTCTTCGATGTTGCGTGGGTCTTTGCCGATCAGGTAGTCGGACAATTCTTCGACGGCAGCGGCAACCGTGTGGGCGCGGCCCTCGACCACGGGTTCGCCCCAACCAGTCACGCCTTCGTCGGTTTCAATCTTGAGGAAGCACCAGCGTGGCGGGACGATGAAGGTGGTGAGTTTGGTGATTTTCATCTTCTTGTCTCTCTTGTTAGATGCAGCGCGCTCGGCGCCAAAAAGTCTTAATGCAGAGCGTTCCATGCAGCGACATAAGCCTTGGCATTCACGGCAACGTCCTCAGGCGTCATGCCCGGTTTGAACAACCCGGAACCGAGGCCGAAGCCTTTGACGCCGGCATCGATAAACACCTGCATGTTGTCCGGCGTGATGCCGCCCACCGGTGCCAGAATCGTCCCGGCTGGCAGCACTGCAAGCCAAGCTTTTACCACCGCGGGGCCCATCTGTTCGGCGGGGAACATTTTCAGCACGTCCGCGCCTTCGGCCAGTGCGGCAAAGGCTTCGGTCGGCGTCGCCACACCCGGAGACAGATAGAGCCCCGCCGCTTTTGCCGCACGCAACACCTTGGGATCGCTATGGGGCATGACAATCACCTGACCGCCCGCTGCTTTCACCTGCCCGACCTGTTCCGGCGTCAACACCGTGCCCGCGCCGATCAGGCAATCGGCGGGCAACGTACTGCGCAGGATGCGGATACTTTCGTACGGCTCGGGGGAATTAAGCGGCACTTCGATGACGCGAAATCCGGCGTCATACAAGACGTTGCCGATGGCCGCCGCCTCTTGCGGGCGCAGGCCGCGCAGGATTGCGATCAGGCCGTTTTGCGCCAGGGCTTGCTTGAGCATGTCAGACCTCCAGTCAGGTTTAACGGGATGGGGTTTGTTTGATCAGTCCGGCGGCGAGCGCCAGTTGCCACAACCCGCGCTCGGTGGCCTGTTCGGCCACGGTCACCCGGGCAAAACCGCAGGCGTCGAGGGCCCGGCTGTAACGGGCACAGAGTTGGGGGTTACCAATGAGGATGATCGAGGGCAAATGAACGCTGTTGCGACGGCGCCGCTGAACGCTGGCCAGGGCCGTCAGTTCATGGCCGATCAGCAGGCCGGAAAGGTAGTCTGGTTGCGCCGTGGCGCTGAGTTCGCCGGTCAGCCCGAGACTGCGGGCACTGAACAGCGTCGACAACGGCCCGATCTCGCCGTCCGCCGACAACGCCACCTGCACGCCGCGATCAAACGCCGGGCCATCGAACGACGCACCCTGTTGCTGGGTGCGCCCCAGAATGCTGTGTTCGCTGAGCACGGCGAAGACTTCGCCGGTCATAAAGGTGTCGAAATGGACGATGCAGCCGTCAGCCACTTCCACCCATTTCGAATGGCTGCCGGGCAAGCCGATCAACAGATCGTTACCCGCCCCGCCCGGCAGATTCTGCAACACGCCCAGGACCTGGGTTTCTTCGCCGCGCATCACATTCGGTAAACGCGAGCGCTGAATCACGCCCGGCACGATGTGCACCTCGACACCGCGAAGGCTGCGAACGGTTTGCAGGGAAGTTCCGAGATTGGCAACGTTGGCCGGCGTGTCCCGGTAGGCCGCTTCGCGCCAGCCCTGGGCGCTGCCGACCATGCCACAGGCGATCACCGGCAAATCGGGCTGCGCATCGAGCCAGTCGCCGCACGCCTCATCGAACGCCAGTTCAAAACCGTCGGTGCATGCCTGGCCGTGGATGATTCGCGGTGTGCGGGGCAGTTGCATGATGCCGGACGACAGCGAGCGCTGTTCCAGCACCTGGCCACCCGCGCCGAGTTTGTAAGCACGTAATGAGGTTGTCCCCCAATCGAGCGCGATCAATTGCGCCAGCATCGCTTCACCTGTTTTGTTTTTTGGCAGTGAGTGAGCTGGACTATAAACCCTGGCGCGGAACAATCTCAATATATAAATATCATTCCCATATTATGGGATTTTGCTGACAGAAAAAAACACCCGGCAGCACTCGACGCCACCTCCCGCATGGGGGGCGGCGGCGCAGATGTCGTCATTCAATCAGGGGGAATGGCAATCAAGAGCGGCCTGCGATGAGATCGAGGCCGAAAGGTTTTCAGCAAGTGGCGAGCGCCTTGCGGCAGAGGCTCGCGTTCACTGTTTAGTCGCCGCTTTCAGCAACTCACTGGTTGGAACGCGCATCACCTTTGAGAAATACGTCTTGTAGGTTGTGGTCTGAACTCTAAAGACACATGAAATAAAATCGCGTTGTTTCAACAACGGGATCAAGGTTTCACCTTCCAGATAATTCTCCCCGCCCTTGCCACTTTCCGATTCACTGAAAATGACATTCGCGCGAAACCGTAACGGCAGATCGTCCGCCACGGGTTCTACCAGACCAAAACCAGAACGTTTTATGTGATGTGCTTCGGTAAAGTCGAGGTCATCTTCCAGCGCGCAAACAAGTCCCTGACCAATCCTGGACTTGAATAACTGCAGAACGTCGACGTCAGAGGTGAAATAAATCTGATAGAGCCCAGTATTACGAAGTTCCTCCACACTTGAATACTCGAGGGTTGCCTCAGGTTTTCCGTGATTTAACGAACAGCCCGCACTCATCAATATAAATAAAAACAGAAGAACCTTGTGCACCCGGATTCACTCCCTGAAATAGCTCAAAATCGATTCATAAAATATTTGTCGAGCCGATTTGCCGCCGGGCAATATCTGCAAAAACATCCTGTCGGCATCCGCGTGATTGACGTCAACGCGCCCCATTACGTTAGGGCCTTGCGTCACTTCCCACTGCTCACCAAAATCGGCAACCAGGTCCGAGACGTTCCAGTCGACGGCGGCAGCCCGGATATTCAACCAGTATTCAGCCTTGGGTTTAGGCTCGCGCCGGTAGATATTTGAAATGCCGTAGACAATCTTGCCTTCACCTACCGGGTCCAGCGTCATTAACATCTTTACTTTAAAGCCTTTATCCGTCAGCACACTGGACAGGTGAGCTCCGTTCCAGCCGCCCAGGCTATGGCCAACGATGTAAATTGCGGTGGAGCAATTAGGTATGCGACTCAGCACGTTCTTTTCGAGATCTTCATCACTGATAAATGCGTTATAACTAAGCGGCCAGGACGGGCAGCGTTGCAATATTTTTAACTGTATTGCATCGTCAATGGTGATCTTGCGGACATAGTCAATATTATTGTTCGGCCCCGTTCCGTAATAACTTTCCTGATCGCCCGCACCGCCAATAAAGAATATAACCAAATCGCGCAACGCCACTGGAACCGGCTTGATGGACTGGTCGGTCTTGCACGTTAACGTGTGAGTTTTTACTTCTCTTTTTGGCAGTTCTTCCTTCACCGCCGGCGCCGCATCTGCCATCCCGATCACTCCACAAACAATTTAATGGTTTCAGCCAGATGCGAACTGACGGTGTGGGTAAACCCGGACGCATCCGTAACCCCGTGCTCTTCGCTGCCGTCGCCACGCTGAATGGTGTAGGGATGATCGGGAATCGGTTTGCCGGTCGCCTCATCGACCACCTGCAACTTGTCGGTGAAATGAACGGGCATCGGCAGCAACCCGCTAAAAGGCGCCCCTCCGCCGCTTTGGCCAATGATCACCGTCCCGGAGCCGCCAATGACCACGTTGCCGTGACCACCGGTGCTGTCGAGGGTGGCGGCGTTGAGACCGTTGATGAAGACCGTGCCGGACACCGCACCGGTAATCGGGCTGCCGCAGGCGGATTTATCGGTCATGCGGGCAGCCGCGAGGCCGTCGAAAAAGACGTCCGGGGAACCCGAGGCAATCGGGTTGGTGCCATGGCCCGGCAAAGGGCACGCGGTCGGATCGGTCACGCGTGCAGCAGGTTTTCCACTCAAGTCAAAGCTCCTTGCTGTTGAGTTTTTGAGGTGATGGCGAGAGCTGGCCATACCCCAGGATTGCCAAAGGGCCTGACGGACCGCGGCAATCGTCGAAAAATTTGAGGGATGACAGGGTGCAAGGCATTGCGGGTGTCATCCATGAGCGTGCAAAGGCCGACAGCATGCAGAACCAAGGCGCCGTCGGCAACTGAATTAACATCCACGCGACACCGCGATCACCGCCCTTCGGCAAACTCCCTGAGCACCGCGCCATCCATTCGATAGCGCACCCACTCTTCCTGCGGCTGCGCGCCGAGGGATTTGTAGAACTCGATGGCCGGTTTGTTCCAGTCCAGCACGCTCCATTCAAAACGCCCGCAATCATTGGCACAGGCGATTTTTGCCAGGTGACGCAGCAAGGTTTTGCCGGCGCCGCCGCCCCGTTGTTCCGGGGTGATGTAGAGGTCTTCGAGGTACAGGCAATTGCTGCCGAGCCAGGTGGAATAACTGAAGAAGAACACCGCAAAGCCAATCGCCAAGCCATCCCGCAGGCAGATCAGACCGTGAGCCGTGGCGCCTTCGCTGAACAGGCTGCGCTCGATGTCGGCGACGCTGGCGATGACTTCGTGGCGGGCACGTTCGTAGTCGGCCAGTTCAGTGATGAACGCGAGAATCTGCGGTGCATCGCTGGGGGTCGCCGGGCGGATCTCGATCGTCATGGACGTGCCTTGTCAAAAGTGGAAAACGCCATACTAAGGCGGCGAGTGGCACTCGTCACATGGGAAAGTAAAAAGTACTCTACTGCCAGCCCGGAGGGCTCCCACCTATTTATCGCGCATGACCAAAAAGGATTTTTATGACCGCCGCCGCTTTCGCCCCGCTGCAAACCCTCGCCGACACACTTCTGCCCCATGCGCTGGAACCCGCCGAAGACGGTGCCCACGACCTGTCGCACTTGCAGCGGGTTTGGCACAACGTGCGCACGCTTCACGCGCAAGAAGGCGGGGATCTTGAAGTGCTGCTGGCGTCAGTGCTGCTGCACGATAGCGTGGCGGTGGAGAAGAACTCGCCCCTGCGCTCCCAGGCCTCACGACTGGCTGCCGAGAAAGCGTCGACCGTGCTCGCATCACTGGACTGGCCCAACGCAAAAATCGCCGCCGTCATCCACGCCATCGAAGCCCACAGCTTTTCCGCCAACATCACCCCGACCACCCTCGAAGCCAAGATCATGCAGGACGCCGACCGTCTCGACTCCCTCGGCATGCTCGGTGTCGCCAGAACCTTCTACATCGCCGGACGCATGGGCAGCGCGTTGTACGACCCACAGGACCCGCAAGCCAAGGCCCGGGACTACGACGACAAGCGCTTTTGCCTCGACCATTTCCAGACCAAGCTGCTGCACCTGGCGGACGGATTCCAGACAACCACAGGCCAACATCTGGCGCAGATTCGCCATCAGCGACTCAAGGGTTTTATGGAGTTGTTCGAGGAAGAAATCGGCGTCTGCTGAAAACATTACTCCGGCCACCACTAACCCTGAAATCACCAACCTCGGACCTAACATCGGCGCGGTGCATGGTAGATAGATGAAGCGCTCATTTATCCGCCCAGGGAACCCCCTCATGTCTACCGCCCCGCCCCAGGTCTCAAGCAAGTTGTTCGGCCTGTTTTGCCTCGCCAGTTACTTGCTGTCGCTGTCCTATGGCTCGACGTTTTTGCTCTCGTTGTTGATCGGTTCCCGAGGCGGCAATGAGCACGATGCCGGCAGCGTGATTTCGGCGGCGATGCTCAGTACGTTTGCGGCGGTGATGGTGTCCGGGCACCTGTCGGACCTGCTCGGCGCGGCGCGTTCGATTGCGCTGTTCGGCGTGCTGCTGGTGGCGGCCAGCCTGGGGTTTGCGTTGACGCCCGGGTTCGGCCATCTGCTGTTGTTTTTCGGTCTGCTGCTGGGGCTCGGCTGGGGGGTGTTTTACACCTTGGGGCCGATCATCGTGGCGAGTCTGGTGACGCCGGCCCAACGGGCCAAATACTTTGCGTTGCTGTCGGGCAGCATGATGACCGGCATTGGCAGCGGCCCCTTGCTGGGTCGCGCCGCCAGTGCCTTGGGTTATCCGGTGACGGCGGCGTTTTACCTGGCGGCGCTGGCCAGTCTGATCGGCGTGTTGCTGTTCTGGCGGCTGGATTCGCAACTCAAAAACGCCCACACGAATTCGGCCGCCGTCTCGCGCATATCCTGGGGGGCCGCCAAGCAAGTGCTGGCCTCCAAAGCGCTGTTCCCGATCATCATGGTCGGCCTCGGCGGCTGCGTGTTTGGTGGCCTGTCGAGTTTCCAGACCAGTTATGCGACGTCGCGCTCAGTGGATTACTCGCTGTTCTTTTTCGGCTTCATGGGCGCGGCGATCAGCGGCCGGATGCTGATCGCCCGCTTCGTGGTCAAGCGCGATCCGCTAAGGGCCTCATGCCTGTTGTCGGGGCTGATGATGGGCTCGATTGTGCTGTTCGGCTTCGTGGTCGATAGCAGCTTCACCTACCTGTTGGCGGCGGTGACGCTCGGGGTCGGCTATGGCCTGACCTACACGGTGATCAACGGCCTGGCGGCGAACGAAGCGCCGACCGGCACCACCGCCCAAGCCTTGCTGCTGTTCAGCCTGTCGTATTTTATCGGCGTGTTCGGCTTTCCATTGCTGGCCGGAAAGATCATCGTCGAGCACGGGATGTCGACACTGCTGCTTACAGTTTTGTTGATCGCCGTGCTGAACTGGCTGATCACCGTGGGCCGGCTGCTCTGGCGCCGCGCCAGCCCCCAAACCCTGCAACACGTCTGAACCGTTCGTCGTTCATCAGGCACCAATCCAAATCGAGGGAGGACCAACATCAGGTAAGGACTCTAATAATTGGAGACGACACCATGATCATGTCCCGACTGACCGCCCTCGCTCTCGCTGCCCTGCTGTCGTCCACCGCGTTCGCCGCCACCACGGCGGCTGGCACCGGTCCGACCGACCCGGTGGAAAAACCCAAGGCCCCCGCCATCCAGAGCGCCCCCGGCATGAACACCAATGGCTCGGGGATCGATAGCAGCCTGCCGCCGGCCACAGGCACCGATCCGCGACTTCAGGGCAACGATGCCGGCCGTCAGGGCGGGATGAACATGCCGGACGCCCAGACACCCGATAACGCCGGCAGCGGCACGGGCTCGAAAACCACCACCGGTGGGTCGGGCTCCGAAGGCGCCGGCCAATAGTTCGCCGACGTGAGCGACGCAACACCCTATCCACAGCCATGAAAGAGGTCACCATGAACGTCGATAAAAACCTGGAAAAAGAAGTCCTGACCCGTCTGCTGCACGCCCACCCGAACGGGTTGGGCAAGGAGGTCCTGGACAATTACCGGGGGGAGAAAGTCGTGGCCAGTACCCTCGCCACGTTGCAGGATCGCGGGCTGATCCAGCATGGCCATGTGACCTGCAATGAGACCGGCGAACACTCGTTGAGCCTGCCGATCAAACTCAGTGCTGCGGGAGTTGAGGCGGCGCGCAAGTTGGAGGTTTGACGTTTAACGTTTGAAGATCAAAAGATCGCAGCCTTCGGCAGCTCCTACGGGGTGCGGGCTGCGATTTTATTTGCGGCGTTGCGCGAGGCGCGATGAGGGCCGGGATTGTTCTTTGAATTTGATGGCGCCTTCGCGGGCAAGCCTCGTTCCTACAAGAGATTTCGCGTACCTGTAGGAGCGAGGCTTGCCCGCGAAGACGTCCGATCAGGCGTCAGATGTCTTAAGCGTCACCACTTAGCACATCGGGTGATTGAACCGGTTGATCACGTTCGAGTACTTGCTGTTGTAGCGGTTAGCCGAGTTGACGATGTTCGAACTGCTCATGCGCGCCATGATGCCGGTTTCTTCACGCTTGAATACGCCGTCCTTGATGTCTTTGATCAGCGAGCGGGACTGGCCCAGGAAATCGTTGATTTCCAGCATGCCGCCGCTGCAACTCTTGCCGGACTTGGCCGACTGCTCGGTGACCTTCTTGTTCCAGCCTGTCGCCGCATCCGCGACCAGTGCCAGGGATTTTTCGAAAGCCTCCAGCGCTGCCGGGTCATTGGGTGCGGCAAACAATACGCTGGCATCGCCATTGTTCACTTTGCCGTAGTAAATCAGCCCGGCGCGGTAGTAGGCCACGGTGTCCTTGGGGGCCTTGTCGAAGGCTTCTTTGGTCAGCGCTTGGTCACGATCACCCAGCCCTTTGTAGAACGCCGCTTCCTTCTGAGCCACCAGGGTCAATGCCGCCAGGTAGTCCTTGCTCAGTTGACGAGCCTTGTCGCCATTGTCGGCCAGGTAGCCTTTGGAATTGGCGTAGTTGTTCAACTCGTGGCTCAGTGGGGACAACGCCTTGAGCGCCACGGAAAAGTCCTTGGCGGCAGCGTCGATCTCAACAATCGGGGCGTCGATGGCAGCGGCGGTATCCAGCTGAGTAGCCGAGCGGTCAACGAGGATGTCGTTCTCGATGCGCATTGAGGTGGGGGCTTCTTTGCCCTGCAACAGCGGCATTTGTTGAGTGAGGTAGTTTTCCCGGGCTTCCTGGAAAGACGTCGTCAGGCTGTTGGCAACATCGACGTACAGGTTGTACTTCTCGATTTGCTGCTGCTCAGCGGCGCTTTGACTCGGCTGCGCGGTGGCGCTCGCGTCGGGCTTGTCGCCACAACCGGCCAGCAACGCGGAGGTCGCGACCAGTGTCGCGCCAATCATCATCCGGTAATTCATTTTTTCTCTTCCATAAAAAAACGCGGCGGGCCATGCATGGCTTGCCGGGGGGTGTTCAACGAGAGGTTTTGCAACGAGGGCTCGCTCCTTGAGTGTACGAAACTGGCCTGACAGGGTGTCAGACGCTTCCCCCTTCCTGGGGGCGCGCATTGTGCGAATTTTCGGGTGGGATAGCAAATAGCCCGCCGGCATCACCGCAGCTGATCAGCCTGAGACGCTGATCAACTGTAGGAGCGAGGCTTGCCCGCGAAGGCGTCAGATCAGGCGCCGAAAGTCTTGCGGATCAACGCATCCACTTCAGCCGTTCCCGGCGCAGTCGCCGGCCCCCACCGGGTGACAGCCAAAGCCGCCGCCGCATTGGCCCGCCGCGCCGCCTGCGCCGCCGGCAACCCTTGGGCCAGCCCGGCCACAAACACCCCGGCATGGGCATCCCCGGCGCCATTGCTGTCCACCGCATCAACCTTGAAACCCGGCACATGCCGACGCTCGCCACCCTGGCTGATCCAGCAGCCTTGCGGCCCGTCACGCACCACCATCAACACCTCGGCCGGCAGATGATCGGCCAGCCGATCCAGCGCCTGGTCAATGTCCGACGCCCCGGTAAACCGCAGCGCTTCGACGCTGTTGCTGGTCCACAGATCGATGCGTGGCAGCAACGCGTTCATCAGCGGTTCATCCGGCGAATCCACCAACGGGCCCGGATCAAAAATCACGTTGATCCCTTTTGGCAAGTTCAACACCCACTCCACCAACGCTTGGGCCTTTCCAACATGCAGCAGGCTGTAACCGCTGACGTAGACGTAGTCGCCCGCCTCGGCCGGCACGCTCGCCAGGTCCTCAGCCGTCACTTCGCCTTCAGCGCCGATGTAGGAAATAAAACTGCGTTCCGCCGAGGCGTCGGTCACGGCGACGCACAAACCGGTATCACGCTCGGCGGGTTGGGCGATGCCGATCCGGATGCCTTCGGTTTTCATCGCCTCTCGGGCCAGGTCGCCGAAACGCCCGGTGCCATGACGCCCGAGGTAGACCACCGGCAAGCCATTTCGCTGGGCGGCAGCCATCACGTTGAAACCGCCGCCGGCTTCGAAACTGGCGGATTGCGCCAGCACGTCACCGCCGGCCTGGGGCAGTTTATCCACGGCCATGACCAGGTCGATGATGACCTGGCCGGTGTGCAACAACTTAGGCATGAGCATTCTCAACTCGGGCAGCGCGACGATCCTTGGCCCCGCCGAGTACACAGTAAATCCCGCCGGCCACCAGGAAGGTCACGATCCAGCCGAGGCCGTTATGGCCCAGGTACGAGTCGGAGAGGAAGCCGCGGAACCAGACGTTTTCGGCCGTGGTGCCGATGGTGGTGAAGCTGAAGCCCAGCACGATCGCAAACGCCCACGCGCCGAAGGCACGCCATTCGATGCCGCCGCGATACCAATAGGCGCTGCTCGGGCTCACGTCCAGCAGGTCTTTGGGGCTGTAGTAATGACGGTGAATCAGGTCAACCACGAAGATCCCGACCCATGCGGTGATCGGCACCGCCAGCAGGGAAATGAAGGTGATGAACGGGCCGTAGAAGCTGTCGGCAATCAGCATGAAGTAGATCGAACCGGCGAAGATCGCGACGATATCCACCACCACCGCGTAGACACGCGGGACCTTCAGGCCCAAGGTCAGCGTGGTCAAACCGGCGGAGTACACCGACAGGTTGTTCGACAGCAACAGCCCGCCAAACGCGGTGATCAGGTACGGCACGGCCATCCAGGTCGGCAGCATGTCGCGGATCGCGATGATCGGGTCAGTGGCTTGGGCCAGGTCGTTGTTGCCCACCGACAGCAAGCCGCCGAGGGTGATCAGCAATACCAGCGGAATCCCCGCACCGAAGGCCGCCGAAGCCACCAGGCGCACGGCTTTGACACTTTTGTGCTGGTAGCGCGACATGTCGGCGCCCGCATTGGCCCAACCGATCCCGGTGCCGGCGGCCATGGTGCCGACGCCGATGATCATGGCGCTCAGCGGGGCCGGCGTGGCGTTGAACACCGCGCTCCAGTCGATGGTGGCGCAGAGAAAGCCACCGACCAGAATGTTCAGCGCGCCGAACACGTAGGTCGCCCACTTCTGGATCACCAGCAACGTAGCGTGGCCCAGGCCCGACACCGACAAGGTCAGCAGGACGAAAATCGCGATGAAGATCAGCGTCAAGACTGGAGCGCTTTTCGCTTCCACCGGCGAGCCAAACAGGATCGAGCACAACGACAGCAGCACGAACGCTGCGGTGGTGGTGTTGACGGTTTCCCAACCCAGGCGCGACATCAGCGAGACCACGGTCGGGCCGATATTGCCGCGTACGCCAAAGATCGCCCGGGACAGGGTCAGGCTCGGTGCGCGACCACGGCGGCCGGCGATGGAAATGATCCCGACCACCGCGAACGAACCGGCGGCGCCGAGGATCGCGACGATGATCGCCTGCCAAATCGCCAACCCGCGAAAGGCCACGAGGGTCGCGCCCAGGGGCAGGCCGAGAATGGAAATATTGGCGGCGAACCAGACCCAGAACAGTTGCAGCGGATGCCCGTTGCACTCGCTTTCCGGGACCGGTTCGATGCCACGGGTTTCCAGTTGTCCGGCGCTTGGCCCGGCGTTCGATGAACTCATGATGGATGCTCCTGTTGCCATTGTTTTGGTTGTGGGCAGACGGATTTCTAAGTGACCTGCGCAACCCCGTGTAGGAGCTGCCGAAGGCTGCGATCTTTTGATCTTGATTTACAGCTGCCTCAAGGCTGCCAAGATCAAAAGATCGCAGCCTTCGGCAGCTCCTACAGGTTTGTTGCGTACACCTCAGCGCAAGGTGAGGAGTCCTTTCACAAGGGGTTCCAGCTCCAGGCCATTCACGGTTTTGACCTTCTCGATCATCGCCGCCGGCCAACTCTCCATGCCCAGGCAAGCCCCGAGCATCGCGCCGAGAATCGCCGCGATGGTGTCGGTGTCGCCGCCCAGGCTCGCGGCCATGCACACCGCGTCGAAGGCATTCATCTCGCCAATGGCCACTTGCTGGGCCAGGGCAAACGAGACCACCACCGATTCCTGGGAGGCCACCGAGGTGCCGATCACGTCGTAGAGCAAGTCGGCCAGCAAAGCCTTGTCGCTGTCGACGCTGATGGTTCGTGCCCAACTGATCCGCGAGGCGATCCGTCCGCCCGCGACCCAGTGGCCATGGCTTTCCGCTTGCTGGGCGATGTGCATGCCCAGGTTCAAGGCCTCGCCCAGGTCCATGCCATTGATGCCGGCCGACACCACCGCCGCCACCGCCGCCGCGCTGGAGATCCCCAGCGTGGTGTTGTGGGTGACCTGGCAGGCTTGCACCACTGCTTTGATAAAGCGTTCCGGGTCGGCGACATCCGCCGCGATCCCCACCGGGGTGATGCGCATCGCCGCGCCGTTGGTGGTGCCGTAGCGCCCCGCTTCTTCGGGCGAATGACCGGCGAGGATCATCTCGATCGCGCGCTTGGTCGAAGGCCCGAGCAAATCCTGGGAGCCCTTGGCCTGCATCTCGGCTTCCCACTCGATCAATCGCTGGGCGAGTAACGCGGGTTCAATCCGGCCTTCGCCTTCGATCAACAACTGGCCGACCAGGATCGCCTGTTCGGTGTCGTCGGTGATCGAGCCCTTGGGCATGTTGGCGGCGATCGGTTGATCGGGGCCGGCATCTTGCAAGTCGGTAATTTCACCGAAGCGCGACTTGATCTGGGCGCGGCTCAGGGATTGGGTCGGCATGCCCAGGGCATCGCCCAGCGCCAAGCCGTAGAACGCGCCCAGGGCACGGTTGAGCGCGGTCATTTTGCTTCTCCAAATTGCAGGTGCAGACGGAAGTGCACCGGGTCAAGCAAGCTTTCGACCTGTTCCATGAACCGGCCCTGACGGTCGTAGGTGGTGCGCAAGGCTTTGAGAAACACCGTGCCCACGGGCCGGCCAAGCAACTCGGCGTCGTCGGCGCTCAAGGGTTCGGCGCCGATCCATTGATCACCGCGTTCACCGATGTAGCCGTAGGCCGCCAGGGTGATGGTCAGCGAGTTATCAATCAGGCCCACTCGCGGCAAGCTTTCCAGGCCTCCGGTGGCGGGCATCAATGAACGTTCAAGGGACACCAGCGTGCCGTCGTTGGAACGACGGCGACGGTCGAGGGTGATGAACTTCTCGGTGCCGAACCGCGACAACAGGTCAGGACGACTGACCGCTTCGAGCCGCAGCACTTCGGTGTTGATCAACGCCCCGCTGTCCGCCAGGGCCTGGGCCCAGCCGCTGCGTTGATCGAGCACCACACCGTCGAACGTGACGATGGAGCCGACACCGCTTTGCGTGGCGATGTAGTTGCGCCTCTTCAATTCGGCCAGGGCTTCACGCAGCGTGCCGCGGCTGACCTTGAATTCTTGAGCCAACTGATGCTCGCCCGGCAACAGAAAGCCGTCCTCCATGAGGCCGCTTTCGATGCGCCGGATGAGCTCGTCGACCACCCGTTGTTTCTTGTCAAATCGAACCTGTCTAATCATGTACAAAGTGATAACCGAAACAGGGTCGGGCGGGCAAGGGATTTTTTAAGGGAGGTGACGGGAGGTGGCGATGGCGATGCAAGGAATGGAGTGTGTCAGCTACAAAGCCTTCGCGGGCAAGCCTCGCTCCTACAAGTTAAATGCCAGCCGACACATAACCTTTAGGAGCGAGGCTTGCCCGCGAAGGGGTCAGTCAGATCAACAAAAATTTCAGCGTTGTTTCAGACGGTCAATCACAACGGCCAACAACAGAATCGAACCGCGAATCACATACTGATAAAACGTGTCGATATTCTTCAGGTTCATCGCATTCTCGATGATCGCCAGAATCAACACCCCGGCAATCACGTGCCGGATCATGCCGATCCCGCCGCTCAGCGACACCCCGCCCAACACGCACGCGGAGATGACCGTCAACTCGAAACCCTGGCCAATCATCGGCTGACCCGAGGTCATGCGCGACGCCAGGATCACCCCGGCCAACGCGCCGATCAGACCATGCACGGCGAAGATGATGATCTTGGTCCGGTCCACGTTGACCCCGGCCAGCAGCGCCGCTTCCTGGTTGCCGCCGATGGCCATGGTGTTGCGCCCATAAGTCGTGTAGTTCAGCAGCCAGCCGAAAAACAGGAAGCACACAATGGTGATCAGAATCGGCACCGGCACGCCGAACAACTGACCGTTGCCGAACACGAAGAACTGCTCCTGAGACACGCCCACCGCTTTACCGTTGGCAAAAATGTACGCCAAGCCCCGCACGATCTGCATGGTCGCCAACGTGGTGATCAACGCATTGACCCGCAACTTGGCGATCACAATCCCGTTGATCAACCCGACAACCAGCCCCATGAACAGCGCCGCGACTACACCGAGAAACACGCTGTCGGTGTCGCGCATCACCACCGCCGCGACCACCCCGGCACAGGCAATCACCGACCCCACCGACAAGTCGAAATGCCCGGACGCCAGGCAATACAACATGGTGCACGCGGCAATCCCGGTGGTGGAAATCGCCAGGCCCAAACCGCGCATGTTCAACGGCGACAAAAAGTTATCGATCAACAGGGTGCACGCCAGGAAAATCCCGATGGCCGCCGCCAGCATCACCCAGTCATCAAGAAACCGCCGCAGGTCGAGGGGTTTGCGCGGGGTGGGCAGAGCATTGTTTTGGGTTGTCATCATAGTCACCTCTCAGTTCGCCACGCCGTCAGCGCGTTGGCGCGGCAAAGCCAGTTGCAGCAGGTTGGATTCGTTGGCCTCATCGCGAGACAGTTCACCGCGCAGCGCGCCTTCGCACAGCACCAGGATGCGGTCGGAAATGCCCATGACTTCCATCAAGTCGCTGGACACCACGATCACCGCGATCCCGCTTTGCGCGAGGTTATGGATGATCTGGTAAATCTCGGCTTTCGCCCCGATGTCGATGCCGCGCGTCGGTTCGTCGAGCAACAGGACTTTCATTGGCATCGACAGCCAGCGACCGAGAATGGCCTTCTGCTGATTGCCGCCGGACAGGTACATGATTTTTTGCGACGCGCTGGGCGTCTTCACTTTGAGCGCGGCAATTTGCTTGTCGGCGTTGCCCTTTTCCCACAAGCCGCGCAACAGGCAACCGAAAGTCGAATGGGCGCCGCGCGCACTGATGTTGATGTTCTCGGCCACGCTGGAGAGCGGCATGATGCCCTCCTTCTTGCGGTCCTCGGGGCACAGCAGAATCCCGGCGGCGATCGCGTCGCGGGGTGAACGCAGTTTCAGTTCATGGCCGCGCAGTTCCAGGCGCCCGGCGCTGTTGCGGGTCAAGCCGCTGAGCATGCGGAACAGCTCCGTGCGCCCGGCCCCGACCAGTCCGAACAACCCGAGAATCTCGCCTTTGTGCACCTCGAAACTCACCGGCTCACGCAGGCCCGGCCCGAGCAAACCGTCGACTTTCAGGGCCACCGCGCCACGCTGGCGTGGGCGGTAATCGTAGATGTCCTGGATGTCGCGACCGACCATGCACGTCACCAATTGGTCGTGGGTCAGCTCGCTCATGTTCTCGAAGGTGCGCACGAAGCGGCCGTCCTTGAACACCGTCACCGCGTCGCAGATGCGGAACACTTCTTCCATACGATGGGACACGTAGAGCACCACTTTGCCTTCGTCCCGCAACCGGCCGATGATCGCCATCAAGCGATCGATCTCCCGGGCCGAGAGGCTGCTGGTCGGCTCATCAAAAGCGATCACATGCGCACCACGGGACAAGGCCTTGGCGATTTCCACCAGTTGCCGCTGGCCGAGGGACAGGCGCCCGACTTTCTCTTGCGGGTCGATTTCATCCGCCAGGCCCTTGAGGCAGGCCAACGCTTGCTGGCGCAACGCACCGCGATTGATCAAGCCGAAACTGGCCGGTAAATGCCCGAGGAACAGGTTTTCCGCGACGGTCATTTCCGGGACCAGATGCAACTCCTGGTGAATCACCGCGACGCGGCTGGCGATGCTGTCGGCGGTGGATTTGAAGGCCATCGTCTGCTCGCCGATCTGCAGGTCGCCACTGCTCGGGATGTACGCGCCGCCGAGGATTTTCAGCAGCGTGGATTTGCCGGCGCCGTTCTCGCCCATCAAGGCATGCACCTGCCCCGGATGCGCGACGAAGCTGATGCCGTCCAGCGCCTTCACCCCGGGAAAGGTCTTGCCGATCCCGTTGAAGCGCAAGCTGCCGCCGACGTGTTCTTGTGTTTGTGTTTGCGCTTGCATAACCACCTCATCACACAGATCAGGCAGCCCTGTTGCCAGGGCCGCCGATGAAATCAACCGGCCGTCAGTTCCACAGGCCGATCTTTTCCAGTTCCTGCTTGAAGTTCTCGCGCGTGATCAGCGTCACGTCGTCCATGGCGGTGTATTTCGGCGGTTCTTTGCCGGTGGTGACCCACTCGTACATCATCGCGGCGGTGTTGTAGCCCTCGATGTGCGGGCTCGGCAGCATCGAGCCGAAGAAGCCGCTGTTAGGCTTTTTCAGTTCGCCGATGGCGTCGGTGCCGTTGATGCCGATGCCGATCACGTTGGCCGGGGCAAACCCGGCGCTTTCGGTGGCGCGCACGCCGCCGAGCACGGTGTTGTCGTTCATGCCGCCGATGATCAGGTTTTTCGCGCCGCCGGGCAGTTTCACCAAGGCCGAGTTGGTGGCGTCCATGCTGCCGGGGACGTCGAGGGTTTTCTGTGCGGTGAAAAGGATGTGGTCTTTCAGGAAGCCTGCATCTTCCAGGGCCTTGGCCGAACCGTCGGTGCGTTTTTTGCCGGTGTCGAGTTCGTTGAAGGTGTTGATCACCGCGTAGGTTTCTTTCCAGTCCCAACCGCGCTTTTTGGCTTCGGTGGCCATGGCGGCGCCCTGTTTCTGGCCGACTTCGAACGCCGCCATGCCGAGGTAAGGCACGTCCTCCATGAACTTGCCGTTGGCATCGACAAACCGGTCATCGACCGCCATCACTTTCAAACCGTTGGCCTTGGCCTTGGCAACGATGGCCGGGCCGAGGCCGACGTCCGGTGGGCAGATGACGAAGCCCTTGGCGCCGTTGGCGGCCAGGCTGTCGATGGCAGAAAGGGTTTTCTCACCGTCAGGCACGGCGATCTTGATCACGGTAAAGCCCTTGTCTTTCCCGGCCTTTTCCGCGAAGGCCCATTCGGTCTGGAACCAGGGCTCTTCCGCCTGCTTGACCAGAAAACCGATTTTCACTTGCTCGGCCGCCAGCAGCGAACTGCTCAGGCTGACCGCCGTGACCGCCAAAGCGGCACAGCACAGGGAACGGATTCCACGACGACGATTCATAAGCTGACTCCTTGTTATTTTTTTTGAGCGTTATTTGAAAGCCGATGCAGCGGTCAAACCGTGTAGCCAATAGTCATATCGTATGATGATTGGATTTCAGACGGAGTTCCGCGCCTGAATCCCGTTTGCTCAGTCGTGGTACATCACCGAGCGACCACCATCGATGGTGATGCACGAGGCATTGATGAACGGCGCTTCATCGCTGGCCAGGAACACCGCCGTCATCGCCACTTCCATCGGCTGACCGATCCGGCGCGGCGGGTGCAAGTCGAAGGCCCGCTGACGTTCGGCGTGGGGGTCGGCAAAACCGTTCCAGTAATCGACGTTCAGTTGGGTTTCGATGTAGCCCGGGGCGATGGCGTTGACGCGAATCCCCTTGGGCGCGTATTCGATGCCGAGGGCGCGGGTCAGGCCGAGCAAGCCGTGCTTGGCCACCGGGTACGGGAAGCAGCCCGGAATGATGTGGGTGGAATGGGTCGAGGCAATATTGATGATGCTGCCGATGCCCTGCTCGATCATCTGCGGCAACACGGCTTTGCAACCGTACCAGGCGCCATCCAGGTCAATGGCGAAACAGCGGCGCCAGTCTTCCTCGGTCATTTCCAGCGGATCGCGGAACACGTTGACCCCGGCGCAGTTGACCAGCACGTCGATCCGGCCATGCCGTTCGATGGCCAATCGGGCCATGGCGTGCAGGTCTTGCTGGCTGGACACGTCAGCCTTGAGCGCCTGGACGTCGAAGCCCTTGGCCCGCCACTGGGCCGCAACTTTTTCGACTTTCTCGCCCTGGATGTCGCTGATGATCAACCTGGCTTGCTGGGACGCAAAGGTTGCGACGATTGCTTCGCCGATGCCCTGGGCCGCGCCGGTCAGCAGCACGACTTTGTTTTTCAGTCGTTCGCCCTGCGGCGGCTCGGGCACCGGTGGCAAGGAAAGAGGTTCAGCCATGGATCAAGAC
>Ga0302175_10000194_pt1 | contig 23983 bp, 20 predicted proteins | sample I_Fen_N3_3_FD_198791 | JGI IMG/M metagenome (GOLD analysis project Ga0302175, IMG submission 198791) | Peat permafrost microbial communities from Stordalen Mire near Abisko, Sweden - I_Fen_N3_3 | ecosystem: Environmental > Terrestrial > Soil > Wetlands > Permafrost | place: Sweden: Abisko... | reverse complement strand
TAATGAGGGTGCCCGGACCCTCCTTGAAGCTGTGCAGTACGCGCAGCGGAACGTTGTACTTGCCGGCGAATTCAACCGCACGGATCTGCAACACCTTGGAACCGAGACTGGCCATTTCCAGCATCTCTTCAAAGGTAATCTTGTCCAGGCGCTGCGCCACAGGCACTACACGCGGATCAGTGGTGTAGACGCCATCGACATCGGTGTAGATCTGACATTCATCCGCCTTCAAGGCCGCTGCCAGTGCCACGCCGGTGGTGTCGGAACCACCACGTCCCAGGGTGGTGATGTTGCCGTGCTCGTCAACGCCCTGGAAGCCTGCCACCACAACCACACGGCCGGCCTTCAGGTCGCCACGAATCTTCTGGTCGTCGATCTGTAGGATGCGCGCTTTATTGTGCGCGCTGTCGGTCAGGATCCGTACCTGGTTACCGGTGTACGAGACCGCTGGCACACCACGCTTGATCAGCGCCATGGCCAGCAACGCAATCGTCACCTGCTCACCGGTGGAGACGATCACATCCAGCTCACGCGGAACCGGCTGGCCATCGCCACTGATTTGTTTGGCCAGATCGATCAGGCGGTTGGTTTCGCCGCTCATCGCAGACAGCACAACCACCAGGTCATCGCCGGCTTCGCGGAATTTCTTAACCTTGTCGGCGACCTGCTCGATTCTTTCGACAGAGCCGACCGAGGTGCCTCCAAATTTCTGTACGATCAAAGCCATTTCTAAGCCGCCTCAGCCCGTAAAGGGGCGCCCATTAATCAATCAAATTGCAAAGCGCAAAAGGCCCGCCACTAGACGGCGGGCCCGGCTCGAAGCCTTAAATACCCTGTTCGACAAAGGGTACGGTCAGGGCCAGCGCGCCATCCAGCGCTGCGGCGTCAACGCCACCGCCTTGCGCCATGTCCGGACGACCACCGCCCTTCCCGCCCACTGCCGCAGCGGCTTGTTTCATCAAATCACCGGCTTTGAGTTGGCCAGTCAGGTCCTTGGTTACGCCCGCAACCAGAACGACCTTTTCCTCATGGACACTGCCGAGCAGGATCACTGCGCGACCGAGTTTGTTTTTCAACTGATCAACCAGCGCCAACAGCGCCTTGCCATCCTGGCCATCCAGGCGCGCCGCCAGGACTTTCACGCCCTTGACGTCCAGTGCGCTGGCCGACAGATCGTCGCCGGCGGCACTGGCAGCCTTGGCTTGCAACTGCTCGAGTTGTTTCTCCAGCAGACGGTTGCGCTCCAGCACGGCCGACAGCTTGTCGATCAGGTTGTCGCGGCTGCCCTTGACCAGGTTGGCCGCTTCCTTGAGTTGTTCTTCCGCAGCGTTCAGGTACGCCAGCGCCGCAGCGCCGGTGACCGCTTCGATACGGCGCACGCCAGAGGCCACGCCGCCTTCGCTGATGATCTTGAGCAAGCCGATGTCGCCAGTCCGGTTGGCGTGGATACCGCCACACAGCTCGACGGAGAAATCGCCACCCATGCTCAGCACGCGCACGTTATCGCCGTACTTCTCGCCAAACAGCGCCATGGCGCCTTTTTTCTTGGCGGTCTCGATATCGGTTTCTTCGGTTTCTACCGCAGAGTTCTTGCGAATCTCGGCGTTGACGATGTCTTCCAGCGCCTTGAGCTGCTCAGGCTTGATCGCCTCGAAGTGGCTGAAGTCGAAACGCAGGCGCTGGCTGTCGACCAACGAACCCTTCTGTTGCACATGCTCGCCCAGTACCTGGCGCAGCGCGGCGTGCAGCAAGTGAGTCGCGGAGTGGTTCAGGGCGGTGGCATGACGCACCTGGGCATCGACCTGGGCCTGCACCGGAGCGCCGACCGTCAGGCTGCCCGACGCCAGCACGCCGTGGTGCAGGAAGGCGCCGCCGGTCTTGGTGGTATCGCGCACGTCGAAACGCGCAGCACCAGCCTGCAGATAACCGCAGTCGCCGACCTGGCCGCCCGACTCGGCGTAGAACGGGGTCTGGTCCAGGACCACCACCGCCTCTTCGCCTTCGCTCAGGACGTCGACCGATTTGCCGTCTTTATAGAGAGCAACCACCTTGGCCGCGCCGCTGGTGGCGGTGTAGCCGGTGAACGCGGTGGCAACGTCAACCTTGACCAGGGTGTTGTAGTCCAAGCCGAACGAGCTGGCCGAACGCGCACGCACACGCTGGGCTTCCATCTCGCGCTCAAAGCCTTCTTCGTCAACTGTCAGGCTGCGCTCACGGGCGATGTCGGCGGTCAGGTCCATCGGGAAACCGTAGGTGTCATACAGCTTGAACACCACGTCGCCCGGCACCACGGTGCCTTTGAGTTCCAGCAGATCCTGCTCGAGAATCTTCAGGCCATGCTCCAGGGTCTTGGAGAACTGCTCTTCCTCGGCCTTGAGTACGCGCTCGATGTTGCTCTGCTGCTTCTTCAATTCAGGGAAGGCTTCGCCCATCTCGGCAACCAGCGCCGCGACGATCTTGTAGAAGAAGCTGCCGGTTGCGCCCAGCTTGTTGCCGTGACGGCAGGCACGACGAATGATCCGGCGCAGCACATAGCCGCGACCTTCGTTGGACGGCAGCACGCCGTCGGCAATCAGGAAGCCGCATGAACGGATGTGGTCGGACACGACTTTCAGCGAAGACTGATCGCCATTTTCGCAGCCGATGGCCTCAGCCGATGCGCTCAGCAGGTTCTTGAACAGGTCGATTTCATAGTTGGAATTGACGTGCTGCATCACCGCGCTGATCCGCTCCAGGCCCATACCGGTGTCGACCGACGGGGCTGGCAACGGATGCAACACGCCATCGGCGGTGCGGTTGAACTGCATGAACACGTTGTTCCAGATTTCGATGTAACGGTCGCCATCCTCTTCCGGCGAGCCGGGTGGGCCGCCCCAGATGTGGTCGCCGTGATCGTAGAAAATCTCGGTGCATGGGCCGCACGGGCCAGTATCGCCCATGGTCCAGAAGTTGTCGGAGGCGTATGGCGCGCCTTTGTTGTCGCCGATGCGGATCATGCGCTCGGCGGGCACACCGATTTGCTGGGTCCAGATGTCATACGCTTCATCGTCCGAGGCATAGACGGTGACCCAGAGTTTTTCCTTCGGCAGCTTCAGGACGCCGGTGAGGAAGGTCCAGGCGTAGGTGATCGCGTCATGCTTGAAATAGTCACCGAAGCTGAAGTTACCCAACATTTCGAAGAAAGTGTGGTGACGAGCGGTATAACCGACGTTTTCCAGGTCGCTGTTCTTGCCACCGGCTCGCACGCACTTCTGGCTGCTGGTGGCACGGGTGTAGGCTCGTTTTTCCTGCCCCAGGAAGCAGTCCTTGAACTGGTTCATGCCTGCGTTGGTGAACAGCAGGGTTGGGTCATTGCCCGGAATCAAGGAGCTGGAGGCTACACGGGTGTGGCCTTGCTCTTCGAAGAAGCGAAGGAAGGCTTCACGGATTTCTGCGCTTTTCATTAGGTTCTTCCACGGAGGCTGCGGCCAAAGGCCTGTGCGAAACGTCAACAGACGAAGCGACGGCAAAGGGCCGCATTATATCGGCGTTAATCAGCAGGTACAGCGTGTTTGTACGATACAAACAGTCAATTGGACGGCTAACACGATCAGTTGCGGGAAAACTCGGCAAAAGTGTCGACGACTTGCTCGATTTGCGCCCGGCTGACGTCCAGATGCGTGACCATGCGCAAGCGTGACGCCGCGCCCAGCTTGATCCCGCGCTCGGCGGCAAAGGCCTTGAGGGCTTCAGCACGGTCACCGACCTGTGCGTACACCATGTTGGTCTTCACCGGTTCGACACTGTAGCCGGCCTCGCGCAGGCCATCGGCCAACAGGCGGGCGTTGGCATGGTCGTCGGCCAGGCGCTGCACCTGGTGCTCCAGGGCATAGAGACCGGCAGCCGCAAGAATCCCCGCCTGGCGCATGGCGCCACCGACCATCTTGCGCAGCCGGCGCGCCTTGGCGATCAAGTGCTCCGAGCCACACAACACCGAGCCCACCGGCGCTCCCAGACCTTTGGACAGGCACACCGACACCGAGTCGAAGTGAGCGGTAATTTCCCGCGCGTCGACCCCCAGCTTCACCGCCGCGTTGTACAAGCGCGCGCCATCCAGGTGCAGGGCCAGGCCGTGTTCGCGAGTGAACGCACGCGCCTGGGCCAGATAGGCCAGGGGCAGCACCTTGCCCTGCATAGTATTTTCCAGGGCCAGCAGGCGGCTGCGGGCAAAGTGGAAGTCGTCGGGCTTGATGGCGGCCGCCACCTGAGCCAGGTCCAGCGAGCCGTCGTCCTGGAACTCCAGGGGCTGTGGCTGGATCGAGCCGAGCACCGCCGCCCCACCGCCTTCGTATTTATAGGTGTGGGCCTGCTGGCCGACGATGTACTCGTCGCCGCGCTCGCAGTGGGCCATCAGCCCCAGCAGGTTACTCATGGTGCCGCTGGGCACGAACAGCGCGGCAGCAAAACCCAGGCGCTGCGCCAGATCAGCCTCAAGCTGGTTGACCGTCGGATCCTCGCCATACACATCATCCCCGGTCTTGGCACTGGCCATTGCCTCAAGCATGCCTGCACTGGGCTGGGTGACTGTGTCGCTGCGAAGATCGATAACACTCATAGGGCGGGCCTCATCAATAGGACGGGTTAGGCGATGCCGACAGGCAAATCTGCGGCGAGCTGTTTTTCTACGGTCGACACCACGATTAATCAAGGGCCGCAGCGGAAAAACCCGCATAACCCTGCAAAAAATCGATGCCAATCATCCAAAAGCAGCGATGCAGCAGAAAAAAATATGTGTTAAAAACTCACCGCCGCCGAATAATCCGGCGGCAAACGTTCTCAGGGCGGGGTGCAACTCCCCACCGGCGGTAATTGCGCGCAATGCGCATAGCCCGCGAGCGCTTGGCGACACCCACGGCTTGTACGGTGAGTGGCGGCAAGGTCAGCAGACCCGGTGTGATCCCGGGGCCGACGGTCATAGTCCGGATGAAGAGAGAACGGGATTGGCGCCAAAGGGCCGAACCATGGCTGCCGTGTGAGCGATCACAGGCATGCGTGGCACGTACCCTTAAATCCCATTCGATTCATAACGCCCTGTTTTTCACACAAACAGGAGTCAGAACATGCAACCCACCGCAATCGATAGCAAAAGCAAAAGCCACTCGAACGAGCGCGTCGCGTTTATCCAGGCCTGCTGGCACAAGGAAATCGTCGATCAGAGCCGTAAGGGTTTCGTCGCCGAAATGCTGGCCCAGGGTTACCAGGAAAGCGATATCGACTTCTTTGAAGTCGGCGGCGCCTTCGAAATCCCCCTGCACGCCAAGCTGCTGGCCAAATCCGGGCGTTATGCCGGGATCGTCGCTGCTGGCCTGGTGGTGGATGGCGGGATCTACCGTCACGAATTCGTCGCCCAGTCGGTGATCAGCGGCCTGATGCAAGTGCAGCTGGAAACCGAAGTGCCGGTATTCTCGGTGGTGCTGACCCCGCATCACTTCCATGCCGGCGAAGAGCACCAGAAGTTCTTCTTCGACCACTTCGTGCACAAAGGCCAGGAAGCAGCCAAGACCTGCGCCGACACCCTGCACAAGACCCGCGCCCTGCGCCGTCATGAGCAACGTGCAGTAGCGGTCTGAACCCCCGCAGCCGCCAGGCTGCGATAGCGGGATAATCCTGACACTCCACGGCGTCAGTTAGGGCCAGCGCTGCCACCAGGCCGCGCTGGCTCTTATTGAAACCGAGAGACACCTGACAGAACCAGCACCCGAAGGCGCCCCAAGCCTGCAGTAGCGATAGGGTCAGGCCAGCTCGGCGTCTGTAGTGGGGACGATCAGAATCCCGGCGCGCAAACCGTTCTTGACCTTGGGGTTGGGGAAGATGATCCGGGCACCAGGCTCCTCGACCACCCAACGGGTCTGGGCGATGTCCTCAGCCAGCAGGTAACCCACTTCCAATTCCGAAAAGTTCTCGATATCCGCCGGCAGGTGCAGGTGGAAGGCGTCGCTGTGCTTGATGATTTCCCGGGCCACGCTGAACAGCTGCAAACCGTCCAGACTCTGCTCGGTCGACGGCGGCTCGCGGCCTTCGATGATCTGCTTGAGCAGGGTTTCCAGGCGCTCGACGTTGACGCCCTGGTTCTGGCCGAAGGGCCGGGCCTTGCCCAGTTCCAGGGTGAAGGACTCGGCACCCAGCTTGTCGTAGGTGTAGGAACTGAACACAATCGATGGCTTGTTCTGCAGCAGCACCGCTTCCATACCGGCGGCCCGCAAGCGGGCCAACTCGGCGCGCGAGTGCTGGCGGCCTTCCTTCCACGGGTACAGGGCGAACTGCTCGATCTTTGAGCCGCGAATGGCGGTGTGCAGGTCGTAGTGCAGGCGACCGCGCTCGGGCAGGCTGAAAAAGCTCGCCGCCAACCGCTCCAGTTCACAGGCACGCAGGGCTTCGTGGCCGCTGCTTTGTTCGTGACGGCCGTTGAACAGCCGATTGACGTCCTGCTCGATATAACGCTCGCCGCGGCGTATGGCCTCGGGGTTGCCGAACAGGAACAGAATACGTGCGCGAGGCTTGAGGTCACCCCGGGCGATGTCATGCAGCAACCGATCGAGCAGCTCGATCGGCGCGGTCTCGTTACCGTGGATGCCGGCCGACAGCAGCAGGTCCATGCCATTGTCGCGAGCTTCGGGCGGCCGCACTTCCAGCGCGCCTTCGCTCAGCCAGCGCATCCGCACGCCTTCGACAGTCAGTTGAGTCTTCTCCGCCGGTTCGCGACCGGCGAGGGTCAGTTCAAGCAGTTTGCCGAGGGCGAGCATAGAACGAGTTCCTTAGTGAGCGTGGCCGCAATCCGGGCCGTGCACGTGATCGTCTTCATCATCGGCGTCGGCCGGTTCCATTTCCAATTGCAGGCTGACCAGGTTGGTGGCCAGCGGACGCAGCAGCAGGTTGGCGTATTCGGCATCACCTTCTTCGACGTCCACGCCGATCAGCAGCTGGCCACGGCCGTCCTGCTGGATCCACAACTCTTTGCCTTGCCACATGACCGCAACGCGGGTGCAGGAGGTTTCCAGTTGAGTGCCGTCGGTGTCTTCAAGGATCAGCTGCAGGGTATCGCTCATTTATTACGCTCTCATCTGGATATAAAGCGGCGCGCCCGACTCAACAGAGACGGGCGTGGGCTTTCAATTGATCTGGAATGGATAAACCGCGCCCAGTTTAAGGATTTGCGTCAGTTCATCCAGTGCCGTCCGGCACTCAAGCAGCAATTGCGGATCCGCCAGATCGCTTTCGGCCAGGCGGTCGCGGTAGTGCTTGCCGACCCATTGGGTCAAGGTGTCGTACAACGGCGCGGTCATGATAACCCCTGGATTGACCGCCGCCAGCTCAGTTTCGTTAAGCGCGACCCGCAGTCGCAGGCACGCCGGGCCACCGCCGTTCTGCATGCTTTGCTTGAGGTCGAAGACCTTCACTTCGCGAATCATCCCAGCCGAAGCCGTCAGGCCTTGCAGGTACTGCCAGACGCGTTCGTTGGCGCGGCACTCCTCGGGCACGATCAGTAGCATCGTGCCATCGGCACGGGACAGCAGTTGGCTGTTGAACAGGTAGGAACGCACAGCGTCCTCCACCGTGACCTGGGAACGCGGCACGCAGATCGACTGGAAGTTGCCGCCGAACTTGGCCAGCTTGCCCTGCAGCTCGGCGAGCAGGGTGTCAGTGTCGAGGAAGGCATCTTCGTGGTGGAACAGCAGTTCGCCGTTCCCGACCGCGATCACGTCGTTGTGAAACACGCCCTGGTCGATCACCGACGGGTTCTGCTGGGCGTAGACCACACCGTCGTCATTCAGCCCGTGCAGACGAGCCACGGCTTGCGAAGCTTCCAAGGTCTGGCGCGCCGGGTATTTCTGCGGCGCCGGATAGCGGGTGTCGAAGGCGCTGCGCCCGAACACAAAAAACTCGACCCCGGCCTGGCCGTATTCACGGCAGAAACGCGTGTGGTTGGCCGCGCCTTCGTCGCCAAATTGCGCCACTGCCGGCAACGCGGCGTGGTGGGCGAAGTGCTTCTGGTCGGCGAACATCGCCCCCAGCACGCGACTGGTGGTCGGGTGTTCGATGCTGCGGTGGTACTTGCAATTGAGGTTGGCGGCGGTGAAATGCACGCGGCCATCCGCGGTGTCGGCGCTTGGGCTGACGGTAGCGGCGTTGGCCACCCACATGCTCGATGCCGAGCAACTGGCAACCAGCAACGGCATGGCCTGCTTGGCTGCCTGCTGGATCACTTGCGCGTCGCTGCCGGCAAAACCCAGGCTGCGCAGGGCGGCAACATCCGGGCGCTCCTGCGGGGCCAGCACGCCTTGCTGAAAGCCCATTTCCATCAGTGCTTTCATTTTCGCCAGGCCTTGCAGCGCAGCTTCCTTGGGGTTGGAAGACTGCTGGCTGTTGCTCTGGGAGGCGACGTTGCCGTAGGAAAGACCACCGTAGTTATGGGTCGGCCCCACTAGACCGTCAAAATTGACTTCATAGGATTTCATCAGCGAGGCTCCACGAACATCGATATTTTTATAGGCGTTAAAAGCGGATCAACCTGTGGCCAGAGAGCCTGCTCCCTGGCCACAACAGCTCCCACACATTCAGGACAAGCGCACACCCGGGGTCAATGCGCTCGGCAGCACCAGGCTCGGGGTTTCCAGCGAGGCCACCGGGTACGCGCAGTAATCTGCCGCGTAATAGGCACTGGCCCGATGGTTGCCCGACGCGCCCACACCACCGAAAGGCGCGCTGCTGGCGGCGCCGGTCAGCTGTTTGTTCCAGTTGACGATGCCAGCCCGGCTTTCCAACCAGAACTGCTGGTAGCGCGCCTCGGAATCCGAGAGCAGGCCCGCTGCCAAACCGTATTGAGTGTTGTTGGCCTCAGCAATCGCGCCGGCAAAATCTGCATAGCGAATCACTTGCAGCAACGGCCCGAACAATTCTTCATCAGGTCGCTCGGCCACGGCCGTCACGTCGAGAATGCCCGGGGTCAGCAGTGCGGCCTGGGCCTGTGGCTGAGTCATGGCCAGCAGCGCCACCGCGCCATTGGTCAACAGTTGTTCCTGGGCTTCGAGCAAGGCGCGGGCAGCGCCCAGGGAAATTACCGAACCCATGAACGGTGCGGGCTGCTGGTCGAACGCACCGACCTCGATGGTCGCGCTGACGGCCACCAGGCGCTCCAGCAATTGGTCGCCCCAGGCACCTTGCGGCACCAGCAGGCGGCGGGCGCAGGTGCAGCGCTGGCCAGCGGAAATAAAGGCTGACTGGATGATGGTGTACACCGCCGCGTCCAGGTCCGCGACCTGATCCACCACCAGCGGGTTGTTGCCGCCCATCTCCAACGCCAGGATCTTGTCCGGGCGCCCGGCGAATTGCTGGTGCAGGTGGTTGCCGGTGCGGCTGGAGCCGGTGAAGAACAGCCCGTCGATACCTGGGTTGGCGGCCAGGGCGATGCCGGTTTCCCGTGCGCCTTGCAGCAGGTTCAACACACCGGCCGGCAGGCCGGCTTCGATCCAGCACTTGACCGTCAGCTCGGCGACTTTGGGCGTCAGCTCGCTGGGTTTGAACAACACGCTGTTGCCCGCCAGCAAGGCCGGGACGATATGGCCGTTGGGCAAGTGGCCCGGGAAGTTGTAAGGGCCGAATACCGCCACCACACCGTGGGGCTTGTGCCGCAGTACGGCGGTGGCGTCGCCCAGGGGGCCGCTCTTCTCGCCGGTGCGCTCACGGTAGCTTTGCACCGAGATGGCGATCTTGTTGACCATGCTGGTGACTTCGGTGGCCGACTCCCACAGCGGTTTGCCGGTCTCCTCGCCAATGCAGCGCGCCAGTTCGTCGGCGTGGTTCTTCAGGCTGGAGGCAAAGGCTTCCAGTACCGCGATACGCTCGTCCAGAGAGCACTTGGCCCAGGCCGGAAATGCCTGACGCGCGGCCTGAACAGCGGATTCGACCTGTTCGGCAGAGGCACCGTTGCCGGTCCACAGCACCTGCTGCGTCACCGGATTCAAGGATTGGAAGGCTTCACCCTGCCCTGCCAGCCACTCACCTGCAATGTATTGCGCATTCATTACTTGGACTCCCGGGAAGCAGACAACGGAACCGCGCGGACCTGGTCGCCGGCGTTGAGTTGCAGACGTTTGGCGGTCAACGGGTCGACCACCAGGGTGCCGGCAGCAAAGCGCGCAGGTGCCGCCGTGATGCGGCAATCCTCGCGCTTGCGGTTGTGAATCAGGAACGGCGTGGCGTCATCGCCCGGGGTGCCGATCGCCAGCACCAGCGCCTGGCTGTCGCGTACCGCGCGGATCTTGCTGGTTTCGCATTCCACCGCCGGGCCGGCGTCGAAGATATCGACGTAACCCTGATAGCTGAAACCTTCACTCTTAAGCATGGCCAGGGCCGGCTCGGTGTCGGTGTGGACCTTTCCGATCACGCTGCGTGCATCTTCGGACAGGAAGCAGGTGTAGAGCGGAAACTTGGGCATCAACTCGGCGATAAACGCCTTGTTGCCCACCCCGGTCAGGTAGTCGGCCTGGCTGAATTCCATCTTGAAAAAGTGCCGGCCCAGGCTTTCCCAGAATGGCGAGCGCCCGGCCGGGTCAGACATGCCGCGCATCTCGGCAATGATCTTGTTGCCGAACAGCTGCGGGAACTCGGCAATAAACAGCATCCGCGCCTTGGCCAGCATGCGGCCGTTGAGGCCGGTGCGGTAATCGGCGTGCAGGAACAGCGAGCAAAGCTCAGAGTTGCCGGTCAGGTCGTTGGCCAGGAACAGCGTCGGGATCTCGCGGTAGATGTTCAGTTCCTGGGAGGCGCTGACCGTCAGGCCGACCCGGAAGTTGTACCAGGGCTCACGCAGGCCGACCGCACCGGCGATCGCGGAAATACCCACCACCCGGCCGTTGTCGTCTTCGAGCACGAACAGGTAGTCGGCGTCGCCGCGCTCGGCCTCGCCGCGAAAGGTTTTCTCGGCCCAGCCGACGCGGTGGGTCAGGCGCTCTTCGTTGGCCGGCAAAGTGGTCAGGCCGGTGCCGGTGCTGCGGGCCAGGTCGATCAGCGCGGGTAAATCGCTGCTGCGTACGGGACGAACGATCATGCTATCTCCTCAAACGGGCCGCTAACGCCACCCGTGAAACTCGCTGCCTTCTGGGCAATTTTCTCTGGGCAAAAGCAGGCGTCAAACCGCCACCAGGCGCACGCTGGCACCTTCGCCGACACCCAATGCTTCGGCCGCTTCCAGGTCCAGGGTCACCGGTTTGCCTGGGGCGTAATCGAGCTCCAGCAACACCGCGCGGTAATCCTGCAACTGGGCGTTGGCCACCAGGTACTGACGCCCCCCACCCTTAGCCACGTCACCGATTTTCACCGGTACCACGCGGCTCTGGGCGATGGATCGAATGCCCGAAACCCGCGCATGCAAGGTGGGGCCGCCGTCGAAGATGTCGATGTAATGATCGGTCTCGAAGCCTTCACGCATCAGGATGTCGAATGTGATCTGCGCCCGCGGGTGCACCTGGCCCATCGCCTCCTGGGCGGCGTCCGGCAGCAGTGGCACGTAGATCGGATAGTGCGGCATCAGCTCGGCGAGGAACGTGCGGCTTTTCAGCCCGCACAGGCGCTCAGCGGCAGCGTAGTTGAGGTCGAAGAAGTTACGTCCGATGGCGTCCCAAAATGGCGAGTCGCCGTGCTCGTCGCTGTAACCGACGATCTCGGTCACCACTGAATCGGCAAAGCGCTCCGGGTGGCTGGCCACAAACAGCAGGCGGCCACGAGAGTTGAGCTCCGACCACGACGAACCCACCAGCTCCGGCACCACGTAGAAGCTGGTCAACAGGCTGTTGCCGGTCAGGTCGTGGCACTGGGACAGGACGTGAATCTTGTTATGAATCTTCAGTTCGCGGGAAGCGTGAACGAAGGTTTCATTGCGAAAGCTGTAGAACGGCTCGGAGTAACCGGCCGAGGCGACGATGGCCGAGCAACCCACCAGCTTGCCGCTGGCGGTGTCTTCAAGGACGAAGAAGTAGCTCTCTTCACCGTTGAAGCTGACTTCGGCAGCAAACGAGGCCTCGGAGGCGGCAATCTTGTCGCTCAAGCGTTCGACATCATCCGGCAAGGAAGTGACACCAATCGGGCTGTCCGCAGCCAGACGCTGTACCTCGCCCAGATCAGCCATTTGCGCGGGGCGCATCACCAGCATGGTGTCACTCCTTACTCGAAACAGGTCGGCAGACGGGCCGACTCAGGGAAAAAAATGCCGGGATAGCCCGGCACAGAAATGTGGCTCGACGCTTACCCGCGAGGATAAACGCCGAGGAGTACTGCGGCCTGAATCAGGCTTGGGTCAACGTGGCGACAGCGCGTTCGAAACGGTCCAGGCCGGCGTCGATGTCGGCGTCTTCAACCACCAGGCTCGGGGCGAAACGCACCACGTCCGGGCCGGCTTGCAGAATCATCAGGCCTTCTTTTTCAGCGGCGTTGAAGATGTCTTTGGCCTTGCCTTTCCAGGCATCGCTCAACACGCAACCAAGCAGCAGGCCCAGACCACGGACCTGAGTGAACAGACCGTATTTCTCGCCGATCTGCTCCAGGCGGGTCTTGAACTTGTCGTGCTTGGCGTTGACGCCGCTCAGCACCTCGGGGGTGTTGATCACGTCGATCACCGCTTCCGCCACGGCGCACGCCAGCGGGTTGCCGCCATAAGTGGTGCCGTGGGTGCCGACGACCAGGTGCTTGGCCAGCGCTTCGGTGGTCAGCATGGCCGCGATCGGGAAACCACCGCCCAGGCTCTTGGCGCTGGTCAGGATGTCCGGGGTCACGCCGTAGTGCTGATAGGCGAACAGCTTGCCGCTGCGGCCCATGCCGGTTTGCACTTCGTCGAACACCAGCAGCGCGTTGTGCTCGTTGCACAGCTCGCGGGCACCTTGCAGGTAAGCCAGCTCGGCCGGCAGTACACCGCCCTCGCCCTGAATCGGCTCCAGCACCACGGCGCAGGTCTTGTCCGAAACAGCGGCTTTCAAGGCTGCCAGGTCGTTATAAGGAACGTGGGTGATGCCGGTGATTTTAGGACCGAAACCGTCGGAGTACTTCGACTGGCCACCGACGTTGACAGTGAACAGAGTCCGGCCGTGGAAGCTGTTGAGCGCAGCGATGATTTCGTACTTCTCAGTGCCGAAACGATCGAAGGCCACGCGACGGGCCAGCTTGAAAGCGGCCTCGTTGGCTTCGGCGCCGGAGTTGCAGAAAAACACGCGTTCGGCAAACGTGGCGTCGATCAGCTTGTGTGCCAGGCGCAGGGCCGGCTCGTTGGTGAAAACGTTGGACACGTGCCACAGCTTGTTGGCTTGTTCGGTCAGCGCACCGACCAGCGCCGGATGGGCGTGACCCAAGACGTTGACCGCGATGCCGCCGGCGAAGTCGATCAGCTCTCGACCTGACTGATCCCAGACTCGGGACCCGGCGCCACGCACAGGAATGAAAGCCGCAGGTGCATAGTTGGGAACCATGACCTGGTCGAAATCGGCGCGTTGCACCGGAGCTTGCTCAACGGACATCGGAGTCTCCTGAAGAGGAACGCCTGCCTGAAACTGGCGAGCGATGGGGGGATTGTAAGGACAGTTTTCAGCCCGGCCTTGCCGCCAAGCGACAACTTCTTATAGCGCCAAACCCGGATTTAGACGGGTTTACGGCAATGCGACAAATAGCGTCGCAAAGGCGCAGTTTAAACTGCCGACAGGCCTTAGCGGCAGCTCTGCCCGCAATTGCGTCGACCAATGATCTGTAGCCGTTGCCATAGGCGCGGGCCAGGCTTGGATGCGGGCCAGGACAGGCGTTGTGTAATCCGTGGAGAAATGCGTTGGGTTTTAGGCCCAGCGCAACCTGCGGCAGCGGCTACAGGTTTGAGCTGTGGCCACAGGCTGGGGCAGACACCGTGTCATCTTTGATGAAATGCGTTGAACGCCCGGGAAACGACACGCGCCAGATCGGATCAACCGCGCTCGGACGGTACCGACGACAACTCGAACGGACTGCTGCTGCGGCGTTGATTGCGGTCTTCGCGGGGGGTGGCGCCGAAGAAGTTGCGGTAGGCGCTGGAGAAATGCGGCCCCGAGGAGAAGCCGCAGGACAGGCCGATCTGAATGATCGACTTGCTGGTCTGCATCAACATCTGGCGCGCCTTGTTCAGACGCAGTTCAAGGTAATACTGGCTTGGCACACGATTGAGGTACTGCTTGAAGATCCGCTCCAACTGCCGGCGCGACACGCAAACGTGCTGGGCAATTTCATCGGTGGTCAGCGGCTCTTCGATATTGGCTTCCATCAGCAGCACAGCCTGGGTCAGCTTCGGATGGCTGGAGCCCAGGCGGTTTTGCAGCGGAATACGCTGGCGCTCGCCGCCTTCGCGAATCCGCTCCACCACCAACTCTTCCGACACCGCACCCGCCAGCTCGGCACCGTGATCACGGGCCAGCACCGCCAGCAGCAGATCCAGCACCGACATGCCGCCACAAGCGGTCAGGCGATCGCGATCCCAGTCAAACAGATGACTGGTGGCAATCACCTTGGGGAAACGCTCGGCGAAATCATCCTGCCAGCGCCAATGCACCGCCGCCCGGTAGCCATCGAGCAAGCCCAACTGCGCCAGCGGGTAGACCCCAGCCGACAGGCCACCGATCACACAACCGGCTCGCACCAGTTGCTTGAGCGCACTGCTCAAGGCCGGCGCTATGGAGGCCGGTGGCTCATCAGCCAGCAAGAACAGTTTTTGACAGCCCTCAAGCTTGCCCGCCCAAGGCTCGCCCGGCAGTTGCCAGGCGCCTTCAGCCGGAGCCTCGGCCTGCAGGAACGAGAGTTCGTAGACAACATCCGGATGCACGCGCTGAGCAACACGCAAGGCCTCCTCAGCCAGCGCCAGCGTCAAGGCTTTAGTGCTGGGCCAAATCAGGAAACCAATTCGATGGGCAGTCATGGCGTGCGATCCGAAACGAAAACAGTGTTAAAAAACCGAGGGCGGCAGCACCAACATAGACCAGTCTGCGCGAGGCGCAGCATGCCCTAAATAGGTGCACAACGGCAGCGCTAAATCAGCTGTTACTTCAAGCTGCCCGACAGGAACTGCTGCAACCGCTCGGACTGCGGATTGACCAGTACTTCACGCGGGTTGCCGCTCTCTTCCACCACCCCTTGGTGCAGGAACACCAACTGATTCGACACTTCGCGGGCAAACCCCATTTCGTGGGTGACCACCACCATGGTCCGACCTTCCTGAGCCAGGGCCTGCATGACTTTCAGCACATCGCCCACCAACTCCGGATCGAGCGCCGAGGTCGGTTCGTCAAACAGCATGACTTCCGGCTCCATGGCCAGGGCCCGGGCAATCGCCACCCGCTGCTGCTCACCACCGGACATATGGCCCGGGTAGGCGTCCTTGCGGTGCGCCACGCCGACCTTGGCCAGATACAGCTCGGCCTTTTCCCGCGCTTCGGCCTTGGACATGCCGAGTACGTGGACCGGCGCTTCCATGATGTTTTCCAGCGCGGTCATGTGCGACCACAGGTTGAAATGCTGGAACACCATCGACAGCCGCGAGCGCATGCGCTGCAGTTGCTTAGGGTCGGCGGCCTTGAGCGCGCCGTCCTTGTTCGCCACCAGCTTGAGCTCTTCATTGTTGAGCAGGATCTTGCCCGCATGGGGCTGCTCGAGCAGGTTGATGCAGCGCAAAAAGGTACTTTTGCCAGAGCCACTGGAGCCGATGATGCTGATGACATCGCCGGCGGCCGCTTTCAGGGACACGCCCTTGAGCACTTCGTGACTGCCATAGCGTTTATGCAGGTCTTGGACTTCAAGTTTGTACATGCTGTCGGTTCTCACAAAAAGCTGTCAGTCAGTCGTTGAGCAAGCGCCCGTGCCGCAGCGCTTCGCGCCCCGCCACCTTGGCCAGCCAGAAACCGGATTGGGCATAACGGAGCCGTTCCACGGCAAACAACACGCCGCTGGTGCCAGCACACAGGATGCTGACCCGATCGGATAAGGGGTCAATCACTTCAAAGATCGGCTCGCCCTTCTCCACCCAGCTACCAACCGGACGCAGAAAGCTCACCACGCCCGGATGGGGCGCAAACAATAGTTCGGTGCCTTCAAACGGCATGGCTTCGCAGGCGTCCTGCGCAGCCTTGGGCCACTCGCCAGCGATCAAGCCCTGCTCGGCGAGAAACGCCAGAATGCCTTCGGCATGGGCTTCGGCTTGGGGACGACCGGTGTCGGCCTGCCCGCCCAGCTCGACGGTGGTCGCCAAGCACGCCAATGGAATCTGCGCCTCGGGAAACAACCGGGAAAGTTGCAGCCAGGGCAGCGAACAAGCCTCGTCAAACGAGTTGCCGCCCGACTCTTCAGCCAGCAGGCCGACCCGTACATTCAAGTGCGCGGCCAGGGAACGCCACTGCGGCCAGTGCTGCGGCAAGGCGTACATGTGCAGTGCAGCCTCGGCATCGCAATGCAGGTCGAGAACCACATCGGCGTCGCAGGCGTGGCTCAGCAACACCCGCTGCAAGCCTTGCAGTTGACTGGTCGGGGCCGGCAATGCCGCCAGGGCATCGCTCATGGCCTGGCGAATCAGGCGGATATTGGCGTGAGGGTCATCCCCCAGGCGCCCTGCCAGCAGCGCCGCGACCGGCGCGCTCAGCTCGACGAAATCACGGTTGAAGTTCTTGCCGCTGCCGGCCTCGAAACGCCCCTGGTGATTGCCTTGCAGCAACTGCCCGAGACCGATCGGATTAGCCACCGGCACCAGCTCGATCACGCCATTGAGCGCGCCCTGGGCTTCCAGGTCGGTCAGGCGTTTCTTCAACTCCCAGGCCGTGCGCATGCCGGGCAACTCATCAGCGTGCAGGCTGGCCTGGATATAGGCCTTGCGCTCGCCATGACCAAAGCGAAACACCGAGACCTGTCGCTCGCAGCCCAAGTGGCTCCAGGGCAATGAATGATCGATACGTTCCATATCAGTGCTTCCGCGGCGCCAGGTAGCCCAGCCAGCGGCGCTCGGCCAGCTTGAACAGGCGCACCAGGATGAAGGTCAGGCACAGGTAGAACACGCCGGCAGTGATGTAGGCTTCGAACGGCAGGTAATACTGGGCGTTGACGGTACGGGCGGCGCCGGTGATGTCGATCAGGGTCACGATGGAGGCCAGGCTGGTGGTCTGCAGCATCATGATCACTTCGTTGCTGTACTGCGGCAGCGCCCGGCGCAGGGCCGACGGCAGCAGGATGCGGCGATACATCTTGTAGCGCGACATGCCCATGGCCTTGGCGGCTTCGATCTCGCCATTGGGCGTGGCCCGCAGGCTGCCGGCGATGATTTCAGCGGTGTAGGCACTGGTGTTCACGGCAAAGGCCAGACAGGCACAGAAGGTCGCACTCGACAGCCACGGCCAGAGGAAACTCTCACGCACCGCCTCGAACTGCGCCAGGCCGTAGTAGATCAGAAACAGCTGCACCAGCATCGGCGTGCCGCGGATTACATAGGTGTAGAGCCAGGCGCTCATGTTGATGATCGGCTGCTTGGACACCCGCATCAGCCCCAGAGGCAAGGCTGCCAGCAGGCCGAAAAACAGCGACAGGGCCAGGAGTTTCAAGGTGGTCAGCAGGCCGCCCAGGTACAGCGGCATCGCCTCCCAAATGACGTTGTAGTCGAAGATCATAGATCAGCCGCCCTTACGCCTACCGAGTAGCGCTTCTCAAGGTAACGCAGCGCCAGCAACGAGACGCTGGTGATCACCAGGTACATCGCCGCCACTGCAAGGAAGAAGGTGAAAGGCTCGCGGGTGGCGTCTGCCGCCTGCTTGGCCTTGAACATCATGTCTTGCAGGCCCACCACCGAAATCAGCGCAGTGGCCTTGGTCAACACCAGCCAGTTATTGGTGAAGCCGGGAATCGCCAGGCGAATCATCTGCGGCACCAGTACCCGGAAGAACACCTGGAAACTGCTCATGCCGTAGGCCATGCCCGCTTCGGCCTGCCCCTTGGGGATCGCCATAAAGGCGCCACGGAAAGTTTCCGACAGGTAGGCACCGAAGATAAAACCCAGGGTGCCGATACCGGCCGCCAGCGGATTGAGGTCGATGTAATCGTCAAAACCCAGCAGCGGTGCGACGCGGTTGAGCAGGTCCTGGCCGCCGTAGAAAATCAGCAGGATCAACACCAGGTCGGGAATCCCACGGATCACCGTCGAATACAGATCGCCCAGCCAGGCCAGCCAACGCACCGGCGACAGGCGCAACGCGACCCCGATCAGACCCAGAACAATGGCCAGGGCCATGGACGACAAGGCGAGCTGAAGCGTCAGCCAAGCGCCATCGAGGATGACAGCCCCGTAGCCTTTCAACATGATTCAGGTCCTCGAAAATTGGGATGAAAAAATGGCGCAAACTTCAGAGATTCTGCTGCTTGCGCCATCTCGGACTGACTGCGTCGACGTATTACTGGCCGTAAATGTCGAAGTCGAAGTACTTGTCCTGGATTTGCTTGTACTTGCCGTTCGCACGAATGGCGGCGATGGCAGTGGTGATCTTGTCTTTGAGCGCATCACCCTTGCGTACCGCGATCCCTACGCCATCGCCGAAGTATTTGACGTCGGTGAAGGCCGGCCCCACAAAGGCGAAGCCCTTGCCGGAATCGGTTTTCAGGAAGCCGTCGTTCAACAGGGTGGCGTCTGCCACGGTGCCATCAAGACGACCGGCGGCCACGTCCAGGTAGATTTCGTTCTGCGAACCGTAAGGCTTGATCTCGGCACCCAGTGGCGCTAGCACTTCACGGGCAAAGCGTTCGTGGATCGAACCACGCTGCACGCCAATGTTCTTGCCTTTGAGCTCGGTCAGACCATCGCTGATCTGAGTGCCGGCCTTCATCACCAGACGCGCCGGGGTGTTGTAGTACTTGCCGGTGAAGTCCACGGACTTCTTGCGATCTTCGGTGATCGACATCGACGACAGGATGGCGTCGATCTTGCGGACCTTGAGGGCTGGGATCAGGCCGTCGAACTCTTGCTCGACCCACACGCACTTGACCTTCATCTCTTCACAGAGGGCATTGCCGATGTCGTAGTCAAAACCGACGATGCCGCCGTCCGGAGCCTTGGAGGCAAACGGAGGGTAAGCCGCTTCAATACCAATTTTCAGGGGCTTTTCATCAGCGAATGTCGGTAGGGAGAGCACGGACAGTGCCAGGGCGCCAAGAAGCACGAGTTTCTTCATCTTAGGACTCCATCGGTAAAGGGCGAAAACGGCAGAGTGAGCGACAGCCCAATATGCGAATAGGTGGAACCTGATTAGCGGCGCAGCGTCCTGGGCAGCCCGGCGAAAATCCAGCACAGGCAACGACGAGCGAGTGATCGGCATTCTAACGACAGGCCGGAAGCCGATATTTCTTCAATGCGACAACAAATTACACAAGCATCGAGAAAGCCGACCAGGCGCATTGACAGCTCTTCAGGTTTATGCAAGAGCAAAAGAAATGGAACCGATACATACTGCAAATTGCGGGCCTATTATTGGCAAAGCCTTCTATTCCGGCAAGCGCAGCGTAATGACTTATTTTTTACCTGGGTAAAACAGGCCCAAAATGGGGCCTGGCGTTTCCCATTGCCCCGCAATTGGGCGCGGGGTTACACCTTGGGCGATTCCGGTAACATTCAGAAACGTCCGATGGACAAAACCGATATTTATCATCTCTGTAGCCGCCGTCGTCAGGCTGCGCTGACCACACCACGCACCACATCCCCCACCCAATCGATACCATTACAAAGCCCCGACGCCGAGCAAAAAAAACCCGCCGGGCGCAAGGCCGGGCGGGGCTCGATAACAGGCCGCGCGTGTTACGCGACGTTCATCGTCTTGTGGGTGTCGATCAGGTGCTGCACCACTCCCGGGTCAGCCAGGGTCGAGATATCCCCCAGGCCGTCGTACTCGGCAGTAGCGATTTTGCGCAGGATACGACGCATGATCTTCCCGGAACGGGTCTTCGGCAGGCCTGGTGCCCACTGAATCACGTCTGGCGAAGCAATCGGACCGATCTCCTTGCGCACCCAGTTCTTCAACTCCAGGCGCAACGCTTCGGTCGGCTCTTCGCCACCGTTGAGGGTGACGTAGACATAAATGCCCTGGCCCTTGATGTCGTGCGGCACACCCACCACCGCCGCCTCCGCGACTTTAGGGTGGGCGACCATGGCGCTTTCGATTTCGGCGGTGCCCATACGGTGCCCGGAAACGTTGAGCACGTCATCCACACGCCCGGTGATCCACCAGTAGCCATCCTCGTCACGACGCGCACCGTCACCGGTGAAATACATGCCACGGAAGGTCTTGAAGTAGGTATCGACGAACCGGTCGTGGTCGCCATAGAGCGTGCGCGCCTGGCCTGGCCACGAATCGAGAATCACCAGGTTGCCTTCGGCAGCACCCTCGATGATGTTGCCCAGGTTGTCGACCAACGCCGGCACTACACCAAAGAATGGCCGCGCGGCCGAACCCGGCTTCAGGGCATGGGCGCCCGGCAGCGGGCTCATCAGGGTCGCGCCGGTTTCGGTCTGCCACCAAGTGTCGACGATCGGGCAACGAGAATGACCGACGTTCTTGTAGTACCACTCCCAGGCTTCCGGGTTGATCGGCTCGCCCACCGAACCCAGCAAACGCAGGCTGCTGCCATCAGCGCCCTCACAGGCCGCCGTACCGGAGGCCATCATGGCGCGGATCGCAGTCGGTGCGGTGTAGAGGATATTGACCTTGTGCTTGTCGACGATCTTCGCCACCCGGGTCACATCCGGGTAGTTCGGCACGCCTTCGAACAGCAGGGTGGTCGCACCATTGGCCAGCGGCCCGTAGACGATATAGGTGTGGCCGGTAACCCAGCCGACGTCGGCGGTGCACCAGTAGACTTCACCCGGACGGTAGTCGAACACGCGCTCGTGAGTCAGGGCCGCGTACAACAGATAGCCGCCCGTGGTGTGCTGCACGCCCTTGGGCTTGCCGGTGGAGCCGGAGGTGTAAAGAATGAACAGGGCTTCTTCAGCCCCCATTTCCTTGGGTGCACAAACGGTGCCGGCAACCTTCATCAGGTCTTCGTACCAGATGTCGCGATGCTGGTTCCACTTGATGCTGCCACCGGTGCGCTTGCACACGATGACCTTCTGGATGCTGCTGGTCTCCGGGTTAGTCAGGGCGTCGTCGACATTGGCCTTGAGCGGGATCTTCTTGCCAGCACGGATGCCTTCGTCGGCAGTGATCACCACTTTCGAGCGGCAGTCGATGATGCGACCTGCCAGGGCTTCGGGTGAGAAGCCGCCAAATACCACCGAGTGGATCGCGCCGATGCGGGTACAGGCCAGCATCGCGACCACGGCTTCAGGGATCATTGGCATATAGATAGTCACCACGTCGCCGCGGTGTACGTCCTGACCACGCAGGGCGTTGGCGAATTTGCAGACTTCTTCGTGCAGCTCGCGGTAGGTGATGTTGCGGCTTTCGGCAGGGTCATCGCCCTCCCAGATGATCGCGATCTGATCGCCGCGCTCAGCCAGGTGCCGGTCCAGGCAGTTGTAAGAAACGTTGAGGGTGCCGTCGGCAAACCACTTGATGTCGACATGGTGATCGTCGAAGGAGGTCTGCTTCACCGTGGTGAAAGGCTTGATCCAGTCGAGGCGCTTGGCCTGCTCACGCCAGAAGCCGTCGGGGTTGACCACCGACTGCTGGTACATGGCCTTGTAGGTCGCCTCGTCAGTCAGCGTATTGACCGCAACCTCGGGACGAACGGGATACAGAGAAGCCGCACTCATCTTTCTTACCTCGGTGACATAGTTGTTGTTGTATGCCCCTGTTTTAGCCGGGGCGGGCCTATAGAACCATTCGACGATGGTAGTAACAAGCCCCTACAAAATGTCCTAATTACCACCTCAGCCGCTCTAGCACGCAGGTCACAGCTAATTTCAGGTGATATTGAAATGGCTCGGATATGGGGCTGTGGCCCGAAAATCAGGGGATTGTTACAAAAACCGTCAATAGTGTTTATCAAAAGCACGGCTATATGCCGGCCCCCCAGGCGCCTAAAATCGATCTCGCCAACAAGGCAAAGTGATTAACCAAGTTGCAGCCCCCACGAAGGCAGTTAATCCAAAACACCCACTCAAGTTCCACACGCAACCCCAAAAAGGTTGCGTGACCCCACACGACCTTAGAAAGGTAAATTTGAAATGAAAGCTTTATTAGTTCTGGCCCTCAGCAGTCTTTGCGCCACTGCGATGGCTGATGAGATCCCGACTGATGTTGCCAGCCAGCAAACACCGGTAGAGGAATACTCTTACTCGTCCGACCTGGACATCGCCAAAGTTATCTCCATGAGCGAAGTCCCCAGTGTTTGTGAAGTTGTACCGGCGCGCATGGAGTACGAAGACTCCCACGGCCAAAGACATATTCTGCAATATCGCGTCATGGGCAGCGGCTGCTCTAACGGCTGAGAGCCAAGTGAGTTTCAAACGACTTTATAACTGCCGGCCGCAAGAAATCATTCTTGCGGCAAAGATGCCCGCCACACACCGGCTCACGGGACTGTTGCAGAGCATCGCTTAATCGAGACGCGAACCCGGCACTCGCACCCGACCGATTCCCTGAAATTTCGTTTAGCGCCTTGCAGCCCTTGCCTGCCATGCGTGGAGAAGCCCTCACATATACATCGTATAAATCGATTATTAATCGGCATTTTTTGCGCTTTTTAATCAATTTAATCCGACTAGTATGAGCTTCACACCCACTGCACAAAACGAACAACACCCGGAGCAACCAACATGAAAACCAAACTGATCCTCGCCCTGACCCTCTCCGTATTGGCCGCCAACACCTTTGCCGCTGACGGCTATGACCGTACTGGCTCGGCTGTTGCCGCCGATGGTTATGACCGCACAGGTTCCGCCACCTTTGTTGAAGACGGTTATGACCGCACCGGCTCGGCTACCTTTGCTGAAGATGGTTACGACCGCACAGGTTCCGCCACCTTTGCCGAAGACGGTTACGATCGCACCGGCTCGGCTACCTTCGCCGCTGATGGCTACGATCGCACCGGTTCGGCCAACCTTGGCTGATCCCGGCAGGCGACTTCATAGCCCGACTCCGGTCGGGCTTAGTAGTGTTTGAAGCCGGCCAAAACCACCTCAAACCACTACATCTAGTAAAAAACCCATTTTTACGGTCTTTTTCAGCCTCTATTTTCGCCGTCAAAAAAAAATTTCAGCCCCCCTTCCACGGCCAAAGCCCTGTAAACCCTCGCTTCGCCCTCGGTGCCCTCACTTTACGAGCCAACCTGCGCTACTTGGTCGCCCCACAGGCCTGAAAAAATCCCTATAATGCGTCCTCAAAACGGGGCCGCAACATTCCCTTACCGGATTGCAGCCACCGGCTGGACCCTCGCACGAGCCGACAACCTCAGCTCCACCCGACGGCCGTTCCAGACCTCCGTACACATATTCCGTTATTGCCTGCGTTCAGCTGCTGCAACAAACGACTTTCTATAGATCAAATGCGGCCAAGTGAGGCCGTGTGAAAAGCCAACCCTTTTGTTTTCACACGGGCATCTGGCCCTCATGCAGGAGACGACACGTCATGCTGAGCTGGGACGAATTCGACAAAGAAGAAGGCGAAGTTGCCGCTAAAGGCGCCAACGCTGGCCACGCTTCTGAAGCCAACATGGACCGCCTCGACAGCGCCGGCGGTGCCGCTGCTCTCGAAGCTCGCGCGGTAACCGCCAACGACTCCGCCGCGATCATTCGCGCCAAGGCTGCCCTCGACAAGCTCGACATCGCCGAAGGCCTGGCTGAGCTCGAAGGTGCCTCCGCCCGTGTTGCCGTCGACGAAAAGCGCATGATCAACTGCCGCGCCGACCTCAACCAGCTGGTGCCATTCAAATATGACTGGGCCTGGCAGAAGTACCTGGATGGCTGCGCAAACCACTGGATGCC
>Ga0302175_10000193_pt1 | contig 24078 bp, 19 predicted proteins | sample I_Fen_N3_3_FD_198791 | JGI IMG/M metagenome (GOLD analysis project Ga0302175, IMG submission 198791) | Peat permafrost microbial communities from Stordalen Mire near Abisko, Sweden - I_Fen_N3_3 | ecosystem: Environmental > Terrestrial > Soil > Wetlands > Permafrost | place: Sweden: Abisko... | reverse complement strand
AACAGGCTGGTCAGATCAGCGATTCGAGATGACAGCCGGACGACTTGGGACACGGTCGCCACGGACGGGTGGAACGTCGGTTGTAAGCGGGGAGGAATATTTCTGCCAGCTTTCCCAGACGATTCGCAGGGTCGCTGCGATCGGGATCGCCAGATACACTCCCAGCACTCCGCCGAGCTCGCCGCCCATTAGCACGGCGACGATGGCGGCCAGGGGATGTAGTTCGAGCGTTCCACCCAGCACTCGCGGCGATACAACGTAATCCTGCACCACTCGCCAGACGGCCAGGAACAAAATGATCGCCCACAAGTGGGGATAGCCCGAAAGAAATCCCACGAGGACGACCGCCACGGCCGCCAGCAGCGGGCCGAGAACGGGAATGAACTCCATGGCGCCGCCGGCGAACCCGAGTACCAAGGCATACGGAAAGCGTAGCGCGGTGAACACAATGCTGTAGACCATGAGCGAGATTCCGGCCATGGTGAGTTGCGCGCGAATGAAGTGGGCCAGCATCTGGTCGAGGTCGTTCATAATCTCGCGCAGAAAAGGCCGGGGGGCGCCCCCGCCAAACGTACGCAGAAACTTGGTGGAAAACATGCGACCATCGTGCAAGAAAAAGACCGCGAGAATGGGAACCACGATAATCCAGACCGCGTTCGGCAGCATCCTCGCGACGGCGGCGCCTGCGCGTCCACTCCAAGCCAGAATCTCAGTCTGATGGGCCGCAATCAGATGTTCGATCTTGATCTGGGTGCTGTAGCTCCAGCCGTACCGACCGCCGAATTGCCAGACGATTTTTCCGGTCGTGACCTTATCCAGCAACCCAGGCAGCGATTGGCTCAGCAGGCGGGTGTCTTCTACGAGCGTTGGCCCGAACAAAGTGCCGAGCGCCGTCAAGACCGACGCAATCGCCAGGTAGGTCACCAGGATTGCGAGCCATCTAGACCCCCTCCCAAGCATTGACCTTTCGACTCGGCCGACAACGGGTTCCAGCAGGTAAGCGAAGAGCACAGCGAACAGCATGGCGATGAGTGTGCGGCGGACACCATAAAGAAAGGCCGCGACGCCTGCCAGGGCGCAGATCGTAATCACTACACGTGCTGTATGCCGGTCGAAGATAGACATTGAGCTGTTAAACTCCCGTAGACTCAACAGGGAATTGTCTTCGGGCCGATTTCTTTTGCAAGCGCGAAGCCCCGCCGCCGACGGGGGCTTCGAGAACAGGGTTCTCTAGCGGCTAGGCAGCTTTGCTGAATGCGTCAGAGCCGTGCTGCTTCACTATCTTGTTGTAGACGCCCATGAGCATAAATGCCGCGGGCCACTGACCCACGAATAACGCCCAGTCATCTTTCTTTACCAGCTTCAAAATCGCCGAGGCTGCGATGGCTCCGACTGCAGCTGCCAAATAACCAGAACTAGGTATTTTGGATGTCTGCGCTTCGATTGCACCGGTAACACGATCTTCAGCAACGCCATTACGAACTTTGTCTTGCATGGGGTACTCCTTTAGATCAATGAACAGTTGGACAGGTTCTTCGGGCTAGCCTTCACTCTCGGCAAAGCCGCTCCAAATAGATTTGTCAGGTAAAAATAGCTTTATGGAAGGTGGCGGCGGACGATTCCGCCGCCGCCGAACTCCACGAATAAGTAGGCCTACCCCGAGTTAGGCAACATCACGAACAGGGATGGTCTCGACTTTTTCGGCACTTGCTTCGCCGGTCGAGGAAACATCCTGGGCGCCTGTCTGCTCCAAGATTTCCTTAGCTTTCTTTGTCCAAGCCGAGTCGTCAGAATGCACGGACAGTAGAATCCCCCCATCTTTGACGCGCCCTTCGTAGCGCTTGGCTTCATACTCCGGGATTCCCATTCCTATCAGAGCTCCCGTGAGGCCACCGACTGCGCCGCCGACGCCGGCTCCCGCTAGCGCCGCCATGATCGGTCCGGCAGCGATGAACGGCCCGAGGCCGGGTATTGCGAGCGCGCCGATGCCTACCAACCAGCCCAACCCGCCGCCTAGTAGAGCGCCGGTTCCGGCGCCGGTTGCTGTTCCTTCAGGGGCCTTGGTGTTCTTTTCGTGAGCGAAGTCCTTCGTGCCGGACGTCTCGGGGAACAGTACGGAAATGTCGCTGTTCCTAAAGTCTGCTGCTTTCAAGGCATCGACTGCATTGTCTACGCTTCCGCGGTTCGCGTAGATACCAAATACTGCTGTGTTTTTACCTGCCATGGTGTTTCTCCTTTTAGTGCCCGATGGTGTTACTGCGATTTGACGTTCAAGTCGTTGGTCACCTTGTTTGCGCCCGCGACTTCAGTTGCCTTCGTTCCGATGGTTTGTTTCTCACTCTCGGAGCCTACCGGCCCCTTCAGCGTGACCTGACCGTCTTGCGTGATGATCTTGACGTTGTGGGCATAGGTCGACAGCGATTTGTCTTTCATGATGGATTGACGAATCTGCTGCGTAATGTCGCGATCAGAGCGATTTTCCTTTTGTTGATCCGCGGTCGGTTCATTCTTGTTCTGATCTCGCTGGTTCATCTTGGTATTGTCAACAGCGGGAGTAGCTTGCTGGCTGGCGGGTTCTTGCGCGCGTCCGATGGCCACGCTGCCGAGTAACAACCCGGTACACAGTGACATGCGGACAATATTTCTGAACATAACTTTCATGGTTGTTTCTCCTTATGAGAAAGCAGGCGAGCGAAACCATACAGATGCGCGGTGTCCTCGCGGTTGGGTGACGGCCAGGTTAGCTTGGAGCGCAATTTGAACGCGACACATTGAGTGACGTTAGGCCAAGCTTTCAGACGAGATGACGGCGAACTCCGGTACGGTCTTAACAACTAGGAGGTTAACGAATCGAGGCCTGCGCCGGTATCGGGTTTTTCCTGTATTAGCACCCCGAATGCACCTGCCCTGCACGTACAGGCTCCCAGATTGCAGATGGCTACGCGGTGCTGGCTCGCCCGCGTACAAAGTGCATGATCAGCGAAATCACCGCAAGTATAAGCAGGATGTGGATGAACCCGCCCGCTACGTGAAAGACCGACAGACCTAATAACCAAGCCACTAACAGAACTGCAAACAGAATTGTGAAGATACTCATGAACCCTCCGTGTGACGTTTCGTCACCACATGCGATAACCATAGCGGGGATGCATGGAGGGGTCTGAGCAATCCGACTCATTGCGGGGGCTTGTGTATGCCGCGCTCGTTAGACCGGAGCGGGCTGCCGCCGCCAGGCGGCGAGGTGCTCCGAGTGCTACCAGTGCCACCATGCAGCTGGCAAGGAGGGAGGTTCTAATGCCCCGGTGAGCAATTCGGCACAGACGTGCCCGTGCCTAGACCGGTGTAATCGACACTGCCGGGCTTCAAAAACAGATCTTAAGCACCGGTGAATCTGTTGGAAGCCATGACGCAAAGTCGGAAGAATGTCGGTTTAGCCCTACGCCGAAGGCGGGGGCTTGGAGGAAGTGGAAATGTCAAAGAAACTATTGCTTCTCACGTTGTTACTGACCGTTGCCACGGGCGTGCTGCACGCCAGTGCGATTAGCGGTTCAGTACCCTATTCAGGAGTTGGGGCAAGCCAAAACGGCGCCAACTTGGCAGTTAGCACAAGCTTGTTCGATACGGATACGATTACCTCGGGAGCCGGGTTGGGCGACTACTCCGTCATTCCGATTGGCACGAGCTTCGGTGCTTTCAGCCTAGACCTGAACACCGTGGGATCGGGCGGAGGGTTTTTGATCTCAAACTCGACGTACGGCACTTTTACCGCCGACTTCGGGAACATCGTCCAGCAAACCCAGGGTTTCCTATCCGTGTACCTTCAGGGCGTGTTCGCTCCCGGTCCTGGGATGCCGGGCAAGGATCCAACCCCTACGAGCTTCCGCCTGTCCTTTACGCAGAGCGGGCAATCGCTTTCCGTCAGTGGCACCATGAACTCACCGCCTACTGGCATCCCTGAGCCCGGCACGCTTGGCTTGCTTGGTTCAGGTGCGCTTTCCCTGGCGGCAGTTCTACGTCGCAAACTAATGACTAGCTAACCTACTAAAGGGCAAAGGGAGTCGTACTGTGTTCTGCCGTCCTCCGCAATTACGGCGCTGAACTCGTACGGTTCCCTTAGCTCGTTTTTGGGGCAACCTCCAAGCCAGCGGGGCATGCATGGCGGGGCTGAGCAATCCGGCTCATGACAAGGTCTTTGCTTACCAGAAGCCGGGGCTGGCACTCCTTTGTTTGGGAGCCGTATTCACCGGGCTAAAACCGGGTGCATCAACCTTGTAAAACAACGGCAGATCCCTCGGTCGCCACGGCGACCTCGTGATGACAATCGAGAAGAGGGTGGCGTGGCGGGAAAGTGGTCCTTCGACTCCGGCGGCAAGGCCGCCTCCGCTCAGGATGACAAATCTTAAGGGGCGCGTGACCCGCGCTTAAGCGCGGTCATACCCGAATCGCAACTTCTTAGCGGCCGATGATTTTGCCGGAGGCAGAGACAGGGACCTGCTCGACGATCTCAATGCCGAATCCTTCCAGGCCGACGACCTTGCGCGGGTGATTCGTCAACAGACGGATGCGCTTGAGGTTGAGGTCGGAGAGAATCTGCGCGCCGATGCCAATTTCGCGCTGAGTGCGACGCTGGCTTTCAGGAAGCGTGGGCAGTTGCTGCTCGTGGTGGAATTGCAGCGTTAGCCTGTCGCCGAGCTTTTCGACGGAGTAGCCCTTCGAGGTCTGATGTAGATAGATGAGCGCGCCGCGGCCTTCGTCGGCGATGCGACGCATGGCGCCGTCGATGGCGTCGCGGCATCCGCACCAGGATGCGCCAAAAACGTCTCCTACTAAACAATGAGCATGCATGCGAACGAGCACCGGATCGTCTCCGGCGTGCTCGACGTCACCTTGGACCATGGCGATGTGCGAGTCTCCGTTGATGTCTGATTCGTACACGATCATGCGGAAGTCGCCGTATGCGGTTGGAACTGTGGTTTCAACGATGCGGCGGACATAGCGCTCGTTGGCCATGCGGTAGCGAATGAGTTCCGCGACTGTGAGCATCTTCATATCGTGCTGGCGACAGAACTCGGCGAGTTCGGGCACGCGCGCCATGGTGCCGTCGTCGTTCATGATCTCGCAGATGACCCCTGCAGGAACTAAACCTGCGAGTCGGGCGAGATCGACAGAGGCTTCGGTTTGTCCGGCGCGAACGAGGACTCCACCTTTGCGGGCGCGGAGAGGGAACGTGTGGCCCGGGCGCGCGAGGTCGTTGGGGCGCGTGGCCGAATCGATAGCGACTTTGATGGTGTGCGAACGGTCGTAGGCGGAAATGCCGGTAGTGACGCCATCGCGTGCGTCGATGGACTCGGTAAACGCGGTGCCGAAGTTCGAGGTGTTCTCGGCCGACATGGGAGGAAGGCGAAGGTAGTCGAGGCGCTCTTCGGTCATGGCGAGACAGATGAGGCCGCGTCCGTGCTTGGCCATGAAGTTGATGGCTTCGGGGGTAATCTTCTCGGCGGCCATGGTGAGGTCGCCCTCGTTTTCGCGGTCTTCGTCGTCGATGACGATGATCATGCGGCCGGCACGGATCTCGGCGAGCGCGGTTTCGACATCGCAGAACAGGGAAGCGTTGGGCATGGCAGGCAACTGAAGATTCTAGCAGGGCAGGGAGCGGAGAGTCTTCACCACGGAAAACACGGAACGCACGGAGAAGAGACTGGGCATAAGTCAGAAGCTCACCACCCCAGAGGCACTGAGACACAGAGAAGGACTGAGAATAAAGGGGAGTAGCGCGGATCGGCACTGTGGTAGCGGGAAGTTTTCTGGATTTAGATAGGGGGCCTTCGACTGCGGCGGCAAGGGCGCCTTCGCTCAGGATGACACGCGGGCTAGTTACGCCGTGGGGTTGAAGAGGCGGATGATCCAAAAGACAAGCATCGCGACCGCTGCGGAGGCGGGGATGGTGAGGATCCAAGCCCAGACAATGCGAGTGGCGACGCCCCAACGTACGGCGGAGAGGCGATGGGTGCTGCCAACTCCGACGATGGCTCCTGTGATGGTGTGCGTGGTGCTGACGGGTATGCCCGCGAGCGCGGTGCCGAAGAGGGTGATGGCTCCGGCGGTCTCGGCGCAGAATCCGCCGACGGGCTTGAGCTTGGTGATCTTGGAGCCCATGGTGTGAACGATGCGCCAGCCACCGAAGTAGGTGCCGAGCGAGATGGCGGCGTGAGCGGCAAGGATGATGGGCCAGTGCCAGTGCCCCCAGTTGGCGGCGAAATCGGCCTTGGTCATGACGCCGGCGGTGTAGAGGGCGCCGGCGACGATGCCCATGGTTTTCTGAGCGTCGTTGCCGCCGTGTCCGAGACTATAGGCGGCCGCAGACACCAACTGAAGCTTGCGAAATAGTTTGTCGACCTGGCGCGGCGACTTCCGCTGAAAAATCCAAGAGACGGCGACCATCATGCCGAAACCGATGACAAAACCCATCAAGGGCGCAAGCACGATGAAGATGAGGGTCTTGGTCCAGCCACTGGCGACGATCACGTGCGGGGCGGAGGACCATCCATGCAGAATGGCAGAGCGCGCCATGGCTGCCCCAGCATAACCGCCGATGAGGGCGTGGGAAGAAGAAGTGGGAAGGCCCCAAATCCAGGTGAGGAGATCCCAGACGATGGCGCCGACTAAGCCCGCGATTACGACATATTGGGTAACGATGTCAAGCTGAATCATGCCCTTGCCGATGGTCTTGGCAACGGCGGTGCCGAGCAAGAATGCCGCGAGGAAGTTGAATGCCGCGGCCCAAGCAACCGCTAATCGGGGCGATAGGACTCGGGTTGAGACGACGGTGGCGATGCTGTTGGCGGCATCGTGGAATCCGTTGAGGAAGTCAAAGATGAGCGCAGTGAGTACGGTAATGACCAGCAGCACCATGCCGGTGTTCATGGTCGGTTACTCCATCTGGATGGGTCGGTCACTTGCACGCGATGAGGTCTTAAGCGCTCTTGAGGATGACGGTTTCCAGGACATTGGCCACGTCTTCAGCCTTATCACTGGCTTCTTCCAGGACTTCCAACAGCTCTTTTAATTTGATCAAGTTGATGGGGTCCGACTCTCCGTCGAAGAGACGCCCGATAGCCTCGCGGCTCACCTTGTCAGCCTCATTCTCAAGGCGATTGACTTCGACACAGTGCTGCAGAACTTGTCCCTCTTTGCCAAGCAGTGCGACTGCTTTGCCGAGTTCTTCAGCTTGCCGAAGGATTATGCCGGCCAACAACTTGGCAGACGGAGACGGCTCAACGATTTTGTAGTTCAACAAGCGGTCCGCCGCGGAAAAGATGAAGTCGAGCACGTCATCGAGCGAGGAGGCCATCAGGTGAATGTCTTCGCGATCGAACGGCGTGATGAACGTTTGATTGAGCTTGACGAGGATCTGGTGGGTCATCTCGTCGCCACGGTGCTCGATGTCGGTGATCCGGGCGACAGCGGCTGGCATCTTTTCGTAGTCGTAATTGTTCAGCAGCTCCGACAAGACCCGAGCACCGTCGATGACGTTGTTAGCGATGTCGGAGAAGAGGTCGAAAAACTTCGTTTCTCGCGGTATCAGGCGAACCATGAATGCGTCTCTTGAGGATCTGATCTCAGACCGCCGTAGCAGCCCGTAAAGTGTTAAGAAAGCGTTACAGAACGGTAGACTCCTAACTATGTCATGCGGCCAAGGCGCAGGTCAAATAAACTCTAAGTGATTGAAACAAAAATGCCAATTGCTACTTATTCGGGTCTGTGTCACGGGGGCGTGGGACGGTGGACGACACAAGATGGGGTTGCAACTGGGAGCGCATGGAGTGAGCGACAGCGTCGAGAAATGGCCCAGGAGAGTTGTGTTCCGGAGCCAGTAGTAGAACGGGCATTCGAGGACGAACCTGGCGAATGCGGGCGCGGATGGCAAGCTGCTCGTCGTGCGTGAAAGAGGCGCTGACGATAGCAAGGTCGTAATGCGTTTTGAGCAGGCGACCTGGCAGATCGCCGATCTTAAGGACGAAGTCGGTACTGTATCCGGCCTGAGTGAGTACATTCGCGCCGGAACTGAGCCGAGAGACATCGTTACCGATGGCGAGGACGCGTGACGACGGCTGACGGAGACGATTCATGATGGGAGAGGGACGAACTCTAAGAGAACAGGAAAGCGGGGCGAAAGCAACCCGCCTTTTGGTGGTGGAGGATCAATTTCAACCGTCAGAACGCTTGCGGTGCTCGCAAACTGAGGTGTTGAGACACTCGTCGGCGATCTGGAGGCGTTGCACTGGCTGACCGCCGAGAATGTGCTGCCGGACAATCTCCGCGGCGTTGGCCAGAGTCACGTGGCCGTACCAGACGGCTTCGGGATAAATGACGACGGTAGGACCGTGCTCGCACTGGTCGAGGCATCCTGCTTTGTTGGCGCGCACGGTGGAGCGGACACCGGCAATCGCGAGAAGGCGCTTGAACTCCTGGTGGAGGGCCGCGGTGCCAGAGGGGTCGCAACAGCCGCGACGGTGACCTTCTGGGCGCTGGTTGCCGCAAATGAAGATATGTTTGTCGAACTTAGGCACTGAGGGCTCCGTAACGGGAACTCAAGTTGGTCATTTCGCTCGAAAAAAAACGGGCCGCAAGCGGCCCGAGCGATGTCGCAAATATTGGGACTAGAGGGTCGATTCGATCTCAAAGCCCCAGGCTTCCAGAAGCGGCTCGGGGATGTACTTTGAGTTCTTGTTCTTGCGCGCCCACTCGCGCAGTCGGGTAGACCGAATGAACTGGTCAGGTTGGAGTTTGAACTCCTTTACCACCTGTTCAAACTCGGTAATAGTCGGGACAACCGGGCCGATAGGCTCAGGCTTTCCCCAGTTTGGATTGCCGCGTCGCTTTGCCATAATTTGTTTACGTTCCTGCCTTATTAGATGTTCAATCGTCGCGCTCGGCTCAACTAAGTTGTTAATCAGTCGAAGCGGCACAAGCTATTGCCGCTCAACCACTTCCAACAACAACTTCGGCCAGATAAGAGACGCTATGCCTGCAAGGACTGAGTAGCCACTACAGGGCTGATCGCAGGATTCTCAGGTAGACCTATTCTACCCCGATTCATATTTCGAACTCAAGAAAAATGAGAAGGCCGGTGCCAAGGCTAGTGGTTCCCAGGATTTATGGAACACGTGAGTTAACTCATTGTTAATAGAGAAGTTCTTACCCGGTGGAAGGGGGTGACGGCCACCAAGGATGTAAAATATTACAACAAAAGTAGCACTCCACGCAGGCCTGCCTGCGGGGTGAGTGATGTGTCCGGCAGTCATCTCGACCGGGCGGAGCAACGAACTGACCGCCCAGCTACTGGACGACCGTAATAGTTGCTGAGTTCGAAGTAACGCCACCAGTGGTAGCAGTGACAGTGCAGGTTCCAACGGTGGATGCGGTCGCCAATCCCGTGGACGAAATAGCGGCCACCGAACTAGGGACGGCTGTCCATGTTGAGGTGGCCGTCACATCGCCGGTGGTGCCGTCTCTGTAAGTGGCGGTGGCAGTGAACTGAACCGTTGTGGGTCCAAGGGACAAGCTTAGAGTCTGGGTGAGGGGGGCGATAGTTACGCTAGAGACCTGTTTGGTGGTCACGGTAACGCCCGTAGTGGCGATGACGCTGCCGCTCTGGGCCCTAACCGTTGTCGTGCCCAAGGAGACGCCACTCAGCAAGCCGGCGGCAGAGATACTGGCAATGCTGGCCTGATTAGTGCTCCAACTTACTTTGCTGGTGACGTCGCCAGTGGTGTTGTTGCCATAAGTAGCGGTTGCTGAGTACTGCTGGGTGACGCCCGGGGCAACGGTTGTGTTCAGGGGCGCAATCGCCAGGGAAGTAATGGTGTTTGAGGACGGGAAGAACTGTCCGCAGCCTGCTGCCAGCAGAAGAAGAGAAACGGAGGCGACGACGGGGAAAAGTCTGGGGCGTTCCACGTTTTTATCGTATCACTGGAGGGCGGGGCGCGTAGGCGAGGGAGGATTGGCGGAGGGGAAACTAAGTGGGCTAGGTGTTTCTGACAGTCATGCCCTCGTGTGCTAGCTCCAGGGTTTCTACAGTGACCTCATTGCCCGTGGCGCTCAGGTCGGCAGGCGTAATCTTCGTGGGCCAAGCATTGCAATACCCTCCGCCAATCTTCTGGCACTGTTCGTCTTCGACGGTCCAAGCGTTCGACCGCGTGAACGAAACGCTATTGCACGTTATGCGATGCTACGTTTCGCAGAGCGGTACGAACTGATCAAAACTGCTCGGCAGGGAAAACAATTGCAAAACCGTCACCACTGTTCCCAGTTGACCTGTAATGCGCTTGGACCCGTGGCATCGTACAAGTATGCATAAGAACCAGCCAAGAGAAGAATCGAATCAAGCTCTTCTCGCGCGGGTCAAAAAGGAAATGGATGAGCCGCGCATGGCCGAATCCACGCGAGAAGAATACGACGTCACTCACAACACGCTGCAGGAGCTGAGCTTTCCAAGTAGATGATGCGGAAACTTTGCCAGGCACTCTCTGGCAATCGGGGAGTGCCCGGCTGTTCTCCCTCTAACGCGAGAACCTAATCCATCCAAAGCGCGCTGGTAATGATGCGCGGATAGTAGCGGCTAGCCTTGCCTTCCCCCGACACAATCTGGTCGCAACATGCCCAGTAGGAGCTTCCTTCCGTCTGCCACTTGACGTGAGCGGCATCGGCCGCGCGAAAGACCTGGGCCACTGCCGGATCCTCGTCGAGATGAAAGACCTTTCGCGTCACATGCATGAAGATCGAAATCTTACTCATCCAGGAGTTATTGCTAGTCGAGGACAGCTTGATTCCGCCATCCGCAAACAAGTTGCGGCGCTCGGGGTCGAGTAGCAGCTTGCGGGTATGCTCTTTCAGGGCGTCGTACATGCGCTTCTCCGACGGCGTTCCGAACACTTCGTCCAAGGTCCCGGTTGCCCATCCAGTTTTTACGAAGTACAAGGGATACGCGCAGCCTTCGACAGCCGGCAGAATGCGCGAGTTGTATCCCGGATTTCCCTTTTCGAAGATTGCCGGCAGCACGCCATCCACGGCCTGGGCGGCGACAACTCCTGCCCCCTTAATGGCCAACTCCTCCGATCGTTTTTGATTGGCCGCCGCGCCCAGATCGCGGAAGAGCAACGCCAGTGCTCTGTAACTCGCCCAGCTCTTTACCGCGATATACACGTTATTGCGCGTCTGAGCCAGAGAGTGGTCGAGCGAGTCGTAGGTCGTGATCTCCTGGCCGCCCGCACATTTTGTACTGTCGTACTGGGCGAAGCCGACATCGCCGCCGCGGTTGACCATGCTTTCCAGGCACGCCTCAATCACGTGCTTGTTGGCCTCGAGCCACTTGATATCGCGTGTCTTCGCCACGTAACATGCGGCCACGAGAATCCAATTGCAAAGTTGCTCCTGCGTCATATAGCTGAAGCAACCTGTGAGGTTCGCGAGTTCGTAGCTGCTGTGCCCCTTGGGCGAGAAGTTGTTATGGGCCCCCATATCATGGCAGAAGCTCAGCCCGCCCGGTTTCCTGTCATAGGGACGGTTCAGTTGCGCGTCATCTGGCGGAGGCGGAGCCTGTGAGGGATCGATTTGAGCAGTGTGCGCAGCCATTGCAACGTCAGCTTGATAGACCTTGACCTCGTCGGTGTAGCTGTAGCGCTGCACAAAGGCGTCAAGCAGGTTCTTTACCAGCCACGGATTGTGGTCGAGTTCCCAGAACACATGGTCGACCGCGAGATCGAGAGTGTTCATCATGCAGTACTCGCCTTCGTTCACGACCCATAACGGTTGACCCTCGACCTCCAGCAGCTGCGTGCTTCCGTAGTAACTGTGCGTGGCGTGCGCGATGACGAAGCGCTGATCTTCCGAGAGCCTCGCGGAATCAAGCTTCTGATCGAGTGCCTCAGCCTGCGCCATTAAATCGGCAGCCCGATCGAGCGCCGTCTTCAGCACGTCAGCCAATCCCTTGTAATAGCGCGTGTACAAATAACGGCCGTCCAGCCCGTTCGTTTGGAACCCTTCCAGGAACGATCCCAGTGCGATTGCCAGCCCGTACTTCTTTCCCGGCGGGACCTCAAAGCCAAATCCGGGGCACGACCCAAGCAAATGGACCGGGTTGTACTTCTCGCGCACGCCGTCACTTGCCGACCAGCGCATGAACACAAAGGGTTCCGTCGGCGCCTTCGTTCCTTTTTCGTTGGAAGTAACGTCGAACAACTCTGCCGCACCCCCCGCTTCGCGACGGAAGGCGAATCCCCATCGACCCGCTCCTAAGTCACCTTCGAGAATCCGCGTACCAGGGCGTGTATGATTCAGCGCAAACATCGCGGTTTTGGTGGTTGTGCCCTTGGTGTTGTCGAGCGTGAGTCGAGCCACAACCGCGGGCAGCAATCCCTTCCTCATCTGCTGCTCTGAGTCCTTCGCTGGGTCGGGGATCGGGCCAAATGGCGAGTAGATGGTGAACGTCAATCCATCGGCCCGCCATTCGTCCGTGCACCAACCGTACGCTCGCTCAAATTCGCCGGCCGCGAAAGGCTCTGCATCGGGCTTGACGTTTTGCTCCGCAGGACCCGCCTGCTCGACTAAGAACGCGTCGGCGGCGCGGTTCACCGCTCCAACATAAAACGGCAGGCACTTCAGCGTGGCGTTGGAGTGACGATCACCGTCCTTATATCCAATGAAGATCTCCTGGTCTCCCGGTTGCCCGATCTGCAAACCGATTCCGCCACGAGTTCCAAAGTTTCCGCAGGTGAAGCTCATGAACGCTCCCATCGGGGAGTTCTGAGCGTTAAAGCTGGTGTGATATGAGAGCGGAGTGCGTCTAGTCACAATGTTTCCTCACAAATCGCAGTTCAGTATCGTCTTAGCACGGACTTGCTCTTGTACGCCGGCAATAAACCCTGTGTCAAGGACTGCAAGACACGCACATATAGTCGTCGCGTGGCCTCATCGAGCCTTGTGCGGTTTCATCTTCAAATTAGACTGCGTGGGAAATCGCACCAAGCCGCGCACGGCTTGGGTGAGTGATATCACGGATCATGTCAGGGTGGTGTGATACAGTTCGGCCTTCGAATGAATTCAATTTGGGCGACACGTTCTGGCGGACGTCAAGTACGTGGTCGAACCGGGTGAATTCACGATCATGGTCGGCAGTCCTTGTACGACGCCGATCTCCAGAAAGTGGTGTTGCACGCCAGCTGGTGGCCGTTTGTATGAGGCGGGCGTTTAAGCTGACGCGCTGGTGCGTCGGCACAATGGGGAAGGGATGATTCAGAAACTTTCGATCGGCGAAAAGGTTGGCTATTCTCTAGGCGACATGGCCGCTAATTTTGTCTTTCAGGCCATGCTCGCCCTGCAACTGGACTTCTACACCCACACCTTTGGTCTCACGGCGGCGCAGGCAGGAACACTTTTCCTTGTCGTCGGCTTGGCAGTCGCTTGCCTCAATCCCGTCATGGGCGTGATTGCGGACCGCACCAACACGAGATGGGGTAAGTTCAGGCCCTGGCTGCTGTGGACGGCACTGCCTTTTGGCATCATCGGTGTCCTCACTTTTACGACCCCTAATATTAGTCCGGCAGGCAAGATCATCTACGCCTGGACCACCTACATCCTGCTCAGGGTGATCTATACCATCAACAATGTGCCATACGCGTCGCTGACCGCGGTGATGACCACTGACCCCGACGAGCGGACCAGTATCTCGTCTTACCGCCAGATCGCCGCCAATTCCGCGGGTTTCATCGTAGCCAGCCTCGCCATTCCAATGGTCAAGTTTTTCGGTCATGGAAATGACGCGCTCGGTTACCAGCTTACGATGGGTCTCTTGTCTGCCGTGAGTGTCGTTTTCTTTGTCATTGCTTTCCTGGTTACAAAAGAGCGCATCCAGCCCGATCCCCAGCAAAAGACCTCTCCTGGCCAGGACCTGAAGGACCTGTTCCAGAACCGCCCGTGGATCGTGTTGTTTCTCGCCACGTTGTTTTACTTCATGGCCATCCTGGTGCGCGGCAACGTGATGCTGCCCTATTTCCGATTTGTAGCCGGCAACGTAGACCTCTTCTCCTGGTTCAACGGGTTTGGGCTGGCCTCTTTACTGGTAGGGGTTGCCTGCTCCACCGCAGTGTCGGTCCGGGTAGGTAAGAGACGGCTGTTTATCGCGAGCATGGTTCTGGCGGGCGTCTTCAGTGTTGTGCTGCTGGTGATTCCGCCGAGCGCTACAGTTACCATCATCGGGGTTGAAGTGCTCCGTCAATTCTCCTTCGGCCTGTCAGGGCCCATTCTGTGGGCAATGATGGGAGATGTCGCCGACTACGGCGAATGGAAGACGGGCCGCCGCGCCAGCGGCACTGTGACGGCAGCGGTGGTATTTGCTCTATGGGCGGGTCTCGCACTGGGCGGCGCCATCGCAGGCTGGCTCTTGTCCTTCTACGGTTTTGTTTCCGAGGCTGCCGTGCAGTCGGCGCACGCGCAGTCGGGCATCCTGTTAACGGCGAGCGTTTACGCAGGACTTGCCTTCTTCGCTACCGCGGCATGTTTGTTCTTCTATCCCATCACGAGAGAAGTCAACTTGGAGATTGCCAATGAGCTGGCTGAACGGCGCAAGAAGTTCGCTTCTTAAGCGAACGCGTGCGTCGGAATCGCCTTTCGGCGGGATATTCAGGGAGAGGAAATCAGGTGCTTAAAACACGGGCGGCGTTGAAATTGGCAGGAGTGGCAGGGGTGATGGCGTTTTGTGTGGCGATGTCAGGTCAGGCGCCGACCTCACTGAAGGACGCATATCAAGGGTGTTTTCTGGTTGGAGCCGCGCTGAATCCGGTCCAGTTTTCCGGAAACGATGCGCGGGAAACTGCGCTGGTCAAGGCTCAGTTCAACAGCATCAGCCCTGAGAATGTTCTGAAGTGGGAAGTGGTTCATCCCAAGCCAGACACCTACGATTTCGCGCAAGCGGACCAGTATGTGGACTTTGGTCTCAAGAACCACATGTTCATCATCGGCCATACGTTGGTATGGCATGCGCAAACGCCGAAGTGGGTGTTCGAAGATGAGCAGGGTAAGCCATTATCGCGTACCGCGCTGTTAAAGCGCCTGCACGATCACATTCAGACGGTAGTAGGCCGATATAAAGGCAAAGTCAACGCATGGGACGTTGTGAATGAAGCCCTGAATGAAGACGGCACGCTGCGGCAATCACCGTGGTTGAAGATCATCGGCGAAGACTACATCGAAAAGGCGTTCGAGTATGCCCACGAGGCCGATCCGCAAGCTCAGCTGAATTACAACGATTACTCACTCGAAAACGAAGCCAAACGCAAGGGCGCCCTCAAGCTTGTAGAGGCTTTGAAGGCGAAAGGTGTACCCATCAATGGCGTTGGCCTGCAGGACCACGTCGATATGGACTGGCCTAGGCTGAACGAGATCGACACTACAATTTCGGAATTCGGGAAATTGGGCATGAAGGTGATGATTACCGAGCTCGATGTCGACGTGCTTCCTCCGGCCACATCGAGCCAAACTGCTGAGGTCAGTTTGAACGTCGCTGCAAATGCCAAGCTCAACCCATATCCCAACGGACTTCCCGATTCCGTTCAACAGGCACTGGCGAAGCGCTACGGAGATTTGTTTGCCACCTATGCGAAGCATTGCGGTGTAGTCACGCGGGTCACGTTGTGGGGCGTCACCGACAAGAACTCGTGGAAGAACGACTGGCCCGTTAAGGGGAGAACAAACTATCCGCTGCTATTTGACCGCAGTGGGCAGCCAAAACCGGCTGTCAACGCCGTCATCGAGGCAGCACCCAAGAAAGTATCATCCATCGGCGGTCGGTTCTAAGCGAGGAAGACTGGAAAGAGATTAAGCCGAGCAAACGTGCTACCGACCTTGATTCGGATAGCCGAATCGGTGCGTCGCGAAGCGGTGTCACCTTCCCTGGTCAGCTAGACGTCTCTTCAACCTCGTGGTATACCGAGTACCGCTCGTGAACAATGCTTGATAAAGGGACAAACGTTGCACTCTGAGTTTGTGCAACGGTTCGAAAGGTCAGCGTTCCGCCAGCCGGTTCGAGCCAACTCGCGGGATCCTCAATCTTTCCTTTGAATTGTTGCGTTGGAGCGGGCTGTTGTTTCTCTTCGGCCGCGAAGTGCCGATACCAAGTGTCGGAAGGCTCTTCGTTGAATCTTGCCGCCATAACCAGAGGACCATACATCACCGCTTGCAACGTTTTCTTGTCAGGCATGGGTGCGGCGTGCAGATGCATCGGGAGACTCAATTCCACGCGATCGCCGTTCTTCCAGGGACCACGCAGAACGAGGTAGCTGCCCGCAGTGGCGAACGCAGGGACGACGTGGCCGTTTACCTTTACGATGCCAGTCTTCGCCCAGTAGGGAATCCGCAATTTCAACTCGAGATCGACAGGCTTAGCAGCCGAGATCAGAAGTGTAGTTCCTTGTTCTTCGGGGAATGAGGTCTGCTGGGTTATGCGGACGCTCTTTTCCGGCCAGTTAACTTCCGAGGCTATAAAGAGATTGACATAGATGGAATCGCTGTCGTGGTAGTAGATGGTGTCCGTCAACTTCGCGAACTCCTCGGCGCCCGTGCCGTTGCAACACCAGAACGAATCGAAGGGCCTAGCGTAAATCTTAGAGTAGTCGTTGCCAAGAGTCAGGTAATAAATCGTGGTGCCGGTCTCGGGATCGATTGTGCCCATGCGGTGATTGAAGAGCAGTCGCTCGTAGTAGTCCATGTATTCTGCCTGCGGGGACCACTCGAACAGATGCCGCGTCAACTTCATCATGTTGTAAGCACAGCAGTCTTCCGACGTTTCCGAGCTCAGTTGTGTCGAGAGTATCCCGGGATCAGACCTCCACAGTTCGAAATTGCTGGTACCTCCCGTGCAATAGCAACGCTCACTGGTGACCTCGTTCCAGAAGTAGTCGGAGATGCTCCAGTACTTCTTATCGCCAGTTAGTTCGTACAGGCGAGCCGCGGCGATCACCTGTGGAATATGGGTGTTAACATGCAGACCCTTCAGCTCGTCACGATGAGCAGCCAAAGGATCAAGGAACGATTTCTTATCGAAGCGCCGTGCGAGGTCGAGATACTCGCGTTTGCCGGTCACGCCGTAAAGATTACAGAGCACCTCGCCCATCCCACCGTATTCCACCTGGAGGATGCGCTGCATTTGTTGTTCGCTCAAGGGATCGGTCCAGCTCCGGACCCATCCTGCCATCTTTTCCAGGGTTTCCAGTGCCTGCGGGTTGCCGGCGTGCAAATACATGTCAAGCTGCCCTGCCATGATCTTGTGGATGGTATAGAACGGCGCCCAAACGTTGACGCCGTCGCGCAGGCGGTCGAAGAGCTCTACCGGAAAGGCGCTGAGATAGCCGGTCTTGAGTTTCGCCTGGCATTTTGCAAGCTCCACAACCATGATGTCACCGTTGCGCTTGAGTTCTTCGTCGCCAGAGCTGGCGAACGAAAGCGCGCAAGCCGACAGATAATGCCCGCCCGCGAAGTGACCCCGCAGTTCACAATCGGGCTTTTCCCAATCACCCAATGGCTCTGCCGAAGTGGGCAGCCCCGCTGTCAGGCGAAAAGTATGGAGCAGCCGGTCGGGAGGCAGCGTCTTCAAGTAGCGGCGGTTGGCTTCCGCTGCGGTGCTGAACGCGCCCGGTCCCAGCCGGACGTTGCTCATACCAAAGGGAACCGCTTGCAGGGGCACAACATCGCGGCCCTTTGCCAGTGCTCCGGTCGCTACGGCCGTACCGGGATTTTGATTCTCAAATGCGAACGCTGATGTACGAAGAACAGCACTGGCGCCGGCGACAGCGGCGGTGGCGACGAACGTGCGACGGCTGATCTTATGCGACATAGGATCCTCGATTGCGAACAAACGATCTGGATATGGATAATGCTGACGATAAAAGCCTGGGACACCGGCGCGACCTGACCCTCGTTTTTAGCCCAAGGATAATGAGGCTCTCTCCCCTGTCTGCATCGTCGTCAGATCGCGCCCTGCGATTCCGGCGAATTGCACCTCCCGGAAGAAGTGTAGGTTCGACTGAAGCACAATTCCGGGATTCAGGGTATTGGCCGACGCGATGGGAGCTTTCTCAATGGCATGATCGACGAGAACTTTTAATGCGGTCTGGCCCTGGGTGTATGGATCTTGATAGATCGAAGCGCCGATGGTTCCGTCTTCGAAATAGGGAACCATCAGCGGGAAAAGGTCAGTGGTAATCAGCCGAACGTCCGTTCTTCTGTGCTCGCGGACAGCGAGGCAGACAGGCAGGCAGTTGACCGTGGTTACGTAGATACCGCGAAGTTTGGAATTGTCGCTTAGCAGGTCCATGGTCTTCTGATAGCTCTCTTCTTCCGATTCGTGCGCCTCGAGCACGCAAGCCAAGGTCATCCCGGAATGCTGGGCAAGTCGCGTTTGAAAGCCCTCGACCTTTTGACGGTGCTCTTCGGTTCGAAGCATACCGGTGATGGCCGCGACATCAGAGTCGCCGGGGATGATCTTCGAGAGAAGCTCTGCTGCGAGACGTCCCTGAAGATTCGGGTTTGCGTACACTACTGCCGTGCGCCGGCTGTGCGGCGCGTCGCTACAGATACAGACCACCCGGATGCCTCGCGCCTCGGCCGCGTCAATAATCGGAGCGACAACGCGAGGATTTCCGGGCATCACAATGAGGCCGCGAAGGTCTTCATCAAGGAGGCTCGAAAGCTCCCTTTGCTCGAATTCGCCGAGACTTGGCACGGGACGGTAGACAAGTTCCACGCCGACCCGTGCAGCCCGGCGTGCTTCGTCGAAGATTCCGTCGCGCATCTGGTCAAAGAAATGATGGATCTCTTCGGGGATGCAGACGCCTATAAGAAAGCCCGAGCGTCCGACAGCAAGCGTCCGGGCCGCCAGGTTGGGCGTGTATCCAAGCTTCTCGGCGGTTTCGAGCACCTTATTGCGGGTGACTTCGCTGATGCCCGAACGGGAATGTAGAGCACGATCCACCGTTCCGATCGAGACCTGTGCCTGGCGCGCGATTTCGTGAAGACCGACTCGTTTCAACATTCACTCCAGGGTTGAAAGCTGTTTACTATACCATCCGATTAAAGCCACGTAACTGCAACGTCATACAGTTAAATTCGGGCAGGCCGCAGTGAGTAATTGCAATCCTGAAGCTGCGAGTTCACTATCAGGGCTGTTCCTTGACTAAAAGGACGCGGTCGCCTGCCACGTTCCGCAACCGCTGAACAGTTCCCGAAGGCCAGTGAATCTCGACCGATTCCGCGACGGTATTTTTGCCCAGACCGAAATGTACGGGACCAGCGCTGGACGATGCGTATCCAGCCGCAGTGGTCATGTGGTTGTACTGCGTCAGGCTGCCAGCCACAATTTTGATCCGCGCGCCGATTCCGTCCCTATTGCTCTTGGTTCCCTCGAGTTTGATCTCCAGCCAATGGTTATTGCCGGGGCTCGCATTCATCCAGATCTCGGCAGGTGCGCTGATCGCGCTTACTACTACGTCTAACGTGCCGTCGCCGTTGAGGTCTCCGACCGCTGAACCGCGGTGCCGCGCCGGTGGCTGCGATGTCAGGCCGGCTTCTTCTGTTAGCGCAGCAAACTTCATCCCACCAAGGTTGTGAAACACAGTGTTGGGCTGTTCCACCGCGATGCGGGGGGACGAGAGCAACGACTGCACGTGGCCGCGCGTCACGAAGATGTCTTTCCAACCGTCATTGTCGAAATCAGCGATGGTTGGGGAGTATCCCGCCATAAGCGAACTCAGGCGTGCCATACCACTTGACTGAGTGACTTCGACGAACGTGCCTTGACCCGTATTTCGATAGATCGGAAACGTCTCGTTATCGAGCGCCACGAGGCAGATGTCCGGGTAGCCATCGTTGTCGAGGTCGCGGAAATCCACACCCATCCCGGAGATGAAAACGCCGTCCTCGCGCAATGACACATTTGCTTGGAAGCCGACTTCGTCGAACTTTTTGCCATCGTTGCGGAACAGCCAGTTAACCAACTTGTCATTAGCGACGAAGATGTCCATTTTGCCGTCGAGATCGAAGTCGGCGGCGGCGCCACCCATGCCTTTGCCCGGATGCGAGCGCAAGCCCCACTGCGCAGAAGCATCCCGAAATGTCCCGTCTCCGTTGTTTAGGAAGAGCTGATTTGGAGTGGACTCATACATCTTGGGGTGGCAGTAGTCACGGTGGTCGGCGGTTCCGCATAGGGGTTCGTGCGGGCCGTCCCACTTCAGGTAGTTGACGACCACGAGATCGAGTAGCCCGTCGTTGTTAACGTCAACCCAAACGCCACCGACGGCCCAAAGTGGACCAAACTCCGGATCCGGCTTGCTGAGTCCCGCTTTGGCGGTTACATCCGTGAACGTGCCGTCGCCATTGTTGTGATAGAGCGTGTTTCGATATACGCCGGCCACGAAGATATCTTCGAATCCGTCATTGTCGTAATCAGCAATCGCAACCCCAATATCGAAGCCTGTCCCACGCAATCGGGCTTTTTCAGTGACATCCGTGAAATGTCCTTTGCCGTCGTTTTCAAACAGGCGGTTGTAATACTTTGGCGAGTCTTTGCGGAGCGTGTTGATGTCAGCGCCGTTGGCGAAGAAGATGTCGAGTTTTCCGTCGTTGTTGTAATCGAAAACGGCGACCCCGCCAGCCATTGTTTCCGGAGCGTGACGTTCCAGCGTCTCCGAACTGTCCAGCCGAAAATCGATCGGCTCAAACGAAAACACGATCCCGGCTGCCTTGGGGTGCTCTTGCCCGGCGATTGCCTTTGTCGCCGGCTTGACGTCGGCGGAATTTGCATTGAGGCAGCCGAAGCAAAGCCCCACTAGAAGGAGGGTAGTTTTGGCGAAAACTCGGCACGAATTCCTCGCATCGCATGGTCGATTCATCAGTAACCGAAGATGCACCGGGCAACCGGGATAGCCGATTTTTGGACTACTGGGATTCACGTTTAATTTTGCCGCAAATTTTCGCTTGACATTTGCCTGGCAAGAAATTATAACCTAACACCGTTAACGTTAACGCCGCTTTCGTTAACGTTAACGGTGGTTGAGTCGCTGGCAAACGACTGCGGCATACGACCATTGCAAAAGGTGGGCGCAACCGATCACTTAGTCGCGAGGCTGTCACTACCATGGGTTCTCTAGCGATCTGGACGGCCGATACGTCGGGGTAACGTTTGATCGAATTTCACAGTTCGGGGTTGCTTCATCGCGCCGGTCCTGGTTGCGGTAGGGAAGCGCGCTTGGTTGTGACGTAACACAATCTGTTTCTGGTGGGGGGCATATGAATCGATTTGGTAGAACGCCGAGTAAAAAATCGTACACACCCGCTGCGTGCAGCCTTTTCGCAGCACAACGTCGCTGGGCGCTTCAGCTTTCCTTGCTGCTGCTTCTCCTGGGATTCGCCGTTCCCCAGGCATTTGGTCAGCAGGGAACGATTGTGGGCACGGTATTTGATCCCTCCGGCGCCCTCGTTCCTAATGCCAAGATCACGATTACAAATGTTGAGACTGGTACCGTTCGTCAATATGTAACCAACAACGACGGTAGTTACATCGCGTCTAATCTTTCCGTCGGCCATTACAACATGTTGGTCGATGTCGCTGGGTTTAAGCGGGTTGAGCAAAATAACATCGTACTTGACGTGGGTGCCCGAGACCGCTACGACTTCAGGCTGCAAGTCGGTGCGGCTTCGGATCAAGTGACGGTAGAAGGGACCGCCGTTGGCGTCCAAACCGAGTCCGGCGAAGTTAGCACTGTTATCACTGGACAACAAATCGAGGGACTCGCCACAAACGGTCGCAGCATTTATACGCTTATCAATCAAACTACTGGTGCATCCAGCCTCCAGGGAGACTTCCAGATTCCAACGCCGGTCGGCGGAGACGCCAATGTCAGCTTCAACGGCAACCGAATGGGTCACAACATTTACTTGCTCGATGGCGGTGAGGCCTTGGACCGCGGCGGTTCCGGAAACTTTGCCGTAATGCCTTCGCTCGAATCGCTCTCCGAATTTCGCGCGTTAACTTCCAATTACAGTGCCTCATACGGCCTGTCCTCCTCGGCTACCTTGAGCAGCGTTATCAAGTCGGGAACCAAGACTTATCATGCGTCTGCCTGGTATTTCAACCGTAACGACGCGTTTGATGCTCGTAACTACTTCAACCCTGCTCCCAACCCGATAGCCAAGCTGAATTACAACACGTTTGGCTTTAATGTGGGAGGACAGGTGCCCGGGAGCAAGGCGCATCCGACATTCTTCTTTTACAACATGGAATGGCGCTACTTGCGTCAAGGCGGCAACTATAATCAGCAAGTGCCGCTGCCGAGCCAATATGGCGGAGACTTTAGCGGTAGCGGCAAAACAATTTACGTGCCGACTATCAATAGCACGACCCAGCCCAATGTGGCGCCGTCGGTTCTGTTCGCCAACTGCCCCGGCGGGGTCGCACCTACCGGAATCGTACAGGGCCAGCCGTTCCCCAATAACGTCATACCGTCGTGCATGTTGAATGCAAACGCACAGTCGCTTCTCAGCGCCGGCATTTTCCCTGCGCCGACCAATGGCACGCAATTTCAGGGTTCTCCCAGCACGCCGACCAACGTGCGCGAGGAGATCGTGCGAATCGACCACGAATTCAACAGCAAGAATACGATCTTTGGCCACTTTGTCGCGGAACAGATCTCTCAGGGGTTCGGAACCACGATGTGGAGTGGTGACAACGTACCTACGGTAGGTAATACCTTTGGCAATCCGTCTTACAGCGCCGTTGCCACCTGGACAAAAACGATCAGCCCCACGCTCCTGAACGAACTTACTTTCAATTACAGCGGCAACCGCATCAACATCACACCGGTGGGGATTTATCAGGCGCCGTCAAGCTTCAACTTTAACCGAATCTTCACCGGCACGAACGACCTGAACCGCATCCCATCGATCCAACTCGCGGGTAGTACCGGCACGAACTACACCTCGAACTGGGTACCTTGGAACAACGGGTACAACGCATATCAATTCTTGGATGCGGTTTCCTGGAGCAAAGGCTCCCACCAACTGAAGATGGGCGGCAGCTTCCAGCTGTACCGGAAATATCAGGACCTTTTCGCGCCTACGCAGGGCTCGTTCCAATTCAACGGGCAATACACGCAGAATGACTTCGCTGACTACCTGCTGGGTCTTTCCAACTCGTATGGGGAAAACGCGCTGCAAGACAGCCAAAACTGGAACGCCAATTCGTACGCTCTGTATATCGAGGACACTTGGCGCGCTACCAGTAGGCTGACGCTGAACCTCGGGCTACGGTGGGATGGAATTCCCCACACCTACAACCCACAAAATGAAGTGTCTAACTTCTATGCGAACCGTTACGACCAGGCCGCCCAGCCGGTCTATCTCGTCCCGGGCTCTGTCATCAGCCCCACGAGTCCGGGTCTTGGCACTAGCCCCCTCCAACAGTTGCAAGGCTACCAGTTCTATCTGAATGGCATAGGCATTGCTGGGCACGACGGGATTCCCAATAGTCTGGTTGGCAACCACTGGGCTAATTTCGGTCCCCGTCTTGGCTTCGCATACGACATATTCGGCGATGGAAAAACCGTGCTGCGTGGTGGATTCGGAATGATGTATGAACGCGTTCAGGGCAACGACATGTACAATGCCGGCCCCAACCAGCCGTTCAGCGCTTCTCTCACTCAGAACAACGTGTCACTGTCCAATCCCCACACGAATCTCCCCACCGGAGTAACCGTGACGACGCCGAATGTTCCCATTACGGTGGGTAACATCACCGGTCTGTTGTACGACAACTACAGTCCACCGTACACGTACCAGTACAGCGTTGGGATCCAGCGGGCGGTTACGAACAGAACGGTATTCAACCTAAGCTATGTCGGCAGCTCAAGCCGGCACCAGAATAACTATCAGGAGTTCAATCTTGCCCCTTACAGCCAGCTGCCCAGCTTGATCGCCAGCGGTAGTTCGGGTCAGTACAACCTGGAAGTTCCTTATGCGGGATTTCACTCGCTC
>Ga0302175_10000192_pt1 | contig 24126 bp, 20 predicted proteins | sample I_Fen_N3_3_FD_198791 | JGI IMG/M metagenome (GOLD analysis project Ga0302175, IMG submission 198791) | Peat permafrost microbial communities from Stordalen Mire near Abisko, Sweden - I_Fen_N3_3 | ecosystem: Environmental > Terrestrial > Soil > Wetlands > Permafrost | place: Sweden: Abisko... | reverse complement strand
AGCCTTATGCCGTCGCTTTTCAAACGCTCTCTGCTGCCCAAACTGCGCAGTTTTCCGCTGACCGCCGATGCCGTCACCATTCTGTCCGGCGCGGCCGAATACCGTCGTTGCCTGCTGGAAAAAATCGCCCAGGCCACCCAGCGCATTTACATCGTCGCGCTGTATCTGCAGCAGGACGAAGCCGGCCAGGAAATCCTCGATGCCTTGCACGCCGCCAAACTGGCGCGTCCTGAACTGGACGTGGTGGTGGTGGTTGACTGGCTGCGCGCCCAGCGCGGCTTGATTGGCGCCGGCAAGCAGCCGGGCAACTCGGCCTGGTATCAGGAAATGACCCGCACCCACGCCAGCGAAGTGCCGGTGTACGGCGTGCCGGTGCAGACCCGCGAGCTGTTCGGCGTGTTGCACTTGAAGGGTTTTGTGATCGACGATTGCGTGATCTACAGCGGCGCGAGCCTGAACAACGTTTATTTGCACAAATTCGACAAGTACCGCTACGACCGTTATCACCTGCTACAGAACAGCGCGCTGGCCGACTCCATGCAGCACCTGATCCAGCACGGTTTGATCGCTTCCAAAGCGGTGCATCGCCTCGACCTGCCGAACCTGCCGACCACCCGCAGCCTGCGCAACGACATCGGCGACCTGCGCAGCCGTCTCAAGCACGCAACCTACGACACCACGGCGGGTAGCACCGACAAGAGCGGCCTGTCGGTCAGTCCGTTGCTCGGGGTCGGCAAAAACAACCCGCTGAGCCGGGTGATCTGCGAGTTGATCGCCAGCGCCCAGCATCAACTGACGATCTGCACGCCGTACTTCAACCTGCCATTGGCGGTGACCCGGGAAATCAACCGGGCCCTGGCCCGTGGGGTGAAGATCGACATCATCGTCGGCGACAAGACCGCCAACGACTTCTACATCCCGCCGACCGAGCCGTTCAAGGTGATCGCCGCGTTGCCGTACCTCTACGAGATCAGCCTGCGCCGCTTCGCCAAGCGCCATCAGCACAATATCGACAGCGGCCAGTTGAACCTGCATTTGTGGCGTGACGGCGACAACACCTATCACCTCAAGGGCATGTGGGTCGATCAGCGCTACACCTTGCTGACCGGCAACAACCTCAACCCGCGGGCGTTCCGTCTCGATCTGGAAAACGCTTTGCTGATCGATGACCCGAAAAGCGAGCTGATGGAACCCCGTCGCAAAGAGCTGGCGGAAATCTTCGAAAACACCCGGCGCATCGAGCGTTACCTGGACCTGGAAACCCTGCCGGAATACCCGGGGGCGGTGGCCAAGTTTCTCAAGCGGGTGAGTCGAGTGCGGATTGAGCGATTGCTCTACCGGATGTTGTAAGCCCCAAAAGCAAAAGATCGCAGCCTCCGGCAGCTCCTACAGAAATCGGTGTAGGAGCTGCCGAAGGCTGCGATCTTTTTACAAACAACGCCGATATTTAGTTCAGACCCAACTTGCCACGCAGTGTCGACAGATCTTCAGCCAAGGTGTTAACCGGGCCAACCAGCGCCTTACGGTCAGCTTCTTTCACCTTGTCATACGTCTCGAAACCGCCATCCTTGGTTTTGTACTTCGCCAGGATCTTGTTCACAGCAGCAAAGTTCTTGTCGACTTTGGCGATGAAGGCTTTGTCCTGCTTTTCGATCTGCGGACGGAACAGGTCGACGATTTTCTTCGCGCCGTCGATGTTGCCCTGGAAGTCATACAGGTCGGTGTGGCTGTAGCGATCTTCTTCGCCGGAGATCTTGGTCGCGGCCACTTCTTCAAGCAGCGCAGCGGCACCGCCCACGACTTTCTCAGGCGGGAAGGTCAGGCCGGCCACGCGGGTTTGCAGGTCTTTGACGTCGCCGTTCAGCTTGTCAGCCAGTGCGCCCAGGTCCTTGGTGCTCTTTTCCGAGAACAGCGAGTACTCGATGCGGTGGAAACCGGTGAAGTCTTCGGCTTTCACGCCTTTTTCGTGGTCGTCGACACGGGAGTCGATGGACGCATCCAGATCACTGAACAGCTCGGCAATCGGCTCGATCGACTCGTAATAAACGCGGGTCGGTGCATAGAGCTTTTGCGCGGTGGCCAGGTCGCCTTTTTTCACGGCGTCGGTGAACGCCTGGGTGTGGCTGCCCAGTTCTTCCAGTTGCTCGGTGACGTAGATCTTGTAGTCCGAGACCGGCCCCACCAGATCCAGCGGCGCCGTCGCCGCGAAAGCCGAAAACGGGGTGTTGAGCAAGCCAAGGGTCAGCATTAAAGCGAGTGGCGACTTTTTCATGGGACGGTTCCGTGGGGGTTGTTGTGTTTGTTAAGCAGCAGTTTTGGGTTGTGTGGCGTTCAGCAGCGAGCGACCAATGAAATCCTTGTCGCCCGTCACACCCGGCAATGTGAAGAAGTACCCGCCGCCCACTGGCTTGAGGTATTCCTCCAACGGCTCGCCGTTGAGTCGGGTTTGTACGGTGATAAAGCCTTTTTCCAGGTCGGCCTGGTAGCAGATGAACAGCAGGCCCATTTCGAGCTGGCCGTTCTTGTTGACGCCGTTGGAATAGTTGAACGGCCGACGCAGGATCAGGTTGGCTTGCGTGGCAGCGGTGCGCGGGTTGGCCAGGCGGATGTGTGCGTCAAGCTTGGTCAGCTTGCCTTCCGGGTCCTTGGCGTAGTCCGGGACCTGGGTTTCGTGCTCGCCGCCCATCGGTGCGCCGGTGCTCTTGACCCGGCCGAGGATGCTTTCCTGTTCCTGCAGGGGCGTGCGGTCCCAGCGTTCAACGAAGTTGCGGATGATCCGCACCGCTTGATAACTGCCATTGGCGGCCCAGGCCGGTTCGTCGCTGCCCGGTTGCACCCAGACGATGGTGTCCATGGTCTTGGCGTCGTTGGAATCGGGGTTGGCCGAGCCATCGCGAAAGCCGAGGAAATTGCGCGCGCTCTGCGCCGGCACGCCGGGTTTGGCCGGGGCTTGCGGGGGCACGCTGCCTTCCTGTTTCCAGCGCACCAGCAACAGGTCCGGCAGGTTTTTCACGATGTCGCGCAGGGCGTGGATGTTGGTGTCGGTGGTGTTGGAGCAGAACTGCAAGCTCAAGTCACCGTGGCAGCAATCGGCTTCCAGCGCGTCATTGGGGAAACCGACCATGCGGATCAGGCGCTTGGGTTTGGCGCTGGCCAGGCCGAAACGCTCGTCGAACAGCGATTCGCCGACCGACACGGTGATGGTCAGGTTATCCGGGGTGACCACCGGGCCGAGGATGCCCGAATCCACGGGCGGCAGTTTCGGATCGACTTGCGTGACCGCGCCGCCCTTCATCAGGAACGCGATGCGCTCGTTGAGGGTGCGGAACAGCCGCTCCAGGTCCTCACGATCACTGGCCAATACGTCGAAGGACACCAACATGCCCGACGCCGGGCGTGGGGTGACGATCCCGGTTTGGTGCTTGCCATAAAAGTCGTGGCGATCTTCGGTCTTGTCGCTGCTCGGTGCTTCGGTGACTTGGCTGGAGGCGGCCATCGCCGGGCAGCTCAATGCGCTGCCGGCCAACGCAACACCGGCGGCACCCATGCCCATCAATACGCGGCGACGCTGGGCGGAAAACTGTTCTAAATCTTTCATGTAAAAGTCGTCTTCTGCTTACAGGCCGGAAAGGCCAAGGGCGGGGTCGATTCCATCGAGTACATCGGCCAGAGCCTTGGCCTTGTCAGCGATCTGTTTGCGCTGCTCGGCACTGACCGTGTCGTAGCTGGCGTAGCCATCATTGACTTTGAAACCGTTGAGCTCGGCGTCGAAAGCGCTGATGGCGGCGTCGATTTTCGGCAACAGGTCGGCAGCAGACTTGGCCAGCAATGGCCGCAACAGATCGACGACTTTGCGCGCCGCGTCCAGATTGGCGGCGAAACCGTTCAGGTCGGTGTGGCTGTAGCGTTCTTCTTCACCGCTGCTGGCGCGCACGTCGGCGATGCTGTTGAGGTTGCGCACCACGATGCTCACCAATTGCTCCGGCGGCAGGGATTGAGCGAGCAATTGCTGCTTGAGCGTGGTGATGTCGATGATCAACTGCATGGCCACGGGCGCCAGGGCGTCGAGTTTGCGTTGTTGGAACAGGGCGTATTCGAGGCGATGGAAACCGGTGAAGGCCGAATCTTGCTCACGTTTTTCGAAGTAATCGGCGCGGGCGTTGATGGCATTGTCCAGTTCGGCCAGACGCTGGGCCGCCGGGGCGATCCGTTGATAGGCGGCGCGGGCCGGCACGTAAAGCGCCTGGGCCTGGGCCAGATCGCCGGCTTCGATGGCTTGCTTGAGGGCCGTGACGGCTTTGATCAGCGCGCTGCTTTGGCTGCTCAGGTACACCCGGAATTCCGACAACGGGCCGATAAACGCCACCATCGACGGACGGGCCTTGGCGGCGGCATCGGAAGCGGCGGTCGGGGTCACGTGCAAGGTGCCGCGCGGGTTGCTCAGTAAGCCGCAGGTGATCGCGTAATCGCCGGGCGCCAGGTTGGCGTTGATCACCTGGCTCAGGCCCGGGGCGATGTTCTCCCGTTCTTCGACCACCAGCACGCCGTCGAGGATTTCCCATTCCACGGCACGGTCCGAGCGGTTGACGATGCGGAAACTCGCACGCCCGGCCGGGACCGTCAGCGCGTTTGGCTCGCAGCTTTTAGGGTGAATGTTCACCACCACTTCATCGTGGTTGGTCTGGCGCTTTTCGGCGGCTATTTTCGAGGCGTAATAGAACAGGCCACCGGCGGCGATCATCACGATCACCGAACCGGCCACCGCCCAGCGCAGCGCGCGGGGAGGGGAGGCCACGGGAGGAGTAGGCGTTGACATGAATGCCCTTACTGGCTGGAAACGGAAGAAGATTGCTTGGTGGGTGCGGGAGCCGGAAGAAAGAACATCACCAGCGCGAACACCAGATAAATCAGATACGCCCCAAGGGTGCTGACGGTTGGCGCGTCCTGATAACCGAACATGCCAGCCAGCACCGAGCCCAACGGGCCGTCCATCGGCAGCGTGGCGCTGAAGTCGAAAAGCACGGTTTGCAGGTGATTCCAGACGCCCGCTTCATGCAGGGCCTGCACCGAGTTGGAAAGGATGCCGGCGGCCACCACCAGGATGAACAGGCCAGTCCAGCGGAAGAACGCGCTGAGGTTCAGACGCATGCTGCCGGTGTAGATCAGGAAACCGACGATGATCGCCAGAATCAGGCCGAGCAGGGCGCCAATCGGTGCCGCCGGGCCTTCGCTTTGCTGGAACACCGCGAGCAGGAAAAACACCGTCTCCAGCCCTTCACGGGCGACGGCGAAAAACACCATGGCGATCAACGCCGTGACCTGGTGCTTGGAGCCCGCCAGGGCGTGATCGAGGGACACGTGCAGGGAATGCTTGATCGAACGCGCCACTTTGCGCATCCAGAACACCATGGAGCTGAGGATGCCGACCGCCACCAATCCAACGATGCCCTCGAAGAGTTCCTGTTGTTTCTGCGGGAACTCGGCGCTCATCAATTCCAGGCCACCGCCGACCAACAAGGCCAGTGCGGCGGCGAGGAACACGCCGATCCATACGGCGGGCATCCACTGGCCGCGGCCGGTTTGCTTGAGGTAGCTGGCGATAATGCCGACGATCAACGCCGCTTCAATGCCTTCGCGCAGCATGATCAGAAAGGGAACAAGCATTCAGCACCGTGACGTCGTTAGAGAGGATGCTAATTTGTAACATAATGACACTCATTCTCAAACGACGCAGATTGACTTTTATCTGAACCTAAGCTGAACGGCCCAAAAAATCACCTCGCCCTTTGTGGGTGCGGGCTTGCTCGCGAAGGGGTCGTGTCAGTCAACAGAGATGTTGAATGTGCCGGCCTCTTCGCGAGCAAGCTTCGCTCCTACAGGTTTGCAGGATGACCACAAATTTGTGATCGACTCAAATCCATGTAGGAGCGAGGCTTGCCCGCGAAGGCGGTGTGCCATTCAAATAAATGCTGACTGACACGGCCCCTTCGCGAGCAAGCCCGCTCCCACAGGGCTATGCGCTGGGCTAATATGCCCGTCACTTGAACAAGAACCGGGCTCGCCACACTCAATGTCGGAAAAAGACACCATCGCCATTCAACTGGTGCGCGAAGCGCTGCTGCAAAGCTGTGCCCCGGGGGCCGCCACGGAAGAGGTGTTGCACAAGGTCGGCATCGATCCGGCGCTGTTGTTGAGCACCGACGCCCGTGTCCCGGCCACTGCTTATGCGCGTTTATGGCGCCTGCTGGCCCGGCGCGGTGACGACGAGTTTTTCGGCATGGACCCGCGCCAGCTCAAATCCGGCAGCCTGGCGTTTTTATGCCGTTGCGCCATGGTCCAGCCGAACCTCGCCGCCGGCCTGACCTCGGGCCTGAGCTTTCTGTCATTGATGCTCGAACACCTGCCCGCGCAACTGGTGCGCCAGCAAAGCCTGGCCGAAATTGTGCTGCTGGAAGACGACCAGGACCCGCGCCGGGCCTTCACCTATTTCACCTACTGGATGATCGTTCACGGCGTCGCCTGCTGGCTGGCGGGGCGGCGGATTCCGATCCTGGCCATCGAACTGCGCTGCCCGGCGCCGGATTTTTGCGATGACTATCAGGTGATGTTCTCCGAGAACCTGCGCTTCGACCGGCCGCGCACCCGGATGATCTTCGCCGCCGATTGCCTCGACCTGCCGATCAAGCGCAGCCCCGAAGAACTCAAGCGCTTCCTCGCCCATGCGCCGGCCAACATCCTGGTCAAATACCGCGACCCGGAAAGCCTCGCCAGCCGAATCAAACACGACCTGCGCCAACTGCCCGCCGAGCACTGGCCGGAAACCGAAGCCCTGGCGCAGCAACTGTGCATGTCGGCCTCGACCCTGCGCCGCCGTTTGGCCGAGGAAGGGCAGACCTGGCAGGGGCTGAAGGATAGCGTGCGCAAGGAACTGGCCATCGTCTGGCTGGCGGAACCGAGCATCAGCTTTGTCGAGATTGCGGCGCGCCTGGGCTTTGCCGATGCGAGTTCGTTCTACAAGGCGTTTCGCAAGTGGTCGGGGACCAATCCGGGGCATTACCGCAGCCTGATCCTCAACGAACCCGATTAGCGAAATCCGTTGCCCCGTAGGAGCTGCCGAAGGCTGCGATCTTTTGATCTTGATTTTAAGAAGCAAGATCAAAAGATCGCAGCCTTCGGCAGCTCCTACGGGGCGCCAGGTAAACATTGGCCTTGGCCAAACCAGTCACGCAACTTGATAGCTTTGACCATTGCCGCACCCACCGCGCAGCGCGAGTATTCCTGTGTTAATTACGGTTCCCCCAACCTAATAAAAATACAGAGGGATTCTGGCAATGCGCGATTACTTGTCTGCTACTTCACAGTTCGATTACCAGCACACCGTTGATGCAGCGCTGGCCGGCGATTTGACGGCGCTTAACGCTTGCGTCGAGTGTTGCGACCGCCATGCATTGCCAGGGCGCATCGCGCTGTTCTGGGAAGGTCGGGACGGCGCCAGCGCAACGTACACCTTCAGCGACTTGCAGGACAAAGCCGCGCGTTTGGCCAATTTCCTCCTCGCTCAAGGCGTGCAGAAAGGCGACAAGGTTGCCGGCCTGCTGCCACGCAACATTGAATTGCTGATCACCGTGTTTGCCACCTGGCGCATCGGTGCGGTTTATCAGCCGCTGTTCACCGCGTTTGGCCCGAAAGCCCTAGAGCACCGCTTGAGCAGCTCCGGCGCCAAAGTGGTGGTGACCGATGCGGTCAATCGGCCGAAACTCGCGGAAGTCGCCGATTGCCCGACCATCGTCACCGTCGGCGGCGCCAAAGGGCAGGGCATCGTCCGTGGCGATTACAGCTTCTGGGCCGAACTGGCCAATTATTCCCCTGACTGCGAACCGGTCATGTTGACGGGCGAAGACCCGTTCCTGCTGATGTTCACCTCAGGCACCACTGGCCCGTCGAAAGCGTTGTCGGTGCCGCTCAAGGCCATCGTCGCCTTCCAGAGCTACACCCGCGATGCGGTGGATTTGCGCCCGGAAGACGCATTCTGGAACGTCGCTGACCCAGGTTGGGCCTATGGCATCTATTTCGGCGTGACCGGGCCGATGTCGATGGGGCACCCGATCACCTTCTACGATGGCCCGTTCACCCTCGAAAGCACCTGCCGGGTGATCAACAAATACAACATCACCAACCTGACCGGTTCGCCGACGGCTTATCGCCTGCTGATTGCTGGTGGTAACGAATTCGCCAAGTCGATCAAAGGCAAGTTGCGCATCGTCAGCAGTGCCGGTGAGCCGCTGAACCCGGAAGTGATCCGCTGGTTCGCCGACAACCTCGATGTGGTCATTCACGACCATTACGGCCAGACCGAACTGGGCATGGTGCTGTGCAACCACCATGGCCTCGAGCATCCGATTCACATGGGCGCCGCCGGGTTTGCCTCGCCGGGCCATCGCATCGTGGTACTTGACGATGACTACAAGGAACTCGGCGTCGGCCAGCCGGGCATCCTGGCCATCGACCGTACCCAGTCACCGATGTGCTGGTTCAACGGCTACGAAGGCGCGCCGACCAAAGCCTTTGTCGGCAACTATTACCTGAGCGGTGACACCGTCGAGTGGAACCCGGACGGCAGCATCAGTTTCGTTGGTCGCAGCGATGATGTGATCACCACCTCCGGCTACCGCGTTGGCCCGTTCGACGTGGAAAGTGCGCTGATCGAACACCCGGCCGTGATCGAAGCGGCCGTGGTCGGCAAACCCGACCCGGAGCGCACCGAACTGGTGAAAGCCTTCGTGGTGATTTGCGAGCAATACCGCGCCACGCCGGAGCTGGCCGAAGAGTTGCGCCAACACGTGCGCAAGCGCCTGGCCGCGCACTCGTACCCCCGTGAAATCGAATTTGTCAGCGAATTGCCGAAAACCCCAAGCGGCAAATTGCAGCGCTTTATCTTGCGCAACCAGGAAATCGCCAAGGCTCAAGAGGCCGCGGCTCACAAAGCTTCTGCTTGAATCGAAGGAAACAATGATGCAGATCGAAAACAAGGTTTTTCTCGTCACCGGCGGTGCGTCCGGCCTGGGTGCCGCCACCGCTGAGATGCTGGTGGCTGCCGGCGCCAACGTGATGCTGGTGGACATGAACGCCGAGGCCGTTGCGGCCCAGGCTGAACGTCTCGGCGCGCACAGCGTGGTGGCGGATATCAGCAACGAAGCTGCCGCCGAAGCCGCTGTGGCCGCGACGGTGAAAGCCTTCGGTGGCCTGCACGGTCTGGTGAATTGCGCCGGCATCGTGCGTGGCGAGAAGATCCTCGGCAAGACCGGCCCCCACGCCTTGGCCAGTTTCAGCCAAGTGATCAACGTTAACCTGATCGGCAGCTTCAACATGTTGCGCCTGGCCGCTGCGGCCATCGCGGAAACCGAAGCGGATGCCGGCGGTGAACGCGGGGTGATTATCAACACCGCATCCGCAGCGGCTTACGACGGCCAGATTGGCCAGGCTGCCTACGCTGCATCGAAAGGCGCCATCGTCAGCCTGACCTTGCCCGCCGCCCGTGAACTGGCGCGCTTCGGCATCCGCGTAATGACCATCGCCCCTGGCATTTTTGAAACGCCGATGATGGCCGGTATGACCAAGGAAGTCCGCGCCTCCCTGGCCGCTGGCGTACCGTTCCCGCCGCGTCTTGGCAAACCGGCCGAGTACGCCGCGCTGGTCAGGCATATCATTGAAAACAGCATGCTCAACGGCGAGGTGATCCGTCTCGACGGTGCCTTGCGTATGGCCGCCAAGTAAGGAGGAATTGTCATGAGTCTTTCCAACGATCCGATTGTTATTGTCAGCGCCGTCCGCACCCCGATGGGCGGTTTCCAGGGCGAACTGAAAAGCCTGACCGCACCGCAACTCGGTGCTGCGGCGATCAAAGCCGCCGTCGAACGTGCTGGTGTCGCCTCTGACGCGGTTGACGAAGTGCTGTTTGGTTGCGTGTTGCCCGCCGGCCTCGGCCAGGCGCCTGCGCGTCAGGCTGCATTGGGCGCCGGGCTGGATAAGTCGACCCGTTGCACCACCGTGAACAAGATGTGCGGTTCCGGCATGGAAACCACCATGCTGGCCCACGACATGCTGGTGGCCGGCAGTGCCGAGGTGGTGATCGCCGGTGGCATGGAAAGCATGTCCAACTCGCCCTACCTGCTGGACCGCGCCCGCAGCGGTTACCGCATGGGCCATGGCCGGGTGCTGGATTCGATGTTCCTCGACGGCCTCGAAGACGCCTACGACAAGGGCCGCCTGATGGGCACCTTCGCCGAGGATTGTGCCGAGGCGAACGGCTTCACCCGCGAAGCCCAGGACGAATTCGCGATTGCATCGACGACGCGGGCGCAGCAAGCGATCAAGGACGGCAGTTTCAAGGCTGAAATCGTGCCGCTGACCGTCACCGTCGGTAAAGAACAGGTGCTGATCAGCAATGACGAGCAGCCACCGAAAGCCAAGCTCGACAAGATCACCTCGCTGAAACCGGCGTTCCGCGAGGGCGGCACAGTGACGGCGGCCAACTCCAGCTCGATCTCCGATGGCGCAGCGGCATTGGTGTTGATGCGTCGCTCCGAAGCCGATAAACGCGGGCTCAAACCACTGGCAGTGATCCATGGCCACGCCGCGTTTGCCGATACCCCGGGCCTGTTCCCGGTCGCTCCGGTCGGCGCGATCAAGAAGCTGATGAAGAAAACCGGCTGGTCCCTGGATGAAGTCGAGTTGTTCGAAATCAACGAGGCGTTCGCCGTGGTCAGCCTGGTGACGATGAGCAAACTGGAAATCCCTCACGAGAAGGTCAACATCCATGGCGGTGCTTGCGCCCTGGGCCATCCGATTGGCGCGTCCGGCGCGCGAATCCTCGTGACCTTGCTCTCGGCCCTGCGCCAGAAAGGCCTGACACGCGGCGTTGCAGCCATCTGCATCGGCGGCGGTGAAGCCACGGCCATGGCTGTTGAATGCCTGTACTGAGGCTCGCGCAAACCCCGTAGGAGCTGTCGAGTGAAACGAGGCTGCGATCTTTGACCCTAAAGATCACAATCAAAAGATCGCAGGCTCCGCCAGCTCCTACGGGGGCAATGACATTTTAAGGATTGCCCATGATTCCCAATGACGAACAACTGCAGATCAGCGAAGCCGCCCGGCAATTTGCCCAGGAACGGCTGAAACCGTTCGCCGCCGAGTGGGACCGTGAGCATCGCTTCCCCAAAGAAGCCATCGGTGAAATGGCCGAGCTGGGCTTTTTCGGCATGTTGGTGCCCGAAGAGTGGGGCGGCTGCGACACCGGTTACCTGACCTACGCCATGGCCCTGGAAGAAATCGCTGCGGGCGATGGCGCCTGCTCGACCATCATGAGCGTGCACAACTCGGTGGGTTGCGTGCCGATCCTCAAATACGGCACCGACGACCAGAAGGAACGCTTCCTCAAGCCGTTGGCCAGCGGATCGATGCTCGGCGCCTTTGCCCTGACCGAACCCCAGGCCGGCTCCGACGCCAGCGGCTTGAAAACCCGTGCGCGTCTGGAAGGCGATCACTACGTGCTCAATGGCTGCAAACAGTTCATCACCTCCGGGCAGAACGCCGGGGTGGTGATTGTCTTCGCTGTGACCGACCCGGGCGCCGGCAAACGCGGGATCACCGCGCTGATCGTACCCACCGATTCGCCGGGCTATAAAGTCGCCCGGGTCGAGGACAAACTCGGCCAGCACGCTTCTGACACCTGCCAGATCCTTTTCGAAGACGTGAAGGTCCCGGTGGCCAATCGCTTGGGCGAGGAGGGCGAAGGTTACCGAATTGCCCTGGCCAACCTTGAAGGCGGCCGTGTGGGCATCGCGTCGCAATCGGTGGGCATGGCCCGCGCCGCGTTTGAAGCGGCCCGCGACTACGCCCGTGAGCGCGAAAGTTTCGGTAAGCCGATCATCGAGCACCAGGCCGTGGCGTTCCGTTTGGCGGACATGGCCACCCAAATCGCTGTCGCCCGGCAGATGGTGCACTATGCGGCAGCCCTGCGTGACAGCGGTAAACCGGCCCTGGTCGAAGCGTCGATGGCCAAATTGTTTGCCTCGGAAATGGCCGAGAAGGTCTGCTCCGCCGCGTTGCAAACCCTCGGCGGTTACGGTTACCTGAACGACTTCCCGCTGGAGCGGATCTACCGCGACGTGCGGGTGTGCCAGATCTACGAAGGCACCAGTGATATTCAGCGCATGGTTATTTCGCGCAATCTTTAAAAGGCCCCGGTAGGAGTTGCCGAAGGCTGCGATCTTTTGATTTTTGTTTTTAAAAATCAAAGTCAAAAGATCGCAGCCTTCGGCAGCTCCTACGGGGAGCCAAGCCTTATGCAAAACAGGAGTTGTTTATGAGCTACGAAACGATTTTGTTGGACATTCACGGTCGCGTTGGCCTGATCACGCTTAACCGTCCGCAAGCCTTGAATGCGTTGAACGCGCAGATCGTCAGCGAGTTGAACCACGCCCTCGATGGCCTGGAAGCCGATTCGAACATCGGCTGCATCGTGCTGACCGGCTCGAAAAAAGCCTTCGCCGCCGGTGCCGACATCAAGGAAATGGCCGAGCTGACCTACCCGCAGATCTACCTCGACGACCTGTTCAGCGACAGCGATCGCGTGGCCAACCGCCGCAAGCCGATCATTGCTGCCGTTAACGGTTTCGCCCTCGGCGGTGGCTGTGAATTGGCGTTGATGTGCGACTTCATCCTGGCTGGCGACAACGCCAGATTCGGCCAGCCGGAAATCAACCTCGGCGTGCTGCCGGGCATGGGCGGCACCCAGCGCCTGACCCGTGCGGTGGGCAAGGCCAAGGCCATGGAAATGTGCCTCAGCGGCCGTTTGATCGATGCGGTGGAAGCGGAGCGTTGCGGGATTGTCGCGCGGATCGTCCCGGCCGATGAGCTACTGGACGAAGCGCTGAAAGTCGCGGCGTTGATCGCCAAGAAATCGTTGCCGATTGCGATGATGGTCAAGGAAAGTGTCAACCGCGCGTTTGAAGTGAGCCTGTCCGAAGGCGTGCGCTTTGAGCGTCGGGTGTTCCATGCGGCGTTTGCGACGCAGGATCAAAAGGAAGGGATGGCGGCGTTTATTGCCAAGCGTGAGGCCGAGTTCCAAGGCAAGTAATTCATTTGCCGTCAAAAGATCGCAGCCTTCGGCAGCTCCTACAAGGGCCGCGTTCACCCGATTATCGGTAGTGAACGTGAACCTGTAGGAGCTGCCGAAGGCTGCGATCTTTTGCTTTTTAAACCAGATAGTTTTTCAGTTCGCGAGCAATCACCATCCGCTGTATCTCGCTCGACCCCTCATAAATCTGGGTAATGCGCGCATCCCGGTAATAACGTTCCACCGGGTAATCCTCCAGATACCCATACCCGCCATGAATCTGCATCGCCGAGGAACAGACCTTCTCGGCCATTTCTGACGCAAACAACTTGGCCTGTGAAGCCTCCGACAAACACGGCTTGCCCGCACTGCGCAACCGCGCCGCATGCAGGATCAGCAACCGCGCGGCGTTCAACCGTGTGTGCATGTCCGCCAGCATATTCGCGATGCTCTGGTGTTCGTTGATCGTCTTGCCGAACTGCACCCGATCCCGGGAATAGGCCAGCGCTGCTTCAAACGCCGCCCGCGCAATGCCCAATGCCTGCGCGGCGATGCCGATGCGTCCGCCTTCAAGGTTGGAGAGGGCGATGGCCAGGCCTTTGCCGCGATCACCCAGCAGATTGGCCTCAGGAATCGTGCAGTTGCTCAGGGTGACCGCGCAGGTGTCGGAGGCGCGGATGCCCATTTTGTGTTCGGTGCGGTCAACGATGAAACCCGGGGTGTCGGTCGGCACCAGAAACGCCGAGATGCCCTTTTTGCCCAGGTCCGGGTCAGTCACGGCAAACACAATTGCCAGTTTTGCCCGCTTGCCGTTGCTGACGAATTGCTTGGCGCCGTTGATCACCCACTGGCCGTCCCGCAGTTCGGCACGGGTGCGCAGGTTGTGGGCTTCGGAACCGGCCTGCGGTTCGGTCAGGCAGAAGCAGCCGATGGCCTGACCGCTGGCCAGGTCCGGCAGCCAGGTCTTTTTCTGTTCTTCGGTACCGTAATTGAGCACCGGGCCACAGCCCACAGAGTTGTGGATGCTCATCAATGCGCCGGTAGCGCCGTCACCCGCCGAAATCTCTTCCACGGCCAGGGCGTAGGCGACGTAATCGACATAGGTGCCGCCCCATTCTTCCGGCACCACCATGCCCAGCAGGCCCAACTCACCCATCTTCGCCACCAGACCGTCATCGATCCAGCCCGCCTTTTCCCAGGCTTGTGCATGGGGCGCGATTTCGCCACGGGCAAAGTCCCGGGCCATGTCGCGGATCATCACTTGCTCTTCGCTCAATTCGATATCGTTCATGGCTCAGTTCCCGCTCTGCTCAAAACCTGTGAAGAAACTCTCGACGTGCTCGGCGTGCAGCGCCTGCAAGGTCGGCGGGTTCCAGCGTGGCTTTTTGTCTTTGTCGATCAGCAAGGCGCGCACGCCTTCGATCAGGTCGCCCCGGTCGAACCACTGACGGTCCAGGTGCAATTCCAGGGCGAAGCATTGTTCAAGGCTCAAGTGACGACCGCGACGGAGCATCTCCAGGGTCACACCCATGGCCAGCGGCGAGCGGCTTTCGAGCAAGTCAGCGGTGGTTTTCGCCCATTCGTGACTGTCGGCAACCGTCACTTCGCGCAGTTGCTCCACCATACTCGCCACGTCCGGCAGGGCGAAGAAGTGGTCGATGGCCGGGCGCAACGCAATCAAGGGTGCGTCGGGCAGTTGCTGGGTGGCGAGTTTGGCCAGCAGACCTTGCAGGTCCTTGAGCGGCGAGTCGTGCCATTCAAGCTGATCGAGATGCTCGTCCAGGGCGCCGAGTTTGTCGCTTTCCAGAAACCAGTCGGCCAAGCCGCAATACAGCGCATCGGCGGCGCGAATCTGCACGCCGCTGACGCCCAGGTAAATCCCCAGTTCGCCAGGAATCCGTGGCAGGAAGTAGCTGCCGCCGACGTCCGGGAAATAACCGATGGCCACTTCCGGCATCGCCAGGCGACTGCGTTCGGTGACGACGCGCAGATCCGCGCCTTGTACCAGGCCCATGCCGCCGCCCAGCACGAAGCCGTCCATCAAGGCGAGGATCGGTTTGCGGTAGTGGTGGATGGCGAGGTCGAGGGCGTACTCCTCGACAAAGAAATCTTCGTGCAGGGTGTCGCCGTTTTTGTGGCTGTCGTACAGCGAGCGAATATCGCCACCGGCGCAGAAGGCTTTTTCGCCAGCACCGCGCAGTACCACGGCGTGGACCTGCGAATCCTTGGCCCAGGCATCGAGCTGGTGTTGCAGGCGGCGGACCATGTTCAGGGTGATGGCGTTGAGGCCGGCGGGGCGATTGAGGGTCAGGTGGCCGATGTGGTTGCGAACCTCGGCCAGCACTTCGTTTGCCGTGGCGTCCGTGGCGTTTGCCTGCGGAGATGAAACCTGAGCAGTCATCGATAACTCCCTGCTTTTATTGTTCTTTATAGAGAAGCTCGCGCGCGAGCGATGCTGGATCGTAGCAGTGCAAATTTGTGATGTACAACCGGCATATGTGCAGGCTCTACGTGCATTTTTACCTTAGGGCAAAGATCGAAAGATCGCAGCCTGCGGCGGCGCCCACAGGCGCGTAGGAGCTGCCTAAGGCTGCGATCTTTTGATCTTTGATAACACCCACGACCGATTCGGCTGCCAATGTCCCTCCTTCAGCGTACTTGAGCTGTCTAAACAAGGCCTTACGACACCAGCCCCACCCCGGCACTTGGCATTCTGGCGTCCCTGCCCATAAAGCGGCCTGGCCGCGATAACTCCAAATAATCCGGGACTCTAAAAAATGAAAATCAAATGGCTGACCTTGCCGGCATTGGCTTTGCTGTGCTGCACCACCGGCGCCAGCGCCAAAGAATGGAAAGAGCTGCGCTTTGGCGTTAACCCAAGTTACCCGCCCTTTGAATCGACCACCGCTGACGGCGGCGTACAAGGTTTTGGCGTGGACCTGGGCAACGCCATTTGCGCCGAATTGAAGCTGACCTGCGTGTGGGTCAGCAATGACTTCGACGGGCTGATTCCGGCGCTGAAGGCCGGTAAGTTCGACGCCATCGAGTCGTCGATGACGGTCACCGAAGCGCGCAAGAAGCAGATCGATTTCACCGATCGTCTGTATGCCGGCCCGACCGCCATCGTCACCCGCAAGGATTCCGGCTTGCTGCCCACCGCCGAGTCGCTGCGTGGCAAGACCATCGGCTACATGCAGGGCACCATCCAGGAAACCTACGCCCGGGCCAAACTGGCGCCGGGCGGCGTGAAGCTGCGCGCCTATCAGAATCAGGATCAGGTCTACGCCGACCTGGTGTTCGGGCGTCTCGACGCCTCGATCCAGGACAAGATGCAGGCGCAAATGAGCTTCCTGACCTCGCCCCAAGGCGCGGACTTCAAGAACAGCGAAGGCATCAGCGACCCGTTGGTGCCGTCGGACATCGCCATCGGCATCCGCAAGGACAACGAAGAACTCAAAGGCATGCTCAATGCCGCCATCAAGGCCCTGCACGACAAGGGCATCTACGCACAGATCCAGCGGAAACACTTCGGCGATCTGGACCTCTACAACAACTGATCCCCGCGCCCCGAACGCTGTGCCGCGATAACCGGCGCAGCGCTTCAGCGTGGGCGCCTCAAGACAGGTGACTGGCGTGAATTCCTTCCTGAATCTGATCGGGCTCGATGTTTCGGCCCTGCAAGGTTATGGCCCGCTGCTGCTGCACGGCACCTGGGTCACCCTCAAATTATCGGCGTTGTCGCTGCTGGTCAGCATGGCGCTGGGCCTGCTCGGGGCGGCGGCCAAGTTGTCGCCGCTCAAGGTGCTGAACCTGCCGGCGACCTTTTACACCACGCTGATTCGCGGGGTGCCGGACCTGGTGTTGATGCTGCTGATTTTCTACAGCCTGCAAGGCTGGCTCAGCAGCCTGACCGAAGCGATGGGCTGGCCGTACATGGAAATCGACCCATTCGTGTCCGGAATCGTTACCCTCGGTTTTATCTACGGCGCGTATTTCACCGAGACCTTTCGCGGCGCGATCCTCAGCGTGCCCCGTGGCCAGCAGGAAGCGGCGGCGTGTTTCGGCTTGAATCGCTGGCAGCGTTTTCGCTTCGTGGTGTTCCCGCAAATGATGCGGTTTGCCTTGCCAAGCCTGGGCAACAACTGGCTGGTGCTGCTCAAGGCCACGGCGCTGGTGTCGATCATCGGTTTGTCGGACTTGGTCAAAGTCGCCCAAGAGGCGGGCAAGAGCACCTTCAACATGCTCGACTTCCTGCTGCTGGCGGCGGCGCTGTATTTGCTGATCACCAGCGCTTCGAACTATGTCCTGCGGGTGCTCGAACGCCGCTATAACCAGGGCGTGCGGGGGATGGCGCGATGATCGAATTGATTGCCGAGTACTGGAAACCCTTCCTCTTCAGCGACGGCTACAGCCTGACGGGGTTGGCCATGACCCTGTGGCTGTTGGTGGCGAGCATCGTGATGGGGTTCTTCCTGTCGTTGCCGTTGGCAATCCTGCGCACCTCGCGCTGGGGCGTGTTGCGCTGGCCGGTTCAGCTGTTCACTTACGTGTTTCGTGGCACGCCGCTGTATATCCAGTTGCTGATTTGCTACAGCGGGATCTACGGCATCGCGGTGGTGCGCTCGCAACCGTTGCTCGAAGCGTTTTTCCGCGATGCGATGAATTGCACGTTGCTGGCGTTCACCCTCAACACCTGCGCCTACACCGTGGAAATTTTCGCCGGGGCGATTCGCAGCATTCCCTATGGCGAAATCGAAGCCGCCCACGCTTACGGCTTGAGCGGTTGGCGTCTGTATCTGCGGCTGATCCTGCCCTCGGCACTGCGTCGGGCGCTGCCGTATTACAGCAACGAAGTGATCCTGATGCTGCACGCCACGTCGGTGGCGTTCACCGCGACCATTCCCGACATCCTCAAAGTCGCCCGGGACGCCAACGCCGCGACCTTCATGACTTTCCAGGCCTTTGGCATCGCCGGGTTGCTGTACCTCGCGTTGTCGTTCGGCCTGGTCGGGGCGTTTCGCCTGGCGGAGAAACGCTGGCTGAACTTCCTCGGTCCCGCTCACTAAAGAGGTTTGCATGAATAAATTGACCGTAGAAAACCTGTTTAAACGCTTCGGTGACAATGAAGTGCTCAAGGGCGTCTCGTTGAACGCCAAGGCCGGGGACGTGGTGAGCATGATTGGCGCCAGCGGTTCGGGCAAAAGCACCATGCTGCGCTGCATCAACTTTCTGGAGCGGGCGGACGAGGGTGCCATCGAACTGGACGGCGAACGCATCGTCACGCGCCCAGGCATCGGTGGCATGCGCGTGGCCAATCCGGCACAGTTGCAGCGCTTGCGCACGCGGCTGGCGATGGTGTTCCAGCATTTCAATTTGTGGAGCCACCTGACCGTGCTGGAGAACATCATCCTGGCGCCGTGCCGGGTGCTCGGGATCAGCCGCAAAGCCGCCGAAGACAGTGCCCGGGCGTATCTGGACAAAGTCGGTTTGCCGCAAAGGGTCGCCGATCAATACCCGGCGTTTCTCTCCGGCGGCCAGCAGCAACGGGTAGCGATTGCCCGGGCGCTGGCGGTGGAACCGGAGATTCTGTTGTTCGATGAGCCGACCTCGGCACTCGACCCGGAACTGGTGGGCGAAGTGCTCAAGGTGATTCAGGCACTGGCCGAAGAAGGCCGGACCATGCTGATGGTGACCCACGAAATGGGCTTCGCCCGGCAGGTCTCGACCCAGGTGTTGTTCTTGCATCAGGGGCGGGTTGAAGAGCAGGGTGATGCGACTATCCTCGATCAGCCAAGCAGTGAACGTTTGCAGCAATTTTTATCAGGCCGTTTGAAGTGAGAGACGTACATGGCGGATATCCGCGATCTGTCGATCGTGCTTGATCGCATTGATCAAGCCATCATCGAAGTGCTGCGCCACGATGGGCGCATCACCTATCAAAAGCTGTCCGAGCGTGTGCATCTGACCCCCAGGCCTTGCCTGGAACGGGTGCGCAAACTGGAACAGCTCGGGGTTATTCGCGGGTACGGGGCGATTCTCGATGAGAAAAAACTGACGCCGGGGCTGTCGTTGCTGGTGTTAGTGGCGTTGTCGAACCAGAGCGGGCGGGCGGCGCAGAAGGCCTTTGAGGCCAAGGTGCGGGGTTGCCCGCAAGTGCTGGAATGTCGCTTGATCAGTGGCGCGTTCGATTACAGCCTGCGCATGCGTTGTCGGGACATGGAGCATTACCGGGTGCTGACCGAGGTCTGGTTTGATGATCCCGAATTGCATATCGACAAATTGGTGAGCCATCCGGAATTGGCGATGGTCAAGACCACGATGGAATAGATGTTTACGGCAATATCAAAAGATCGCAGCCTTCGGCAGCTCCTACAGGATCGGGTTTTCACGCGGTCAATGCAGGAGCTGCCGAAGGCTGCGATCTTTTGACTTCAGGCCCTCACCGAATCGGCTGAGGAACACTCCATCTTCAGCCGTTTTCAGCATCAACCACCCCCCTTATCAACCGGGTTTTCCCCCCGCCGAAACAGACAATGAGCCTCTCTCAACCCTCATTGAATCTGTGCCCATGCAAACCACCAATACCGTTTTGATGATTCGCCCGACACGTTTCTCCTTCAATCAGGACACGGCGGCGAACAACCGTTTCCAGCGCCCGGCGGCGGTGTCCGAAGACGTCCAGCTCAAGGCCCTGCAAGAGTTCGATGGCTACGTCGCCGCGCTGCGTGGGCACGGCGTTGAAGTGCTGGTGCACAACGACGCCGAAGCGCCACACACCCCGGATTCGATCTTCCCTAATAATTGGTGGAGCAGTCACCCGGACGGCACGCTGGTGCTGTACCCGATGCAGGGCCATAACCGTCGTCTGGAGCGCGACAAAGGCGTACTCGACCATTTGCGCGATGAATACCGGGTCGAGCAGTGCCTGGACCTGTCCGGCCTGGAGTTGCAGGAGGTGTTCCTCGAAGGCACCGGCAGCATGGTGCTGGATCGTCAGCAGCGCATTTGCTACGCCGGTTACTCGACCCGTACCCACGCCAAGGCTCTGGACCAGGTGGTCAGCCATTTGGGCTACGAGTTGTGTGCCTTTAACGCGGTGGACCGCCAAGGCGTCCCGATTTACCACACCAACGTGATGATGAGCGTCGGTTCGCGGCTGGCCGTCGCTTGCCTGGCGTCGGTCGCCGAGCCAGGCGAACGCCTGGCCTTGCGTAAACGTCTTGAAGACAGTGGCAAGCAGGTCATCGCCCTCGACTGGGCGCAGCTGGAATCCTTCGCCGGCAACATGCTGGAAGTCCACAACGCGGCGGGTGAGCCCGTGCTGGTGATGTCGCGCACCGCGTGGCAATCGCTGGACGTGGCCCAGCGCCGCTTGATCGAAGCCCACACCACGCCGCTTCCCGTGAACATCGACACCATCGAACGCATTGGCGGCGGCAGTGCGCGCTGCATGTTGGCCGAAGTTTTCCTGCCTAAACACCTGGCTATCAAGGAGCAACAGCGATGATCGTCCGTCCAGCCACTCCCGCTGATTTACCCGCATTACTGGCCCTGGCCCACAGCGCCGGGACCGGTTTGACTACGTTGCCTGCCGACGCCCCACGCTTGCGTCAACGCCTGGAATGGGCGGCAAAAACCTTCGCTGGCGAGGCTGAACGGGCCGATGCCGATTACCTGTTTGTGCTGGAAAACGACGCGAATGAAGCCATCGGCATCTGCGCCCTGGCTGGTGCAGTGGGCCTGCGCGAGCCTTGGTACAACTACCGTCTGGGTTTGTTTGTCGCCGCCTCGAAAAACCTCGGGATCAATCAGCAATTGCCGACGTTATTCCTCGGCAACGACATGACCGGGCATTCGGAGCTGTGTTCGCTGTTCCTGCACGCTGATCACCGCAGTGGCCTCAATGGACGCTTGCTGTCCAAGGCGCGGTTTCTGTTTCTGGCGGAATTCCGTGAGCAGTTTGGCGACAAGGTGATTGCCGAGATGCGCGGTTATTCGGATGACGAAGGCGTGTCACCGTTCTGGGAAGGCCTGGGGCGGCACTTTTTCAAGATGGATTTTGCTGACGCCGATTACCTCACCGGCCTCGGCAACAAGACCTTTATCGCTGAACTGATGCCCAAGTTCCCGCTACCGACCTGCCTGCTGCCGCAAGACGCGCGCTCGGTAATTGGCCGGGTGCATCCCAACACTGAGCCGGCACTGGGCATGCTCAAGGCCGAAGGGTTTGAACATCGGGATTACATCGACATCTTCGACGGCGGGCCGCTGATCGAATGCGCCACCGGGGATATCCGTGCGGTGCGTGACAGCGAGGTATTGCAGTTGAGCATCGGGACGCCGGGGGAGCAGGCGGCGACGTATTTGATTCATAACCGCCAGTTTGCCGATTGCCGGATTACCGCGGCAGCGGCCAGGGTGGCGGCGGGGACGTTGATTGTGGAGTCGCAAACGGCCAAGGCGTTGGGGTTGTGTGCGGGCTCGTCGGTGAGGGCCGTGAGTCTGGCGGTGCCAGTGCGGCAGCAGTCAGCAGCCTAGATCAAAGGATCGCAGCCTTCGGCAGCTCCTACATTGAACGCGTGCAAACCCGATCCTGTAGGAGCTGCCGAAGGCTGCGATCCTTTGATTTTCAAGGACGGGCAGAAAACACATCACCAATGCTACACCGCTTGGCATGCAGCTCGCTGGCGTGAATCAGTTGCTCAAGGTCTTGTCGGTGAGGGCCGTGAGTCTGGCGGTGCCGGTGCGGCAGCAGTCAGCAGCCTAGATCAAAAGATCGCAGCCTTCGGCAGCTCCTACATTGAACGCGTGCAAACCCGATCCTGTAGGAGCTGCCGAAGGCTGCGATCCTTTGATCTTCAAGGACGGGCAGAAAACACATCACCAATGCTACGCCGCTTGGCATGCAGTTCACTGGCGTGAATCAGTTGCTCAAGGTCTTCCGGCGTCACGTCGATGAACGCCTCCATATCGGCCAGCGCCCGTTTCAGGTCCTCGGCCGTAATGGCCTGGCTGTCCGCCGAGGGCAGTGCCGGCGCCGATTCGGCGGCGCGTTTGGGGTAGCGAATCCGTGTCAGGTTGTTGTACGCCAACGCGCACAGCAGCATCGCCGAAGCGCTGAGCATCACCGGGCCGAGGGCTTTCCAGTCCAGGGCGATGGTCGCCGGGTCCGCGAGCACCAATAACAGCGCCAGCGCTCCGGCCGGCGGGTGCAGGCAACGCAGCCAGCACATCAACATCAGCGCCATGCCCGCCGCGAGGCAAGCGCTGCCCAGGGTTCGCCCGAGCACATGGGCGACCAGCAGCGCGATCACACCGGCGCTCAAATAGCCGCCCAGAATCGACCATGGCTGGGCGAGGGCGCCGGAGGAGACGGCGAACAACAACACCGCCGACGCCCCGAGCGGGCCGACCAAATGCTGCGCCACCTCTATGCCGAACACCTGGCTGCACAACCAGACGCTGAACAGCGTGCCCAGGGACATGCCGATGGCCGCGCGGCTCCATTCGGAGGGGCGGGTGTTAATGGCGGCGGGCAGCCAGCGAGCGAGCATCGATCACAATCGATCCGTTGGCAAAATCCGGGGCAAAAAAAAAGGCTTGGCTGGGATACCCAGAAAGCCCTTGAAGGTGTTCCAACTATTGGGGGAGGAACGAGGCGCAGTGTGCCGTTCATTCCCGATGCTGAAAAATTCATATTAATGCAGCTTCAATGCATTACTTTTGCAGTATCGCCACCCGCCGGCCGGCCATGAAACACAGCGAGCCGCCCATCGCCGTCAAAGCGCAGAGGGCGTAGAACATTGTCGGCGCCGGGGTGTGCATCAACAAAAAGCCGCAAATCACCGGGCTCAACGCGCCGCCGAGGGCCGCGAGGTTTTGCGCGCCGTAGTAACTGCCGCGCAGTTCCTCCGGGGCCAGGGTGTCGACGAACAGGAATTCCGCCGGGTAGATGATCATTTCACCGAGGGTGAAGATGAACATCGCCACACACCAGCTCACCAGGCCATCGGCCAGGCTGAACCCGACTAACCCCAAGATGAACAGGCTGGTACCGCCGGCAATCCAATAGCGCAGTTGTTCGCGCTTGAGGAAACGGCCGATCTGGTATTGCAGCAGGATCACCGTGATGGCGTTGCAGGCGAGCAGGGCGGCCATGGTTTGCAGGGCTCGCTTGGAGTCGTGGGTCACCAGCAGGTATTGCGATAAGTACAAGGTGAAACGGCCGTGGACCACGGTGCTGAACAGGCAACCGCAGGTGAACATGATCAAGGTGCGATCGTTCTTGAGGGTGGTCAGGGTCTTCAAAAAACTCTGGGGCTGGCCTATGGCGGGCACTTGGGCGGCGTCTTTCGGAATACCGCTCATCAAGAAGATGCTGAAGAACGCGATACCGCCGGCAATCAGGAACGGTGCAATCGGGTACACCCCGGCGATCACCACGCCGAGCATCGGCCCGGTCGCGTAGCCGATGTTGGTCAAGGTGTAGCGCAGGGAAAACGCCTTGGCCCGTTGGCCCATGGGCAGGTTTTCGCTGAGGATCGCTTTCGAGCCGATCAGGAACAACGCGGACGCGGTTTCGGTGATCACCAGGGTGGCGGTGGTCAGGTAGAGGTTTTCGGCGAAGGTCAGCAGCACGAAGCCGATGGCGCTGGAGAGCATGGCCAGAATCAACAGCCGGCGCTTTTCCAGTCGGTCAATGATGTAGCCGCCGTAGAGGGCGAGCAGGGTGGCGATAAACACCGCGATGCCCAGCAGCAGACCAACGTCCTGTTGGTTGAGACCGAGTTTGTTGCTCAGGAACAGCGTGAGCAACGGGCTGGTGATGGCGCGGCTGACGACGATGGTCAGCGAGCAAATCATCAACCGGCGGATAACGAGCGAGTAAGTGGCCACGGTGGGGCAAATGTCCTTATTCAGATGTTATGGGGCTCGGCGTCATACCGAGTTGCTGCCATTCGCGGGCAAGCCTCGCTCCTACAGGTTCGCGCTAACCCCGTAGGAGCGAG
>Ga0302175_10000190_pt1 | contig 24385 bp, 24 predicted proteins | sample I_Fen_N3_3_FD_198791 | JGI IMG/M metagenome (GOLD analysis project Ga0302175, IMG submission 198791) | Peat permafrost microbial communities from Stordalen Mire near Abisko, Sweden - I_Fen_N3_3 | ecosystem: Environmental > Terrestrial > Soil > Wetlands > Permafrost | place: Sweden: Abisko... | reverse complement strand
GGTTGGCTGGATCTACCAATACGCCTTGGTGGACCGCAGTGGCGGGCATGACCTGGCACAACTGCGGGCCTTGCAGGACTGGTTCCTCAAGTTCGAGCTCAAGACCCTGCCCAATGTTGCGGAAGTCGCCACGGTCGGCGGCATGGTCAAGCAATATCAGGTGCTGCTCGACCCACTGAAAATGGCCACGCTGGGGATCACTCAGGCCCAGGTCACCGAGGTCATCGGCAAGGCCAATCAAGAAACCGGTGGTGCCGTGCTGGAGATGGCGGAGAGTGAATACATCGTGCGCGCGTCAGGCTATCTGAAGAGCCTCGATGATTTTCGTGCCATTCCCCTCAAGCTCGGTGCCGGCAATGTACCCGTGACCCTCGGCGATGTGGCAACGATCCAGGTCGGCCCGGAAATGCGCCGTGGCATCACCGAACTCGACGGCCAGGGCGAGACCGTCGGCGGGGTGGTGATCCTGCGCAGCGGCAAGAACGCCAGGGAAACCATTGCCGCGGTCAAAACCAAACTCGATCAGCTCAAAAGCAGCCTGCCGCCAGGGGTGGAGATCGTCACCACCTACGACCGCAGTAAGTTGATCGACCGTGCCGTGGAAAACCTCAGCCATAAACTGATCGAGGAGTTCATCGTCGTCGCGCTGATCTGCGGGATCTTCCTGTGGCATCTGCGCTCGGCGCTGGTGGCGATCATTTCGCTGCCGGTGGGGGTGTTAATCGCCTTCATCGTCATGCGCCACCAAGGGGTCAACGCCAACATCATGTCGCTGGGCGGGATTGCGATTGCCATCGGCGCGATGGTCGATGCGGCGGTGGTGATGATCGAGAACGCGCACAAGAAAATCGAGGCCTGGCACCGGCGTCATCCAGGAGAAGCGCTGAAGGGTGAGCGGCATTGGCAGGTGATGACCGACGCGGCTGTGGAGGTCGGGCCGGCGCTGTTCTTCTGCCTGCTGATTATCACGCTGTCGTTCATTCCGGTGTTTACGCTCGAAGCGCAGGAAGGGCGGCTGTTCGGCCCGCTGGCGTTTACCAAAACCTACGCCATGGCGGCGGCTGCGGGGCTGGCGGTGACGTTGGTGCCGGTGTTGATGGGCTACTGGATTCGCGGGCGAATCCCGGATGAACAGCAGAACCCGTTGAGTCGTTGGTTGATCAAGGTCTATCAACCGGCACTGGACGCGGTGCTGCGTTGGCCGAAAGTCACCTTGCTGGTGGCGTTGCTGGTATTTGTCAGCGCGCTATGGCCGGTGTCGCGGCTGGGCGGCGAGTTCCTTCCGCTGATGGACGAAGGGGATTTGCTCTACATGCCGTCGGCGCTGCCGGGTTTGTCGGCGCAGAAGGCCTCGCAACTGCTGCAACTGACCGATCGCTTGATCAAGACCGTGCCGGAAGTCGAACACGTTTTCGGCAAGGCGGGTCGTGCTGAAACCGCGACCGACCCGGCACCGCTGGAGATGTTCGAAACCACGATCCAGTTCAAACCCCGTGATCAATGGCGGCCGGGAATGACGCCGGAAAAACTCGTGGACGAACTGGATCGGGTGGTTCGTGTGCCGGGGCTGACCAACCTGTGGATTGCGCCGATCCGCAACCGGATCGACATGCTCGCCACCGGTATCAAGAGCCCCATCGGGGTCAAGGTTGCCGGTAGCGATCTGGCGCAGATCGATGCCGTTACCCAGGCCGTCGAGCGCGCGGCCAAAAATGTGCCAGGGGTCAGTTCTGCATTGGCCGAGCGCTTGACCGGCGGACGCTACATCGATGTCGATATCGACCGTCAGGCGGCCGCTCGCTACGGCCTCAATATTGCCGATGTGCAAGCGATTGTCTCGGGAGCGATTGGTGGTGAAAACGTCGGCGAAACCGTTGAAGGGCGGGCGCGTTTCCCGATCAACGTACGTTACCCTCGTGAGTGGCGTGACTCGGTGGGCGCGTTGGAGCAACTGCCGATCGCCACGCCGCTGGGCAGCCTGATTACCCTCGGTACGGTGGCAAAGGTGGTGGTCACGGACGGCCCGCCGATGCTCAAAAGCGAAAACGCGCGACCGTCCGGTTGGGTGTACATCGACGCTCGTGGGCGTGACATTGCTTCAGTGGTTGCCGACCTGCGCCGGGTGGTCAGTGAGCAGGTCAAATTGCAGCCGGGCATGAGCCTGAGTTACTCCGGGCAGTTCGAGTTTCTGGAACGGGCTAACGCACGACTCAAGTTGGTGGTGCCGGCGACCTTGCTGATCATCTTTGTACTGCTGTATTTGACGTTCGCCCGGTTCGACGAGGCGTTGCTGATCATGGCGACGCTGCCATTCGCACTGGCCGGTGGCGCCTGGTTCCTCTATGGGCTGGGCTTCAATTTGTCGGTGGCCACCGGGGTCGGCTTCATTGCATTGGCCGGGGTGTCTGCCGAGTTTGGCGTAATCATGCTGCTCTATCTGAAGAACGCCTGGGCCGAACGCGAAGACGCTGGCGAGCGTACCGACGCGGGGCTGCTGGCGGCGATCCGCGAGGGCGCGGTGCAGCGGGTTCGTCCCAAGGCCATGACCGTGGCTGTCATCATCGCCGGCCTATTGCCGATCCTGCTGGGCAGCGGCGCCGGCAGCGAAGTCATGAGCCGCATCGCCGCACCCATGGTCGGCGGCATGGTCACCGCACCTTTGTTATCCCTGTTTGTCATCCCGGCGGCGTATCGCTTGATGCGTCGCCGTCAGCTGTTTGTTAAACCCACTCTGACGGAAGGAAACATCCAATGAAACTGACTCTGATGGCTGTAGCAAGTACCGTTGTGGCGCTGTCGTTTTCTGCCTACGCCGAGGATATGCCGGGGATGAAGATGGACGCCGCCGCGGTGAAACAGCCGGCTACCCAAGCGCCGGTGGCCAAGGCTGCCGGGACGGTGAAGGCGATTGACAGTGAAAAGCACACGGTCACCATTGCCCACGGCGCGGTGCCAGCGGTGCAGTGGCCGCCCATGACCATGGGGTTTCGGGCGACTGAGGTGCAATTGGCCGGGGTGAAGGTCGGGGACCAGGTGAACTTCGAGTTTCAATTGGCGGGATCGACAGCGACGCTCGTGTCGATTGATCTAGCGAAATAACCTTACGTCAGCCAGCGGCGCGAACCGGGTTCGCGTCGCTGGGGGAACGGTCTTAGAGTTCCATACCCAAAAAGATCAGCGTATTGCCATGGGCTTCAACCGATGCGCGCTGGTTGTAGCTTTCGCGGTGCGAGCAGTTGAAGCCATGTTCGGCTTCCGGGTACACGACGATTTCAACGTTGTCGTTGGTGTCGAAACGCTCGGCGATTTTCTCCACGGCTTCCAGGGAGATGTGGCTGTCCGCTTCACCGAAGTGCATCAGCAACGGCACTTCGATTTCATCGGCGCGCTCCAGGTGGTTCTGGATGCCGCCGCCGTAATAGGCGATGGCCACGTCAACGAAACCGTTGGCGGCGGTGAGGTATGAAAGCAAGCCGCCGAAGCAGTAACCGATGGAAGCAATGCCGCCATCCAGGCCCGGTTGGGCTTGCAGGGCGTCGATGGCCAGTTTGATGTCAGCCTGGGCGGCGTTTACGTCGGTGGCGTTCATCAACTCGACCGCGCGTTTCCAGCCGGCTTCGTCGTAGCCCAGTTCGATACGCGGGCCGCTGCGCCAGAACAGGTCCGGTGCGATCACCAGATAGCCGTCGGCGGCATATTGCTCGGCGACCGAGCGGATGTGTTCATTGACACCGAAAATCTCCTGGATCAACACAATCCCCGGTCCTTTTTGGGTATGGGGAATGGCCAGGTAAGCGCCGAATTTACCTTCGGGGCTGTCGATCTCGATCCATTGGGTGGTCACGCTCATGGTGGCTCCTGTCTTCGCAAGTGAGGGGAAGGTGTGCAGCTTATTAAGCGAGTGTGTCAGTCATTGTGACGGCGCCAGAACCATCGGGCCAGCAGGGCATCGACGCTGAGTTTTCCGGGACCCGCCAGCAACAACGGCATCAGGGCCGCCAGGTAGATCAGCGGCAGTTTGAAGTTGCCGTGTCCTTTGTTACTGATGGCGTACCCTTGGGCAAGTTCCGACAATGTAGACCAATCGGCGGGCCAGTGAACAGCAGCGGTTGCGACGACAGTGACCACAACCAGAACAATCGCCGAGACCCGCGTGCCCAGGCCCACCAGCAGGGCCAGGGCGCAGATCAGCTCGGCCCACATCGACAGTTCCCAGTTCAACGTGGCCGGCAGGTGATTGAACGGAAACGGGAAGGCGTCCTGGATGTCGGCGAACCAGTTCTGGCCGTTCCATTTTTCCAGGCCTGATTCGAAAAACTCCCAGGCGAGGAAGAGGCGCAGCGTCAGCGGTGCGACCCAGTTGCCGGCACGGTCAAGATTCAGGTGCAGGCCTTTGACGGCTGTAGAAATTGAGGTGTTCATGGGCTTGATCTCCGGTGAGGGCTTTGATCGGCTGGGCCAATCGACAGGCATATTTGAGCAACCGGGTGTATCGGCGATGTGTCGTCGAGGCGGGTTTTTAGGCGCAGGGTGTGTCGGGAGCGCCGTTGTACACACTCCGATACACAGGCCCAAAGACTCATCTACGTGTTTCAAACGTCTTGCGCCCGACACATCACCCCGTAGGAGCTGCCGAAGGCTGCGATCTTTTGATCTTGTTTTTAAAAATCAAAATCAAAAGATCGCAGCCTTCGGCAGCTCCTACCGGGATTTGGGACAGTTCATTCAGGCGTGGGCGCGGTTCTTACCCATTAGCCGCAGGGCAATCGCGGCGCACATCAGGCCGAACGGCAGCACGTACCAGGCACTCATCGGGATGCGCTTGAAGTTGGAATAGGTAAAGACCGCCGCGATCACCCACAGGCCGGTGACGTGCAACACCTTCCAGGCCCTGGCGCCGATCATCCGTGCGGTGCTTTTGAACGACGTCAGCGCCATCAGCAGGATAAACAGATACCCCACCGACCCCGGAATGTTGCCAACGCTGGTGCGTCCCGGCCAAAACTCCGGATTCAGTTGCCCGTAGCTGTAGATCAACACCGCGTGCACCAGATGCGAAAAGGCAAACGCCAAGCCGATAAACCGTCGCTCGCGGACCAGGGATTTGCTGAAGGGCGAGGGCACCAATACCGCAAACGCAGACGCGGTGAACGCCGCCAGAAACAGCGCAAACGAAGTCCGGGCGGTGGCGCGAATGGCCATGCGAGTGGCGTCCAGCAGATCGGGGTTGAGCACCAGGATCAACCCGGTCATCAGCAGCACCAGCAAGGACAGCAAACTGAACAGCGACCAGCCGTGATAACGGGGAATTGAGACAGTCATGACAACACTCCAGAGCAAGGGCCGACACGAGGTCGGCAGACGGCAGGAGTGTTTCAGCCCGGTGTGTGGGCGATATGTCCGAACGGCAACGTCATGTATCAGGACCGGCGCCAGATACATTCCCCTACAAAACTGTGATCCGCCCCGCGCCAGCGGCGTCTAGCGTCTGTGACCCCGCAATCCCATGGGGCGAGACTTCGGAACCCGGCATGCAAGCGCTGTTGAACGAGATTCTTGACGCAGTTCGTCCCCTGATCGGCCAGGGCAAGGTGGCTGATTACATTCCCGCCCTCGGCACCGTGCCGGCCAATCAACTGGGCATCGCCGTGTACAGCAATGACGGCGAACTGTACTGCGCCGGCGACGCGGACACGCAGTTCTCGGTGCAGAGTATTTCCAAGGTGTTCAGCCTGGTGCAGGCCATCGAACATTCCGGCGAGGCGATCTGGGAACGCCTGGGCCACGAACCGTCCGGTCAGCCGTTCAACTCCCTGGTGCAACTGGAATTCGAACGCGGTCGCCCGCGCAATCCGTTCATCAACGCCGGGGCGCTGGTGATCTGCGATATCAACCAGTCACGCTTCGCCGCGCCGGCCCTGTCGATGCGCGATTTTGTCCGGCGCTTGTCCGGTAACCCGCAAGTGATGGTCGACGGCAAAGTCGCCGAATCCGAATACCAGCACCGCGCGCGCAACGCCGCCATGGCGTACTTGATGCAATCCTTCGGCAATTTCCATAACGACGTCGAAGCCGTGCTGCGCAGCTATTTCAGCCACTGCGCACTGCGCATGAGTTGCGTCGATCTGGCGCGCGCGTTCTGCTTCCTGGCCAACGACGGGTTCTGCAAACACAGCGGCGAGCAAATCCTCACGGCCCGCCAGACCCAGCAAGTCAACTCGATCATGGCCACCAGCGGCCTCTACGACGAGGCCGGCAATTTTGCCTACCGCGTTGGCCTGCCTGGCAAAAGCGGCGTGGGCGGCGGGATTGTCGCGGTGGTGCCGGGGCAGTTCACCGTGTGCGTGTGGTCGCCGGAATTGAATGCGGCGGGTAACTCGCTGGCCGGGATGGCGGCGCTGGAGTTGTTGAGCCAGCGCATTGGCTGGTCGGTGTTCTGACTTTGCGTGGTCTGCCGGTATTTCGCCGGATTGGACCTTTTACCCGGCACCGTTCATTCGTATCGTCCGCGCTTTGACGCACGGCGTCGGGTGGGCAGGGGATCAGGATGAAATTCGGATGGCGCAAGAAACCGCTGGCACAGAGCGCCGAACCACAGGCGATGGTCTTGGCACCCCTCGTAGATGACACGTTGCTCAAGGCGCACGCGGCCGATCTGCGTGATCGCGATTTCTTTCGCGGCCTGGCGCAACACCTGCTGACCTGCGGCAACTCGCTGTCGCCGGTCAGCGAATCCTTTTCGATGCTCAACCAGCGCCTCAAACTCAATCACGAACGGGCCGAAACCGTGGCCCGTGCCGCGGTCGATAACCGCGAGCGCGTCGGTCATCTGCAAGAGCAATCGCGGGTCATGGAGGCAGGGCTTGAAGCGCTGGAAGGGGTGATCACCCATTTGGTGGGCCGGGCCAGCGAGATTGACCGGATCGTTGACCTGATCAGCGACATCGCCCGCAAGACCAACCTGCTGGCTCTGAACGCCGCGATTGAAGCGGCGCGCGCCGGGGAAACCGGGCGCGGCTTTGCCGTGGTGGCGGGCGAAGTGCGTTTACTGGCGGAGAAAACCGCCGAGGCGACTCGGGAAATCGTCAAGGAAACCTCGGCCATCCAGCAGGAAATCAGCCAGGCCAAACTGGCGATCTCGCAACAGAGCCAGGTCTCAAGTGCCTTCGGCGCGGTGATCGATCAAACCGCCGAGACCATGGCGGGCATGTACGGCGAAGCGCAGCAGATGCAGCGCGAAATCGACCAGTCGCACCTGCTGTCCAACGTCGAGCTGGCGAACCTGCAAGAGCTGACGCTGAAGGTCACTGTTTACGACCGCTTGCTCAATCCCAAACCGCATTCACCGTTGACGCTGCCGGATGAGACCGAGTGTCTGTTCGGCCAGTGGTATTACGGCGAGCAGAACCAGAGCCAGCAACGCGACGCTGATTTTCGTCGCATGGAAGTGCCGCATCGGCTGGTCCACAGCAGCGGTCAGGCCGCGCTGGACGCCCATGCCCGGGGCGAGCTGGACGTAACGCTCAGGCACGTCGGGCAGATGGAAGAGGCTAATGCGGCGGTGATGCGTACGGTCAAGGGGCTGTTGCATTCACGCCTGCAATCACTGGCCTGATGCGTGACGCTTACCGGGTTTTGCTATACATTTTCCGGCCGCCCTCTGCATGGTGAAGCCGCTTCATGTCCCTGATGCTCGAACGTCTCGTCGCTGGTACGCCGATTCCTTTTGCCGGTAATCGTGTCTCCGTGGTCAGCCCCGAACTGGCGGCACGCTTCCAGCCCGGTGACCACCTGCTGGTGGAGCAGGTCAGCGGCGAGTTGATGCTGATCCCGGTGGTGGACCAGCAAGCGGCGGCGGTGGCGATCGAGCGCGCGCAAGCAGCATTCAGCGCGATGTCGGCGGTGTCGGATGACGCCATCAGCGAATTTTTTGATCGCTTTGCCCAACGCCTGGAAACCCCGGAATGCTGGGCCTTGATCGAAGCCGCAAACCTCGCGGACATCGAGCGTGCCAAGGCCCGTGGACGTTCCACCACCCGGTTGCTGGCCGACGAACGCATGCGCCGCGACATGATCGCCGGCCTGCGGGCCTGGCGCGATGCGGCGGCAACGCGGGGCAAAGTCATCAGTTGTGTCGAGCACGACGGCTGGAAAGTCGAGCAAGTGGTGTCGCCGCTGGGCATTGTTGCTTTCGTCTTCGAGGGCCGGCCGAATGTGTTTGCCGACGCCGCTGGCGTGTTGCGCACCGGCAATACTGCCGTGCTGCGGATTGGCAGCGATGCCTTGGGCACCGCGCAAGCCATCGTCGTCCACGCCTTGAACCCGGCGCTGGCCGATGCCGGGTTGCCGACGGGTGCGGTGTCGCTGGTTGAAAGCGTCAATCACGCTGCCGGTTGGGCGATGTTTGCTGACCGGCGTTTGTCGCTGGCGGTGGCTCGGGGTTCGGGGCGGGCGGTCAGCCAACTGGGCAGCATTGCCCAGCAGGCCGGCACTGCCGTCAGCCTGCACGGTACTGGCGGTGCCTGGCTGATCGCCGATCAAGGTGCCGACGCCACACGTTTTGCCGCTGTGGTGCGCAATTCCCTGGATCGTAAAGTCTGCAACACCCTCAACGTCTGCCTGATCCAGCGCGACCGCGCCGCTGAACTGGTGCCGCTGTTTCTCGATGCGCTGCAACAGGCCGGTGCCGCCCGGGGCCAGGGCTGCAAATTGCACATCGTCGAGGGCAGCGAATCGTATCTGCCGAGCGAGTGGCAGGGCGCCACGGTCGAAGTCTACCGCGCCGACGGCTACGTCACCGAAGCCTTGGCCGAACCCCTGGCGCAAGATCAGTTGGGCCGCGAGTGGGAATGGGAAGAAACCCCGGAAGTCAGCCTGAAAATCGTCGACGACCTGGACCAGGCGATCGCCTTGTTCAACCGCTACAGTCCGCAATTCACCGTGTCGCTGATCAGCGAAGACGCCGCGGCTCACGAGCGTTTCTATAACGCCGTGAATGCGCCCTTTGTCGGCAATGGCATCACCCGTTGGGTGGACGGCCAGTACGCGTTGAACAAGCCGGAACTGGGGCTTTCGAACTGGGAAAGCGGTCGGTTGTTCGCTCGTAGCGCGATTCTTTCCGGGGATGGCGTGTTCACCATTCGCAGTCGCATGACGCAGACCGACCTGACAGTCAAACGCTGAGGCCTTGCGGGCGGACTATAGTTAAGGGGTGTCTGTGTTTGTGTGATGGAGGTTTGCACCATGAAACTTCATTCCTTTGAGCATTATTCCCATGACCTGGCCATGGTCGCTCGCGACGCGTGGATCACCGCCCGGGTCAAGTCGGCCCTGACCCGCGCCGACCCCAATTTTGGCCTGCATATTCACGTCAAAACCCACGGCGGCGAAGTGCTGCTCAGCGGTATGGTCGATACCCATCGGCAGTGTGACCAGGCGACGGACCTGGCCCGTTCGGTTCCAGACGTAGTTGATGTCGATGCCACCGGATTGCGCACACATGTGTTCAAACCGGGTGGTTTTGACGACGAATGAACCTGACGCCTAGCGAGAAAACCGCCGCGCCCCGGCCACACAAAGGATCACCGCAACGGTGACCCCCAGCATCCCCAGGCTGACGTGTTCGTGCAACAGTGTGGCCGCCAGCGCCAGGCCAAAGAACGGTTGCAACAACTGAAGCTGACCCACGGCGGCAATCCCGCCCTGGGCCAGCCCTCGATACCAGAAAACAAACCCGATCAGCATGCTGAACAGCGACACGTAAGTCAGGCTTAGCCAGGCTGGCGTGCTGATGGTCGCGAACGAAGCGGGCAGGCGAACCCAGGTCAGCGCCGCCATCACCGGTAACGCCAGCAGCAACGCCCAACAAATCACCTGCCAGCCGCCGAGGGTCCGCGACAGTTTCGCGCCTTCGGCATAACCGAGCCCGCAGACCACCACCGCCAGCAACATCAACAGGTCACCCTTCGGCGAGGCGGTCAGTCCCTGGGAAACGGCAAACCCGACCACCCATACACTGCCGAGGATCGAGAACAACCAGAATGCCGGTTTCGGCCGTTCGCCGCCACGCAGTACGCCGAACACCGCAGTCGCCAGCGGCAGCAGGCCGATAAACACGATGGAGTGGGCGGAGGTCACGTATTGCAGCGCCAGTGCCGTCAGCAACGGAAACCCGACGACCACGCCCAATGCGACCACGATCAGCGGCACCACTTGCTGGCGGGCCGGGCGCTTTTCCTTGAACAGCCACAACAGGCACAGCGCCAGCACCCCGGCGATAGTCGCCCGCGCCACGGTCAAAAACACCGGATCGAACTCCAGCACCGCCACCCGGGTAGCTGGCAGCGAGCCGCTGAAAATCACCACGCCAATGAGTCCATTGATCCATCCGCGAGTGCTGTTTTCCAGCGTCGGGCTGTGCAGGTTCGAGGTACGTTCCATCGGGTCACACTCCAGGCAGAAGGGCTTGATGTGGCGGGTTGCATTGGGCGCATCCTATGGCCGAAGATCAGCACAATCAAAAAATTGTCATGGATACATTGGCCTATGCCGCGCTCCCGATACAAATCCCTGGTGGACCGCTTCGCCGCTGACATTCGTTCAGGAACATTGCTGCCCGGCACACGCTTGCCGACGCACCGGCAACTCGCGGCGACGGAGGGGTTGGCGCTGGTCACGGCCAGTCGGGTCTATGCCGAGCTGGAGGCGATGGGGTTGGTCAGCGGGGAGACCGGGCGCGGCACGTTTGTCCGGGAGACGGCGTTGCCACCGAGCCTGGGGGTTCATCAACCGAGCGTTGTCGCCGGGATGATGGACCTGAATTTCAACTATCCGTCCTTACCGGGCCAGGCTGATTTGCTGCGCACGGCGTTGCGGCAACTGGCGTTGTCCGGTGATCTGGAAGCCCATTTGCGCTACCAGCCTCACGCCGGGCGCTTGCAGGATCGGGCCTCGGTGGCGCGGCATTTGCGCATACGCGGGCTGAGCGTGACCGCCGAACAGGTGTTGCTGGTCAGTGGCGCCCAGCACGGGTTGGCGGTGACGATGATGGGGCTGCTGCAACCCGGTGATGTGATCGCCGCCGACGCCTTGACCTATCCCGGTTTCAAAGTGCTGGCCGAAGCGCTGCATCTGGAGGTGGTGCCGATTCCCGTCACGGACACCGGGCCGGATCTCGCGGCTCTGGCCAAACTCTGTCGAAGCCGTTCGGTGCGCGCCCTCTACAGCATGCCGACCCTGCATAACCCGTTGGGCTGGGTGATGCCCGCCGATCAGCGCGAGCAACTGGTGTCGATTGCCCGCCTGCACGACCTGCTGATCATCGAGGACGCGGCTTACGCGTTTCTGGCGGATGCGCCGCCACCGCTGGCTGAGTTAGCACCGGAAAGGACGGTGTATGTTTCCGGGTTATCGAAGAGTATCGCCACGGGGTTGCGCGTCGGCTTCGTCGCTGCGCCGATGTCGAGGGTGCCGGCATTGGAGCGCACGATCCGGGCGACCACCTGGAACACTCCCGGCGTTATGACCGCGATTGCCACCGCGTGGCTGGACGATGGAACCATCACCTTGCTGGAAGCGCAAAAACGCGCCGATGCCCAGGCCCGGCAGGCCTTGGCCGACGAGGTGCTGAGCGGGCTGCGTTACGTTCGTCATCCTTCGTCGTATTTTGTCTGGCTGCCCTTGTCGGAGGAGGCAAGGGCGGACCAGATCGCCATGGCGTTGCTGCACGAGCAGGTTTCAGTGTCGACCGCTGAACCTTTTGCAACTTCGGTTCATGTCCCGCATGCGATCCGGCTGGCCCTGGGTTCGGTGGACATGCAAACGCTTCGAAATGCGCTGATGAAAGTGAAGCAAGTGGTGGGGGCTTATTCATAGCGCTTTGTGAAGGTGTTCAAGCGACTTGAGAAGCCTTGGCGTACACCGCGCAGGTGGTTGGATGCTCGACCAGCGACACGAAGCTGCGGCTGTCCGCGTCCAGCGCATCGATCGAACCGGTCTCGATGTCGTACACCCAGCCGTGCAGGTTCAACTGACCTTTTTCCTGCGCCAGGCGCACGCTCGGGTGAGTCTGGATATTCGCCAGTTGCGCGATCACGTTCTCGCGCACCATCGAACTGACCTTGGCCGCTTCATTGGCATGCGGGCGTGATTCGTTGATGACCTTCGCCGACTCGGCGTGTTGCAACCAGCCGCTGACGGCGGGCAGGTGATCCATGCATTTGCATTTGGCCACGGCGGTCATGGCGCCGCAGTCGGAATGTCCGCAGATCACGATGTCGGTGACGCCGAGCACCGCGACGGCGTATTCAACCGTGGCCGAGACACCGCCCGGATGCGGGCTGTAGGACGGCACGATGTTGCCGGCGTTGCGGATCACGAACAGCTCGCCGGGCTCTTGCTGGGTCAGCAGTTCAGGCACCACGCGGCTGTCGGAACAGGTGATAAACAACGTGCCGGGGTGCTGGGTGGTGGCCAGGTGTTTGAACAGGTCGGTGCGTTGTGGAAATGCTTCGTTCTGGAACTTCAAAAAACCGTCGATGAGCGCTTTCATGGGGGCTTCCTCAAAAAGTGATAAACCGTGGCGGCTCAGTTCGAGCAGCCGCTGCCGAATTCGCTGTACTGCAAAATGTGGGTTACGCCTTTGGAGTCGAGGTAGGTCATCTCCACCGGCACCGGTCCGCAAACATCGGCGACCGGGGTGATGTGCACCACTTGGGCGATGTCCAGGTCCATGCCGTACTGATAGGCGACCGCGCCGTCCTGGGCTTGAGCCTGGGTCGCCAGCCCGGCGATCAGCGACAGGGCGAACAGAATTTTTTTCATGGGGCATCCTCCAGTTGAGCTGGGTGAATGAACGACTGATGGGGGGTTGGCCCGCACGCTGAGTGCGGGCCGGTACCGAGTTAGAAAGGACGCAGTGGCAGGAACTTGCCGTCCAGGGTGATCACGGCGCGGGAGCCGCCTTCCGGGTCTTCGACTTTTTTCATGTCGAGCTTGAAGTTGATCGCGCTGATGATGCCGTCGCCGAATTGCTCATGAACCAGGGCTTTGAGCGTGGTGCCGTAGATCTGGATCATTTCGTGGAAGCGGTAGATGGTCGGGTCAGTCGGTACACCCGACAGGCTGCCGCGCAGCGGGATGATTTGCAGGCGGGCGATGCTGTCGGCGTCCAGGTCGAGCTTCTCACCGACTACTTTGGCCGCGGCTTCCGGCAGTGGATGCTGGCCGAGCAGGGCGGCGGTGACGTAAGCCAGGCCCAGGCCGGTGCCGTCAGTCAGGTCCTGCCAGGACAGGTTTTTGCGGGCCTTGGCGTCAAGGATCGAAGTGGTCAGGGCCAGACTCTGGTCGTTGTAAGCGTGGGACTGTTGCATGGTGTGACTCCTATCGGTTTGGGTGGTTGCTGTGTGTGGAGCAATCTTCTGCCGATTGATCCATAGCGTCCAAGACCGATATACAATGCTGCGCATAAGCACAGCCTATAGATGGAAAGTCCCCCGATGCTGCTTCGCCATTTGCGTTACCTGATTGCGGTCGCCGATCACGGCGGCTTTACTCGCGCCGCCGAGGCGTTGCATGTTTCCCAACCGACCCTGTCCCAACAAATCCGCCAACTGGAAGAGACTCTGGGTGTCAGCCTGTTCGACCGCACCTCACGCACGGTCAAGCCCACCGACGCAGGCGAGGCCTACATCGAGTGCGCGCGGCGGGTGCTGGTGGAACTGGAGGCGGGAAAGCGTGCGCTGCATGACGTGAAGGATTTGTCCCGTGGCACCTTGCGCCTGGCCATGACGCCGACGTTTATGGCGTATCTGGTGGGGCCGTTGGTGCGCGATTACGTGGCGCGGTTCCCGAACATCCATCTGGAAATTTTCGAGTTGTCGATGGACGACATCGAGGCCGGACTGGCGGACGACTCGCTGGACATTGCCATCGCCTTTACGCCGGTGAGAAACCCCGAGATCGAATGCATCCCGGCGTTTGTCGAGACGTTGGGGGTCGTGGTCGGGCGTGGCCATCCGTTGTATGAGAGCCGGGGCGCGCTAACGCCGAGCGAAGTGGCGCAACTGGAATTCGCATTGCTGGCACCGGAGTTCATCACCCGATCATCCATCGACGAATATTTCCGCCAACAAAGCATCACGCCGAAAGTGGCAATCGAGGTGAATTCGGTGAGCACGTTGCTGGAGGTGATTCGGCACACGGCCGTCGCGACCATTTTGCCGGAGCCGATTGCGACTGAAGATCGAGCGTTGCGCAAGATTGCCTTGCAGGGCGAGGCGCCGCAGCGGGGGGCGGCGTTGTTGCGGCGGCGCAATAATTATCACAGCGCGGCGGCGTTGGCGTTTGTTGAACTGGTGTTGAGTTTAGAGCTGAATTGATCGCAACAAACATCGGGCATAAAAAAGGGCCTGCTCCTTGATGGGAGCAGGCCCTTTTTTCAATTTGACTCAGTAGAACCGATCAATCACCCGAACTTCATTCTGGTTCTGCATCGATGCCCACGCCTGTTTCAGAGTTTGCAGAACATTACCGATGAAGTCCTTGTCGGCCGCGGCTTTCTTGCCGACATAACCCTGACCGCGACGGTACATCTTCAGTCGGGCCAGCAAGTCCTGGTTGTTCTGGTCGAACTCTGCTTCGTGAGCATGGGGCGACAGGCTGTCCATGTGTACCTGGCCCGACTTGCTGATCCACAGGATATGGCTGTCTTGGCTGTCTTTTTGCGCAGCGAACATACGAGCCAGTTCTTCGATAGTTGGTTGATTGTTCAGATTCATATTAAGCCCCTTGACCATTTGGTGATCTTTCAAAGTTGATTCGCTAATACAAGTAGCCCATCGGTTAGTTGATCCCTGGCACCGAAACCAGGACGTCAGCGGTCAGCCGCCAAATTGACGGGGTCTCGCGTCTGTTGCATGTAGTCGTGTTGAATAACTGCTACGCAATAGCGTCACAACGAAGAGAAGCGGCGAAAACCTGGAGGCCACTGCCGACATTTTCAGGGTCGGCCACAAGCTTCATGAGAATGTTTCGCCAGCATTTCTCGTCCTTGTACTGGACGTTCGGGCCAGGTCAGCTTCTTCAATCTGCCTTGTGGGCAGCGTGTATCCGGAAAAACAGCTCGGCGGTCAGACGAGCTTGCTCAAACGTGTTGCCTGTACTCCCGATCGGGGAGACGTCTGCATCATGCAAGGGCAAATCGACGGCGTCAACGGTTATGTAGTGATTATTTTTGGTCACTACATATTGTCGGACAAAGTGGTTTGGGAATTAGCGAAGGGTGTCTAGGAGCCGGCGGCGGGGCTTTCAAAGCGGTAGAGCGTGCAAGGATAGCCGTCCACCGCCAATTGATGCGTTGTGACGTTTCCCTGCGCAAGGGCAGGCATTACATGGGCCCAAAACAGCCGCGCAGGCTGGTTCGCATCGATATGGAAAATTTGCCATTGCCCGGGGAACCGGCTCAAGAGGGTGGAAGCGACAAACTTCGCGACACCTTGGCCACGGAAGCGTCGGCTGACAAAAAAGTAGCCAATGTTGAACTCGGCGCTGGCCATTTGAGTTTCATCATCCACGGTCACGAACCCGGCCAGTTCGCCATCAACCTTGATCAAAAACGGTCGTGTCGCCGGTTTGCGCCAATAGTCCTGCTTTGGCTGGATGTTGAAAAAGCCGTGCTCGCCCAGTTTCAGCGGCAGCCACTCGCTGAAATCGTAGGTGTAGAACTGCATCAGGTTTTCAATCGTCTCCAGCTCATCGCGCTGGGCGGCGTGAAGTTCGATGGAGGGCATGGCAGGCTCCTGATGGTCCGGGCCGTCCCTGGCCTGGACATGTTCGATCAATGAGGCGCGAAGTCGTACTTGCCACCGTTCTTCAGCGCCGCCACATAGGCCGGGCGCGCCTGGAAGCGTTCAACCCAGGCGGCCACATGCGGGTAGTCGCGCAGCTTGCCCTGGGCCCGGGCGATCTCGCCGATAAAACTCATCTGGATGTCGGCAGCGCTGAATTCATCACCCAGCAGGTAATCGGACTGGCCCAGTGCGGTGTCGAGGTAGCTCAAGTAGTTGGCCACTTCCGAGTTGATCCGCGGATGCAAAGGTGCACCTGCCTCACCCAACTTGCCCACATACAGATTCAACATCAGCGGCAACATCGCCGAGCCTTCGGCGAAATGCAGCCACTGCACGTATTCATCGTAGGCCGGGGTGGAGGGGTCAGGTTGCAGACGGCCCTGGCCGTGACGGCGAATCAGGTAGTCGATGATCGCAGCGGACTCGATCAGCTTCTGCGACCCGTCCTCGATCACCGGGGACTTGCCCAAGGCATTGATCGCTTTCAGCTCTGGCGGCGCGAGGTTGGTTTTCGGATCGCGCTGATAGAGTTTCAGCTCATAAGGAATGGTCAGTTCCTCCAGTAACCAGAGAATGCGCTGGGAGCGGGAGTTGTTCAGGTGGTGGACGATGATCATGGTCGGTGCCTTTTCAGAAAGTGGGGCGATCGCCTGGGCTTGAGCAACACTAGACCATTGGCAGCGTGCCGAAGTGCCCTCACGCTTTGCTCGCCGGTTTGGCGGCGCGTTTGGTGCCGGTCGCAGGCTTGCGCGCAGCGGTCTTGCGTTTTTTCTTCCACGGCGTGCCCGTGCGACCCGCCGGGCTGGCCGGGCCGCTGATGGTCAGGTTCAGGCCAGAACAGCGGGCAACTTGCTTGCTCATCCACGCCGCTTGTTTGGTGACGAATTCTTCCAGGCTCATTTCGCCGCTTTGCACCATGTCCAGGGCCTGCTCCCAGATGGCGGTGGTGCCAGGGTCGGCGATGGCGCGGGGCACGGCGTCGATCAGACTGAACGCGGCCGGCGTCGCGGCCAGGGCCTTGCCGTTCTTCACCAGATAACCCCGGTCGAGCAGGCCCTGGATGATCGAGGCACGGGTGGCTTCGGTGCCTATTCCGGTGGTGTCCTTGAGTTTCTGCTTGAGCAGCGGGTCTTCCACCAGTTTGGCGACGTTTTTCATTGCCTTGATCAGGTCGCCCTCGGTGAACGGCTTGGGCGGTTGGGTCCAGAGGTCTTTGAGTTTGACCTCGGCGACTGCGCAATCGCGTCCTTCGGCCAGGGCTGGCAGGGTTTGTGGCGCCGGGGCCTCACGCCCTTTTGCCGGAGCCAAGGCCTCGGGCAGGGCCCGCTTCCAGCCGGGTTCGACAATCTGCTTGCCTACTGCGCGCAAGGCTTCGCCGGCACAGTCGAAGTCAGCCTGGGTGCGGTCGTATTCGTGGTTGGGGAGGAACTGCGCCAGATAGCGCGCACGAATCAGCGTGTAGACCGCCCGCTGCTTGCCCGCCAGTCGCTCAAGGTTTTTCGCGGCGGCGGTGGGGATGATTCCGTGGTGAGCGCTGACCTTGGCATCGTTCCAGGCCCGTGAACGGCGCTGGGGCTCCAGATGCGCGTTCAGGGCGTTCAGGCTTGGATCGGCCTGGCGCAGCGCGGCGAGAATGTCCGGCGCCTCGCTATGCTGGCTCAGGGGCAGGTAGCCGCAGTCACTGCGCGGGTAGGTGATGACTTTGTGGGTTTCATAGAGCGCCTGGGCGATGTCGAGGGTTTCCTGGGCGCCGAGGCCGAGCTTCTTCGAACAAACCTCCTGCAAGGTCCCCAGATCGAAAGGCAGCGGCGCGATTTCACGCATCCGCTCGGTGCGCAGTTTGATCACCTTGGCGCTGGTTGCACCGATCATGGCGGTTGCCGCTTGCTGCGCCAGGGCCTGATTCAGACAGCGATCCTGATCGTCGCAAGCATCGGCGTTCGCTCTCCATTGAGCGGTGAACGCGGTGCCGTCGTGCAGCAGTTGCACGTCGATGGCCCAATAAGCGACGGGGACGAAATCGGCAATGCTGCGATCCCGATCCACCACCAGCCGCAACGTCGGGGTTTGCACGCGGCCAACCGGCAACACGCCTTGATAACCGGACTGGCGCCCCAGCAGCGTGAACAGCCGACTCATGTTCATCCCGATCAGCCAATCAGCCCGGGAACGCCCCAACGCCGAGTGATAGAGGCTGAACGTTTCGGCCCCAGGCTTGAGCGCCGCCAAGGCCTTGCGGATCGACGCATCATCCAGCGCCGACAACCACAACCGCTGGATCGGCCCGCGATAGCGGCAATGCTCCACCAGCTCCCGGGCGATCATTTCACCTTCGCGATCCGCGTCCGTGGCGATCACCAGTTCCGTCGCCTCGCCGAGTAAGCGTTTAACCGCTTTGTACTGGCTGGCAGTACGCGGTTTGACGGTCATCTTCCATTTGTCGGGAATGATCGGCAGGTCCGCCAGCACCCAGCGCTTGTAGCGCGCGTCGTAGGCATCCGGCGGCGCGGTTTCCAGCAGATGGCCGATGCACCAGGTCACCGTGACGTTCGTTCCCAGCCAGCAACCGTCGCCCCGGCGCTTGGCGCCGAGCACTGCCGCGATGTCTTTGGCCTGGGAAGGTTTTTCACAGAGGTACAGCTGCATAACCACCATCGTTCAAGTCGGTTTGAAGAAGGTGAACAGAATGCGCAGGGAATGCGATTGGTGCAACCTTTTATCTGTATGGATATACAGATAAAAGGTTGCTCGGAATGTCAGTCCACCACAAACAACCGAGCGCCAACGGCTGTCGAGGATCGATGTGCTTCGGCGTTGTCCGCGACCTGATAGCTCATGCCGGGTTTGAGTACGAATTGCCGACCATCCTCCAACACTGTGAGCAGTTCCCCCTCGAGGCAAAACAGTACGTGACCTTTGGAGCACCAATGATCGGCCAGGTAGCCCGGCGTGTATTCAACGATGCGCACACGAATTGCCCCGAACTGCTGAGTACGCCATAACGCGCTGCCCGTTTCGCCCGGGTGTTCGGTGGGTTCGATGCAAGACCAGTCTGTGGTGCCAAAAGGAATGCCCGCTATTTCCATCATTGCTCTCCAGCGTTCGAATCCAGGTATTGGTGCCTGGGCCGGGCACTTTAGCCGAAGCTCACGACACACCGACACCCCGGCGCTATCGAGAAATTGATTAGCGCCCCATTTCAAGCTGTGTCAGTTTCACCGAGCCTTTAATGGGGCGAGTGACAGGACGATCTCGCCAAGGGATCGCCGTGGTCTGTCGGAAACTGACTACTTTGAAACAAGGACGTAAGCAATGTCTCAAGCAAAATCCAGGGCCAGTGACGCCTACTCGAGCGTCGACACGTTCAGCCATTTGTACGACCGGGGCGGCAGCGTGTTGGTGAACGGCAAACCGTCGTTCACCGCCGATCAGGCCGCCGACCAGATCCTGCGCAAAGGCGCGTCCTGGCACGACCAGAACAGCGACGGCAAGATCGACCTCAGCTACACCTTCCTGACCTCGAAACCGGCGAATTACAACCCGGCCCTCGGTACGTTCGGTGAATTCAGCGCCCAGCAAAAAGCTCAAGCGGTGCTGGCGATGCAGTCCTGGGCGGATGTGGCCAAGGTCACGTTCAGCGAAGGCGCCGGCGGCGACGGTCACATGACCTTCGGCAACTACAGCAACAACACCGGCGGCGCGGCGTTTGCCTATTTGCCCCAGGGCAGCCAGTACGACGGTCAGTCCTGGTACATGATCAACGACCAATACCAGGTCAATAAAACCCCGGACACCAACAACTATGGGCGTCAGACCCTGACCCACGAAATCGGCCACACCCTGGGCCTGTCGCACCCGGGCGTCTACAACGCTGGCAACGGCAACCCGACCTACAACGATGTGACTTACGCCCAGGACACCCGTGGCTACAGCCTCATGAGCTACTGGAGCGAAAGCAACACGCAGCAGAATTTCAGCAAGGATGGCAGCGGCGCCTACGCCTCGGCACCGTTGTTGGACGACATCGTCGCGGTGCAGAAACTCTACGGCGCCAACCTCGAAACCCGCGCCAGCGACACCGTCTACGGCTTTAATTCCAACGCCGAGCGGGATTTCTACAGCGCGACTTCGGCGGCGTCGAAGGTGGTGTTTTCGGTGTGGGACGGCGGTGGTAATGACACCCTGGATTTCTCCGGTTTCAGCCAGAACCAGAAGATCAACCTCAATGAAGGCGCGTTCTCCGATGTGGGTGGTTTGGTCGGTAACGTGTCCATCGCCCACGGCGTGACCCTGGAAAACGCCACCGGCGGTTCGGGCAATGATTTGCTGATCGGCAACGCGGTGGCGAACATCCTTGAAGGCGGGGCCGGCAACGACATCATTTACGGGGCCGGTGGCGGTGATTCGTTGTGGGGCGGGGCGGGGGCGGACACCTTTGTGTTTGGTGCTGCCAGCGATTCGACCATGACCGCGCCGGACTGGATCATGGATTTCACCAGCGGCCAGGACAAGATCGACCTGTCGGGCATCGCTGAGTTTGCCTCGGGCAATGCGACGCTGAATTTTGTCAGTGGTTTCACCGGGCATGCGGGCGATGCGATCCTGACGTACTTTGCGCAGACCCATCAGACCAGTTTGATGGTGGATTTGACCGGGCATGGTGCGGTGGATTTTGCGGTGGGGATGGTGGGGCAGGCATTGGCGGCTGATATCGTCGCTTGATGTAAGAGCAAAAGATCGCAGCCTTCGGCAGCTCCTACAGGGGGCGAGCGCAGTACAAACGTCTCGGTTGTACGCGGTCAATGTAGGCGCTGCCGAAGGCTGCGATCTTTTGACTGTGTGGTTCCGTTCGGCTGCGAAGCAGTCGCGGTCGCCAAACATGGGTTATACCTGACAGTCGGGGCCTCAGGTTTTGGGGCCGCTTTGCAGCCTGGCCTACAGGTTCATCAGCGTCATGAGGAACGTATTCCATGAAAAGCTCCGGTCCCAGCCCTGTCATCACTATCGCCGAGCAGCCCGGCTGCCTCTTGGTCAAGTTTCACGGTATTCAGGTGGCCGCGTCCGCCCGGGCGCTGGTGCTGCTTGAGGCCAATTATCCGCCGGTGTATTACGTCCCGCGCGAGGACATCGCCGAGCAGTATTTCGCCCGCACCGATCACACCAGTTATTGCCCCTATAAGGGCGATGCCAGCTATTTCAGTTTGCAGGTTCCGGGGCATGAAGGGGCGAACGCGGTGTGGAGTTATGAGAACCCCAAGGTGTCGGTGGATCAGATTCGCAATTACCTGGCGTTCTATCCGGATCAAGTGAAGTTCGAGATCATCGAAAACTTCGAGTAACTGTGGCGCAGACGCTGAGCCAGTGGTGAGGGGCTTGCCCCCTCATCTCCGGTTTCATAGCAACCCTGCTATCGAAGCGCTTCTACTAACGTTGATTCATTGATCTGACTGATCGACGTCACCCCGGTCAACGTCATGGCCACGCGCATTTCCTTGGCGAAGATATCCAGCAGGTTTTCCACCCCGCGCTGTCCGTCGGCAGCCAGTGCATAGGCCATCGAGCGCGCCAGCAACACGCCTTTGGCGCCCAGCGCCAACATCCGCACCACATCCAGCCCCGAGCGAATGCCCGAGTCGACCAGCACTGTCAGATCATTGCCCACCGCTTGCATGATCGGCGGCAAGGCCTTGGTGGTGGAGAGCACGCCGTCCAGCTGCCGCCCGCCGTGGTTCGACACCACGATGCCGTCGGCGCCGAAGCTCACCGCATCCTTGGCATCTTGCGGGTCGAGGATGCCTTTGATGATCATCGGGCCTTTCCAGAAGTCCCGAATCCATTCCAGATCGCTCCAACTGATCGACGGGTCGAAGTTATTGGCCAGCCAGCCCATGTAATCTTCGAGGGTGACGGCTTTGCCCAGGTACTTCGAGATATTGCCCAGGTCGTGGGGACGTCCCATGAGGCCCACGTTGAACGCCCAGTCGGGCCGGGTCATGGCCTGCAACATCCGCCGCGACGAGGCAAAAGGCCCCGACATGCCCGAGTGCGCATCCCGGTAGCGGGCGCCGGGCGTGGGCATGTCCACGGTAAACACCAGGTTCTTCACCCCGGCGGCTTTGGCCCGCTCCAGGGCGTTTTTCATGAAGCCCCGGTCTTTCAACACGTACAACTGAAACCAGATCGATTGTTGGGTGTGGGCCGTCACTTCCTCGATCGAACACACCGACACCGTGGACAGGCACAGCGGGATGCCTTTGTTTTCCGCCGCTTTGACCGCCTGCACTTCACCCCGGCGGGCGAACATCCCGGTCAGGCCTACCGGGGCCAGGATGATTGGCAGGGAAAGCGGTTGATCGAAGAGGGTGGTTTCAAGGCTCAGGGTTTCGACGTTTTTCAGGATGCGCTGGCGCAGCTTGATGTCCGCCAGGTCGGCGCTGTTGGCCCGCAGCGTATGTTCGGCATACGCGCCGCCATCGATGTAATCGAACAGAAATCGTGGGAGTTTGCGACGTGCCGCTTCGCGATAGTCGGATGCAGAGGAAATGATCATGGGGCCTCGGTCGGTGAAGTGGCGGGGCTGTGCGTTTCGTCGAGCTTAACGAAAACGCCCCGGGTCACGGGGCGTTTTTTGTGAGGTCGATCAGTTGGTGTCCAGATCCACGTTCTTCGTCTCACGCAAACAGATCAGCCCCACAATCAGGCTCACTCCGGTAATCACCACCGGATACCACAGCCCATAGAAAATGTCCCCGGTGTAGACCACCAGCGCAAACGACACCGTCGGCAGGAACCCGCCGAACCAGCCATTGCCGATGTGGTAGGGCAGGGACATCGAGGTGTAGCGGATGCGCGTCGGGAACAGTTCGACCATCAGCGCCGCCAGCGGGCCGTAGCACATGGCGGAGATGATGATCAGCGCCACGATCAACGCGACGATCATCGGTTTATTGATCTGCTGGGTGTCGGCTTGCGACGGGTAGCCCGCCAGGGTCACCGCGCCACGCAGGGCCGCTTCGTCGTAGCCATCGATTTTCACGTCGCCAACGCTGACCTGCACGGCACTGCCGGCGGGGGCGGCTGCGCTGGTGTAAGGCAGGCCTTGCTTGACCAGGAAGGTTTTGACCTTGTCGCACGGGCTGTCAAATTTCGCCTTGCCCACCGGATCGAACTGGAAGGTGCAAGTGGCCGGGTCGGCCAGTACGGTGATCGGTGCCTGACGGCTGGCCTGATCCACCGCCGGGTTGGCGTAGTGAGCAAGGCTCTTGAAGATCGGGAAGTACAGCGCGGTAGCCAACAACAGGCCAAGCATCAGCACTGGTTTGCGCCCGACCTTGTCCGACAGCCAGCCGAAAAAGATAAAGAACGGCGCGCCAATGATCACGCTGACGATCAGCAGACTGTTGGCCAGGGCCGGGTCCATTTTCAGGAACTGGGTAAGGAAGAACAGCACGTAGAACTGCGCGGCGTAGAAGGTCACCGCTTGCCCGGCGTTAATGCTGAACAGGGCAATCAGTACTACTTTGAGGTTTTCCCATTTGCCGAAGGAGTCGCGCAGCGGTTGCTTGCACAGCTTGCCTTCTTCTTTCATTTTCACGAAGGCCGGCGATTCGTGCAGGCTCAGGCGAATCCAGGTCGAAATGCCCAGCAGCACGATGGAAAACAGGAACGGAATGCGCCAGCCCCAGACTTCAAACTGATCGCCGGTGAAGTAGCGGCACCCGAGTACCACCAGCAGCGACAGCAGCAGGCCGAGGGTTGCCGTGGATTGAATCCAGCTTGTATGGAAGCCACGTTTGCCAATCGGCGCGTGTTCGGCCACGTAAGTTGCGGCGCCGCCGTACTCGCCGCCGAGGGCCAGGCCCTGGAGCATGCGCAGCATCACGAGGATGATCGGCGCGGCGATGCCGATGCTGGCGTAGGTGGGCAGCAAACCGACACAGAACGTCGCCAGGCCCATGAGCACGATGGTTGCGAGGAAGGTGTATTTGCGTCCGATCATGTCCCCCAACCGACCGAACACCAGCGCACCGAATGGCCGCACGATGAAACCGGCGGCAAATGCCATGAGCGCGAAGATAAACGCCGTGGTGTCGTTGACCCCGGCAAAGAACTGCTTGCTGATGACCGCCGCGAGGGCGCCGTAGAGGAAGAAGTCATACCACTCGAACACTGTGCCGAGTGATGAGGCGAAGATGACTTTTCGGGTGCCGCTAGTGGTGGTGCCCGCGCTGCGCGTGGCTTCCAGAGGCTGAACGTGTTCTGACATATCGGTATCCCTCACAGTGATTGTTTTTGTTGTTCCACTGTCGGCACCTGCCTTGTGGGCGGGTGCCGCTACTGTCAATTCGATGCTGCCTGCATCGATCTTTCGGTGACCCCCAATCCCCGTAGGAGCTGCCGAAGGCTGCGATCTTTTGATCCTGACGCCGGTTCTGGCACCGGAGGATCAAGATCAAAAGATCGCAGGCTTCGCCAGCTCCTACATTGACCATGTACAACCACGATGCTCCTGCTGCACCCGCTCCCCGTAGGAGCTG
>Ga0302175_10000189_pt1 | contig 24531 bp, 21 predicted proteins | sample I_Fen_N3_3_FD_198791 | JGI IMG/M metagenome (GOLD analysis project Ga0302175, IMG submission 198791) | Peat permafrost microbial communities from Stordalen Mire near Abisko, Sweden - I_Fen_N3_3 | ecosystem: Environmental > Terrestrial > Soil > Wetlands > Permafrost | place: Sweden: Abisko... | reverse complement strand
CCGATGCCTCCACCCAGCCAGACAAAGTGCAGCTTCTTCGGCACTGTCGAAAGCGGGAGTTCCTTCAATAATTCAGCACTATGGCTGACACGGACGCCGTACTCCTTGACCCTTTCATGCAGTTCAAACACTCCCGCCGTCTCGGGGCTGGAGGATGTCGGCTTTTCCGAATCGCGTCGCCGACGTATCGGCTGGACTAATGATCCCAACGCTTCTTCGAGCAGAGCCAAGGGTTGCTGCAGGCTTAAATCATCCTTTGCATCGATACAGCCTTCGTAAATAACGAAGAATGACAGGATATTGATCATTATCTTTATATGGGCCCAGCACTTTCTCCAACTCCGAGCGCTTTAAAACACTGGAGAAGCCGACAAAATCGTTATCGCTAATAGCTTTTTCTGACTCATATTTTTAAACATCCATGTTTACGAAATAATTTATAAGCGCAGCCGAAAAAACAGACAACCAACTCACTACCCGGCAACGCAGAGATCACCAGAAACATATCAAACAGCCATACTTATTAGAGGGAACTTCTTACGCACTCACAAAAACAAAATCCAAAACTAACGATTCATTTTGAACTTTTCAAACCGCAAAGATATTCATTTAATTTCAACACAACTTGATACTTAAAACAGGCACAACAAAAGACACTCCAGCACTGACGAATCAATACCGGACATACCAAAGTACAAAAAAATAACGCCCCCGAAGGGGCGTATTACTCAAGTAGCAGGCTTATCGCCATACCAACGCGGCGTATAGACCCACTCCCCACCTTCGGCGCGAGGGAAGGCGCAGGTGGTGGAGGAACCGATCAGCACCATGGTGCGCATGTCCACCTGATCCGGGGTCAAGTCCGCCAGGGTGGTCACGCGCAAGGTCTGGCCCGGGCGACCGATGTCACGCCCGAGCACCACCGGCGTTTCGGCACTGCGGTGTTGTGCGACGATCTCCAGCGCGCGACCCAACTGCCACGGGCGCGACCGGGAGATCGGGTTGTAGAAGGCCAGGGCCAGATCGGCCTCGCAGGCCAGGTCGAGGCGCTTCTCGATGATCGACCATGGCTTGAGGTTGTCCGACAGCGACATCACGCAGAAGTCATGACCCAGTGGCGCTCCGGCCTGGGCAGCGGTGGCCAGGGACGCGGAGACGCCGGGAAGGATTTCCAGGTCCACGTTGTGCCAGTTCGCATCGCTGGATTCGTGCAGGGCTTCGAGCACCGCCGCCGCCATGGCAAACACGCCCGGATCACCGGACGACACCACCACCACGGAGCGGCCCGACGCCGCGAGTTCGAAGGCGTGGCGGGCGCGCTGCATTTCTTCGCGGTTGTCGGTGCAGTGCATCACCTGATCGGCGCGGAACGGGCCAGCCATGCGCACGTAGGTTTCATAGCCCAGCACGTCGTTGGCCCGGGCCAGTTCAGCCTTGACCGCTGGCACCATCAATTCGGCGGCGCCGGGGCCGAGGCCGATCACCGCCAGGCGACCGCGAGGACGGCCAATCAACCCTGGGTCGAGCGGTTCGGCGGCGACTGCGATGGCCATCGAATCATTGACCTCGATAGACGTCAGCAGCGACGGCAGAGTGTCCCGCACCTGCTCCAGCACCGTCCCGGAACGAGCACTGAAACGCAGTGGCACACCCAATTCCAGGGCCGCTTCGCGCAGCACCGGATTGGCCATGTCACTTTCACTCGCCAACACACAGGCCAGCGCTGGCAGCGCAATGTTCGCCTCATGCAAAGCGCTGCGAACGATACTGGCCAGATCCGGCCGCGCCGTCACTGCGACCAACACATTGCGCGGGTAAATCAGCAATTCGTTGGCGTTAGGCTGGCGCTCGGCATGACCGACATGGATCGCCAATCGCGCCTGCCGGTCTTCCGGCAACTGCGCCTCGGCCAGCCACGGCGCCGGGCCTTCGATACGCACCGCCTCACCCGCGAGCAGGTCCGAAACGAAGCGCTTGCCCAGTTCCAGATCGCCCAAGGCATAACCGCTGGGCGGGTTGAGCAGGCAGGTGCCGAAACGCAGTTCGCCGCTGGTGGTGATCGCGGCGGCAACGTCCAGCGCCGCCGCGATCTCCCGCGCCAACACGTTTACGCCACCCAGGCCACCGAGCAGCGGCACCACCGCGCTGCCGTCTTCGGCCACGGCCAGCACCGGCGGCTCCGCGCCCTTTTCCAGCAACAACGGCGCCAGGGTGCGGATGACGATGCCGGCCGCGCACAGGGCGATGATCGGCGTGTCCTGCTGATAGAGCTCGCGCAGGGTTGCGCCGAATTCTTGATAGTCGTGGTCGGCGCCGTCAACCCGCCCAGCCAGACCGTGGATCACGGCGTCCGGGTAGCGCTGCTGAATCCTGCGCGCCGTGGCGAGGCTGCCATTACCGAGAATGACAATCGCCGGAGCCGGACGGCCCGTCACCCTTGCCACCGTTCGCCGGGCACGATGATCAGCGAGAAGTACGGCGAGGACATTGGTTCGACTTCATCCAGCGGGACGATTTTCTGGTTGGCCATGGTCGCGCGCTCGACGTACAACGCCCGACCGTCCATGCCGAGTTCTTCCAGTACCTGGCGCACCTTGGGAAAGTTGCGCCCCAGTTTCATGATCACCGCCGCATCGGCATCGGCCAGGCGTCGTTTCAATTCTTCGTGGGGCAGCACGCCGGACAACACCGACAGGCTCTGATTGCGATACACCAGCGGCGAACCCAGCACCGACGCGCCGCCGAGCATCGAGCAAACACCCGGCACCACTTCGGCGACGTAACGCTCGGCGAGGCGATCGTGCAGGTACATGTAGGAACCGTAGAAGAACGGGTCGCCTTCGCAGATCACCGCCACATCGCGCCCGGCGTCCAAATGTTCGGCCAACTGTTCGGCAGCAGTGTCGTAAAAATCGCTGATCACTTGCTCGTAGGACAGCGGTGCCGGCAACGCTTCGGTGGTCACCGGATACACCAGCGGCAGCAGGTTTTGCGCCTCTTGCAGGTGCGCTTCAATGATGCCGAACGCATTGCCCTTCTTGCCCTTGGCGACGAAGTACGCCACCACCGGCGATTCGCGCAGCAGGCGCAGGGCTTTGACGGTAATCAGTTCCGGATCACCGGGGCCAACGCCCAGGCCGATCAAGCGTCCAGGTTGCTGCATCATTCGATCTCCGTGGCGAGGGCGTTGACGGCGGCGGCGGCCATGGCGCTACCGCCGAGCCGGCCTTGCATGATCACGAACGGCACACCGCGACTGTCCGCCGCGAGCATCGCCTTGGATTCGGCGGCGCCGACGAAGCCCACCGGGAAGCCGAGGATCAGCGCCGGTTTGGGCGCGCCCGCGTCGATCATCTCCAGCAGGTAAAACAGGGCGGTCGGGGCGTTGCCGATGACGACGACGCTGCCTTCCAGATGCGGGCGCCACAGCTCCAGCGCGGCGGCGGAACGTGTGTTGCCCAGCTCGCGGGCCAGTTCTGGAACGCTTTCATCGCGCAGGGTGCAGATCACTTGATTGTTGGCGGGCAGGCGCGCGCGGGTCACGCCTTCGCTGACCATCCGCGCGTCACAGAGGATCGGCGCACCGGCCGCCAGCGCATCGCGCCCGGCCTTGCCGGCGCCTTCGGAGAATTGCAGACCGTCGATGGCCTCGACCATGCCGCAGGCGTGGATCACCCGCACCGCGAGTTTTTCCAGGTCGGCCGGGATGCGCGAGAGGTTGGCCTCGGCGCGAATGATCGCGAAGGAGTTGCGATAGATCTCCTGACCGTCGCGGATGTAATCAAGCATCTAGGGGGCTCCGTGAGCGGGCGTCGAGCAAGGCTGCGACCGCTTCAATAGTAAGGTTGCGTGCGTGCAGCGCGCCGAAACCCGGCTGCGCGGCATCGCGGAAATAGAGGTCGTAGTAACCGGGTGAAACCGCCAGCAAGGTGACGGGCGCAATGTGCGCGGCGGCGCAGGAACGCGGGCAGCCGGACAAGTGCACATTGAGGATTTGCCCGTGACGTTGCAGCAGCGCCGCCAATTGCAGGGCATCAGCCTTGGTGTCTGCAAGGCCTTTGCCGCAACCGGCGGAACCGGTGCAGGCAATCAGGTGCGCCAGGGCCTCGTCTGCCGAACAGCGCAGCCCGAGGCTTTCCAGGTTGTGGATAACTTCGGCGGCATCGCCTTCGTGAATGCCGGGCAGCAGCAGGCTTTGCCACGGCGTAAGGCGCAGCGAGCCATCGCCGTATTCGCGGGCGAGTTGTGCGGCGCCGCGCAGCATGGCCGGATCGAGCCGGCCCAAGGTCGGCACCGCACCGATGTAGACGCGGCCGGTTTCACGCTGCGGGTGCGCGCCGATGTGCAGCGCCTTCGGGGACGTGGGACGCAACCAGTACGCCAGGGACACCAGCGGCACCCGTTCGGCCACTTTCGCGACGAACCCGGCCACTGGAGAGTCCGCCAGCAGATGACGCATGCGCGTCTGCTCGGGCCGCGCCAGGTCGAGGAACAACTCCAGCACCGCCACCACCAACGCGTGACCATTGTGCAGACGCACCGCACCGATCGGCGCATCCGTCGGGCAACCGGCCAGACCGAAGGCCAGCAGGCACTCGCCATCCTGTTCGCCGGCGCTCAACCACAGGTCGTGATGATGTTCGAGCATCGCCAGGGCTTCGCCGCCATCCAGTTGCACGGCGAACTTGGCGCTCAGTTCGTGAAAGCGCTCGTGGCTTTGCAGGCTGTTGAGGATCTGTTCGGCGAGCGGCCGCGTATCGAGCCACATCTGCCGGTCGATCCCGGCGCTCGGGCTGAGCATCAGGTTGCGCACATCGTCCCCCGCCGCCGTGCGTGGCCCCAGACCGGCGGCCAGCAGGCTGTCGATCAATGCCGTCTCATCGCGACCAATCCCGCGAATTTGCAGGTTGGCGCGGTTGGTCGCCTCGATCACGCCGCCAGCGTAGCGCTGCGCCGCATCGGCCACCGCGTCAGCCTGATCGGCGCTGATCGAACCGCCATTGAGCTTGATCCGGCAGATCCCGCCATCCAGCGCCTGGACAATACGCAGCAACCCCGGGCAGGCCGAGGGGCGAAGGGCGGTGGACATCGGGCGTTCGTTCAAGGGGGCGACCGGCAGTGTGGGGAAGGCGCTTCGCGGGCGAAGGCGCGGTATTATGCCTGCTTTGTCAGGCGGCATGAAAAGCCTGCCCGTCGGAACAGTCCGTTTGAGGACTATTTTTAAGGAATACAGATGTCGCCCTGGCTGACGGTAGTGGGAATCGGTGAAGACGGCTTCAAGGGCCTGGGCAAGAATGCCCGACGGGCGCTGCTGGGTGCTTCGCGGATCATTGGCGGCCAGCGCCAACTGGATTTATTGCCCGTGTGCATTCGTGGCGAGCGGCAGTTGTGGCCGAGTCCGTTTTCCCTGGCGCCGGTGCTTGAGCGTCATGGCGAGCCGGTGTGCGTGCTGGCCAGCGGCGATCCGATGTTCTTCGGCGTCGGCGCCAGCCTCGCCCGGCACGTGCCTGCCGAGCAGATGCTGATCCTGCCGGCGCCTTCTTCCTGCGCCCTCGCGGCGGCGCGCATGGGCTGGCCGTTGCAGGAGGTGGTGACGCTGTCCGTGGTCGCTCGCCCCATCGCGGCGCTGAATGCGCACTTGTTCAGCGGCGTGCGCCTGCTGGTGCTGAGCAATGACGGGCAGAGCCCGGCGGCCATCGCGGCGTTGCTGCGTGAACGCGGATTCGGGCCGAGCCGGTTCACCGTCCTGGAACACGTGGGCGGCGACGCTGAACGACGAATCGACGGCGTTGCCAGCGACTGGACCTTATCCGCCGTTGCCGATCTCAACGTGATCGCCATCGACTGCATCGCCGAACCGCACACTCCGCGCCTGTCGCGCCTGGCCGGTCTTCCCGATTCAGCCTTCCGGCACGACGGCCAACTGACCAAGCGCGACGTGCGCGCCATCACCCTCGCCCGCCTCGCCCCGACACCCGGCGAACTGTTGTGGGACGTGGGTGCCGGCAGCGGCTCGATCGGCATCGAATGGATGCGCGCGCACCCGAGCTGTCGGGCGCTGGCCATCGAGGCGGATGACGGTCGGCAATTGTTGATCGAACACAACCGCGATGCCCTGGGCGTTCCGGGCCTGCAATTGATTCGCGGCAGCGCGCCGCACGCCCTGGCCGGGCTCGAAGCGCCGGACGCGATTTTCATCGGCGGTGGCGTAACCCGCGACGGTGTGCTCGATGCGTGCTGGTCGGCATTGAAGCCCGGCGGCCGACTGATCGCCAACGCGGTGACCCTGCAAAGCGAAATGACCCTGATGGCCTGGCGCGAACGGCACGGCGGCGAGCTGACCCGCATCCACATCGCCCAGGCCCAACCTCTGGGCGAATTCGACACCTGGCGCCAGGCATTGCCAATCACCTTGCTTGATGTGACGAAACCATTCGATGCGTGACGAAACCGCCGAACAACCCGCGCCCCTGCGCAGCGGCCTGACCACCGGCAGTTGCGCCACGGCCACCAGCCTCGCCGCCGCGCGTTTGTTGCTCAGCGGCACGGATGCGGACGCGGTGGAGATCATCCTGCCCAAAGGCAAACAGGTGCAGATGCGCCTGGAGTTCTGTCGGCTCATCGATGACGGCGCCGAGGCCGGAACAATCAAGGACGCCGGCGATGACCCGGACGTGACCCACGGCGCGTTGCTTTATTCCCACGTGCGGCTGAGCGCCGAGCCGGGTATTCGTTTTATCGCGGGCCGTGGCGTTGGCACCGTGACCCGACCGGGCCTGGTGCTGAGCGTCGGCGAACCGGCGATCAACCCGGTGCCGCGCAAGATGATCACCGATCACCTGACGTTGCTCGCCCAGGAGCGGGGCTACGGCGGCGGTTTCGAGGTCACGGTCAACGTCGAGGGCGGCGAAGCCCTGGCGCTGAAAACCATGAACCCGCGCCTGGGGATTCTCGGCGGGCTGTCGATCCTCGGCACCAGCGGCATCGTCCGACCGTTTTCCTGCGCGGCTTACATCGCCTCGATCCACCAAGGCATCGACGTGGCGAAAACCAACGGCTACCTGCACATCGCCGCCTGTACCGGCAACGCCAGCGAAGACACCATGCGCCGGGTCTACAACCTGCCGGAAATCGCCCTGATCGAAATGGGCGACTTCGTCGGCGCGGTGCTCAAGCATGTGCGCAAAGTGCCTGTGGATAAGCTCAGCATTTGTGGCGGCTTCGGCAAGATCAGCAAACTGGCGGCCGGGCACATGGATTTGCACAGTCGGCATTCGAGCATCGACCTGCCGCAACTGGCTGACTGGGCGGCGGCGATTGGGGCGGATGCTGCGTTGCAGCAATTGATCCGCGAGGCGAATACCAGTCAGCAAGCGTTGGCCATGGCCAGTGCGGTCGGAATCGCACTGGGTGATGAAGTGTGTCGGCATGCGTTGGCATTTGCTCGCAGCGTGGTGCCGGCGCAGGTCCAGGTCGAGGTGTTTGCGATTGATCGACAGGGTGGGATTGTTGGTCATGCGGGAGCTTTTCAATGAAACGTGTGTTGTTGCTCGGTGGCGTGACGGAAGCGCTGGCCATCGCCCGGACGCTGGGCCCGGAACACATTTACAGCCTGGCCGGTGTCGGCCGGGTGCCGACGGATTTGACCTGTCAGGTTCGCGTCGGCGGTTATGGTGGCGCTGAGGGTCTGGCGCAGTTCATCCGCGATGAAGGTATCGAACTGCTGCTGGACGCCACCCACCCCTACGCCGCGCAAATCAGTCAGAACGCCGCCACCGCCGCGCAGTTGACCGGCATTCCGTGTTGGGCTTTGCGACGCCCGGCCTGGCAACCTCAGGCTGGGGATGACTGGCGCGAAGTGAGCGACTGGGCCGAATTGATCGAAGCGCTGAAGCCCTTTCGCCGACCGCTGTTCACCCTCGGCCGCGAACCCTTGCAGCACCTGCACGAAATCCCGCCCGGGCAATTCTGGACCCTGCGCGCACTCGACGTTTACCCCGGCAACGAACGCTGTGAAGTCATCGGCGCCCGTGGGCCATTTGTGATCGAGGATGAGCGCGCACTGTTCGAACGCCGACAGATCGATGTGCTCATCAGCAAAAACAGCGGCAGCACCGCCACCGAACCGAAACTGGAAGTGGCACGGGAGCGTGGAGTGCCGGTGCTGGTGTTGAAGCGGCCGGTGTTGGCGAGGGTTGATCGGGAGTTGGGGTCGGTGGCGCAACTACTGAAAGCCTTGTCAGATCATTCCTAAGATCTGCAGAAATCTGCGAATTAGCCGGCAACTTTTCAGGAAGGGGCCGGCTAGTTATCTCAATAGCTTCAACTCTATATTCAGATTCCTCTAACCCGATCAAGTCAACACACCCGCATTCATGGGGACGGCACGCCTCATCCCAAAAGCGCGGCTTGCCAACCTGTATCCCAAGGAATACGATCCCGACATGATCGACTTCGAACGATCCCGAGCATTTGCCGATTGGCTCGACTCATTAAAAGACACCATCGGCAAGGCTCGTATCATCGCCAGGCTCCGAGCAGCCGAACATGGAAGCTTTGGTGATTGCGAGCCTGTAGGGTCGGCGGTTCATGAAATGCGCGTTCATTACGGTCCCGGCTACAGGGTGTATTTCACCCGCAGAGGTGAAGTGGTTTATCTCCTGTTGGTCGGCGGTGACAAGTCGACTCAAAGACGAGATATCAAACGCGCCGTTCAAATGGCGCAAAACATCGGTAATGAGGAGTAAGTCATGACCGAACAGTTCACCCGCTTCGATGCTGCCGAGTTTCTCAAGACACCAGCAGAAATGGCCGCATACCTGGACGCTTGCTTTGACGAAGACGCAGGCGATGGCGTTCTTATTCGCGCTGCGCTCAACGACATCGCTCGAGCCCAAGGCATGACGCAGGTCGCACGCGATGCAGGCTTGGGTCGCGAGAGTCTGTACAAAGCGTTGGGCAGCACTGGCAATCCGGAATTCGCGACTATCATGAAAGTTATGAAAGCCTTGGGCCTGCGTTTGCACGCCGTTGCTCTCTGAGGGCGCTGCGACACCACACCGCAGGCCGCTTTTTTACTTATCGGCCCTGATCAGGCTAAATAGCCGCGCCTGATCGCCCACTCACCGGATCTGTCCCATGTCCCGACAACGGCTCGCATTTGCCTGGATCGCCTGCTTTGCAGTGCTGTTCAATATGCTCGCCATGCCGATGACCGGAGCGATGGCGCAGGCGGCGAAATCACCCGCCGAGCAATTGCTGTGGGGCAGTTTCTGCACGTCCAGCGGCACGAAAATGGTGGCGATTTCCTTAGGGACGCTCGACCAGAAAGCCCCGCAAAACGACGATCATTCCAACATGCAGCATTGCTGGTGCTGCTCGGGCTCCGCACCATTGGTGGCGTTGCCGGGGCATGTGCCGCAGCTGTATTTCGCGCGGTTCGAGGCCAATCGAAGCCTGCCCGCCGCCTCACTCGACACACCCACACCGCGCCAGCAATGGCCCAGCCTCAACCCCCGTGCGTCCCCTCTGGTGTGATTCCTTCTCGCAATTGACCTGCGTTTTGAATCGTTCTGGAGAACTGCCATGTTGAACAAACTCATCGTTCTGGCCGCGTTGCTGCTGCCTGCCTGTTTCGCCAATGCTCACGAATACAAGGCTGGCGAACTCGAAATCGCCCACCCGTGGTCGCAAGAGCTGCCACCGAACGCGCCCACCGTGGCGGCGTATTTTGTGATTCACAACAACGGCAAAACCGCTGACCGACTGCTGAGCGTCGATTCGCCGATTTCCAAAGAAGCCCAGTTGCATGAGCACGTCATGCAGAACGACCTGATGAAAATGCAGCAGGTGCCGAGCGTTGAAATCCCGGCCGGTGGCGACGTCACGTTTGCCCCGATGGCTTATCACGTGATGCTGCTGGACCTCAAAGACCGCAGCCTGCTCCGCGACGGCAAACGTTTCCCGCTGACGATGCACTTCGAAAAATCCGGCGACGTGACGGTTGAAGTCGCGGTGCAGAAGCAGGCCCCGGACGGCATGCAAGCGCACCAGCACGCCCAATAGTCGCCAGCGTAGAACACGCCCATGCGCGCCCTTAGCGCCAGGTCATCCAAGCCCCGCCGTCAGCCCCTGAGCCTGACACGCGGCAGCTGGATCAGCCTGTTCGCCATGTTGATGATCTTTATCGGCCCACTGATTTCTCAGTCGATGCCGATGGATCAGCGCGCCTCGGTGTCCATGTCCATGAGCATGTCGATGGACATGAGCATGGACGGGCACGGTGAACAGGCGAAAGACCACTGCCCGCCGAAAGCCGAACACCACGCGCTCTGGGAAAAATGCGGCTATTGCAGCCTGCTCTTCAACTGCCCGGCGCTGACCGGCGGCCAGGCATTCACCGCGTTCGACACACCACCCGCCAACACCTTCACCCCACCCTCCCCACGCCTGGGCCATGCCCGGCAAGCGTTCTTCCCCGGCGCCCGCACCCGCGCCCCGCCGATCATCGCGTAAACACCGCTCCCGATCTCACACGGTTCAGAAGCAGCCAAAGCAACCTGTGGGAACAAGTTTTTTTGGTGAGGAGGCTTGCCCTCTCGCCACAAGAAGCTTGATCCCACAGCGATTGCGCAGGCTGCCGGCCGCGTCGTTTACGACTGTTCGATGGAAATTGTCATGTCCAGGTTTTCTGCTGACACACGCTTGAGTTGCACCCATGCCACCGCCCTCCTCTGCAGCGTTTTGCTGTCCCCGATGGTGCTGGCCGATGAACACACCGACCAAACCGAAGAACTGAGCCCGACGGTGATCACCGCCATCGCCCCGAGTTCGCCGCTGACCATCGTCACCAACCCCAAGGACCCGCGCCAACCGGTGCCGGCCAGCGACGGTGGCGATTACCTGAAGACCATTCCCGGCTTCGCCCTGGTGCGCAATGGCGGCACCAATGGCGACCCGGTGCTGCGCGGCATGTTCGGCTCGCGACTGAATATTCTCACCAACGGCAGCATGATGCTCGGCGCCTGCCCCGGCCGGATGGACGCGCCGACCTCGTACATCTCGCCGGAAACCTACGACAAACTCACGGTGATCAAAGGCCCACAAACCGTGCTCTGGGGCCCGGGCGCCTCTGCCGGCACCATCCTGTTCGACCGTGAGCCGGAACACTTCGGCGAACTCGGCACCCGGGTGAATGCCAGTGTGCTGGCCGGTTCCAACGGGCGCTTTGACAAAGTGGTGGACGCCGCTGCCGGCGGATCGCTGGGCTATGTACGAGTCATCGGCAACACCGCGCATTCCGACGATTACAAGGACGGCAACAACGACACCGTGGCGTCGCGCTACGACAAGTGGAATGGCGACGTCGCCGTCGGCTGGACCCCGGACGCCGACACCCTGCTGGAACTCACCGCCGGCAAGGGCGACGGCGAAGCGCGCTACGCCGGGCGTGGCATGGACGGTTCGCAGTTCAAACGCGAAAGCCTCGGGCTGCGGTTCGAGAAGTCCAACATCGGCGACGTGCTGGATAAGGTCGAGGCGCAGGTCTACTACAACTACGCCGACCACGTGATGGACAACTACACCCTGCGCACGCCGTCCGGCACCGGGATGATGTCCGGGCCGATGGCTGCCAACGTCGACCGCCGCACCCTCGGCGCGCGGATCAAAGCCACTTGGCATTGGGCCGATGTGCAGTTGATCAGCGGCCTCGACGCCCAGACCAACGAACACCGCCAGCGCAGCGCCATGGGCATCGACACCTATAAAGAGCTGCCGTACACCAAGGACGCCGACTTCCATAACTACGGGGTGTTCAGCGAACTGACCTGGTACGCCGCCGACCGCGACCGGGTGATTACCGGGGCGCGGGTGGACCGTGCGACCGCCAAGGATTATCGGCAGACCACCGACAGCGGCATGATGAGCATGCCCAACCCGACCGCCGACAAGACCCGTGCCGACACGTTGCCCAGCGGCTTCGTCCGTTATGAGCATGACCTGGCCGACAGCCCGACCACGCTGTACGCCGGCCTCGGTCACGCCCAGCGCTTTCCGGATTACTGGGAACTGTTTTCGCCCGACGCCGGCCCCGCCGGTTCGGTGAATGCCTTCGATTCGATCAAACCGGAAAAAACCACCCAGTTCGACTTCGGCCTGCAATACAAGACCGACGACCTCGAAGCCTGGGCCTCGGGTTACGTTGGCCAGGTGCGCGATTACATCCTGTTCAACTACACCCCCGGAATGATGGGCACCTCCTCCCAAGCGCAGAACATCGACGCGCGAATCATGGGCGGCGAACTCGGCGCGGCCTACAAATTGACCTCCAACTGGAAGGCCGACGCGACCCTGGCTTACGCCTGGGGCAAGAACAGCAGCGACGGCAAGGCCCTGCCGCAAATGCCACCGCTGGATGCGCGGTTCGGCCTGACCTACAGCGAAGACAACTGGAGCGCCGGGGCGCTGTGGCGCGTGGTCGCGGCGCAAAACCGCATCGACCAGAACAAGGGCAACGTGGTCGGCAAGGACTTCGACAAGAGCTCAGGTTTCGGCGTGTTCTCGCTCAACGGCGCGTACCGCATCAACAAGAACTGGAAGGTCAGCAGTGGCGTCGACAACCTGTTCGGCAAGGCTTACGCCGAGCATCTGAACCTGGCCGGCAACGCCGGTTTCGGCTACCCGGCCAATGACCCGCAAGCCATCAACGAACCGGGGCGCACGCTCTGGACCAAGGTCGATATGAGTTTCTAACAACAAAAAGTCAAAAGATCGCAGCCTTCGGCAGCTCCTACAAAGAACACGTCCACCCTGTAGGAGTTGTGTAGGAGCTGTCGAGTGAAACGAGGCTGCGATCTTTTAAAAACAACACCTATCGCCAAAGCGGAGCACAACCGATGAAACAGCCCAAACCGAATTTCTACAACCTGGCCTGGCGCTGGCATTTCTATGCCGGGTTATTCGTCGCGCCGTTCATGGTGATGCTGGCCCTGACCGGCATCATTTACCTGTTCAAACCACAACTCGACCCGTTGATGTACGGCAGCCTGATGAACGTCCCGGCCGGGCATCACACCGTGTCCGCCGATGACCTGCTCAAACGGGTGAAAGCCGCGTATCCAGAGGGCCAGATCAAACAATACCTGCCGCCGGTCAACGCCGAACGCAGCGCACAGTTTGTCGTGATTAACGACGGGCACGAGCTCAACGTTTTCATCGACCCGTACCACGGCGACATCCTCGGCGAGCAAGACGCCAAGAAGAATCTGCAAGCCCTCGCCCGGGCGATTCACGGCGAGTTGATGATCGGCACCGTCGGTGATCGGCTGGTGGAACTCGCCGCTGGCTGGGGCGTGGTGCTGGTGGTGTCCGGGGTCTTCCTGTGGTGGCCGCGCGGGCAATATGCCGGCGTGTTGTGGCCACGGTTCAGCCGTCGCGGACGCATTTTGTGGCGTGACCTGCACGCCGTGACCGGGTTCTGGGGCGCGGCATTCTTGCTGGTGATGCTGCTCAGCGGCATGACCTGGACCGGGTTCTGGGGCAAGCAATACGCCGAGGTCTGGAACACCTTCCCGGCGGCGATGTGGGACAACGTGCCCAAATCCGACGTCGAGGCCCGCAGCCTCAACAGCGCCACCCGCCAGACCGTGCCCTGGGCCATGGAAAACACACCGATGCCGATGTCCGGCGACCACGCCGAACACATGGCCCACGGCGCTGCGCCGGTCGGTCCTGCGGCGCCGACCATCAGCCTGCAAGACGTGCAAAACATCGCCGTGCAGCGCAAGGTCGAGCCCGGTTACAGCATCACACTGCCGACCACCGCCACCGGTGTGTTCACCATCGCCGTGTTCGCCGATGACCCGCGCAACGACGCCACACTGCATATCGATCAGTACACCGGCAACGTCCTCGCCGATGTGCGTTATGCGCAATACGGCAGCGTCGCCCGCGCCACGGAAATCGGCGTGATGCTGCATGAAGGCAAGATGTTTGGCCCGTTCAACCAGATCATCGTGTTGCTGATCTGCCTGATGATCCTGCTCAGTGCGGTCAGCGGCGTGGTGATCTGGTGGAAGCGTCGGCCCCAAGGCAAGTTCGGCGTCCCGCCGCTGCGTCATGACCTGCCGAAATGGAAAACCGGCGTGGCGATCATGCTGGCGCTGGCGGTGATTTTCCCGTTGGTGGGGGCTTCGTTGATTGTGGTGTGGGGGCTGGATCGGTTGCTGTTGTCGCGGCTCAATCGGCAAACTGAATCCGCCTCATCTTCATCATGAGCCAGGCGAGATGCGTGCGTTAGAGGGATCTGTAGACTTCGCGCGCTTATCTCCCGGTCATTTTTAGTGTTACTGTATAACACTAACGATCCGCCCCGCCCGCGACAGGACTGTTGCGGGTTTTCTTTTGCAGAAGTGATTCACCGCCCCGATGAACAAGTACCTCTTGTCCAGCCTTTGCCTGCTGGCCCTGCCCCACAACGCCCAGGCACAACCGCTGACACTGCCCACCGGCACCATCACCGCAACCGCCGTTGACGACGAAGCCGTCAGCCTGAATACGCCAACCACCGCCGGCTCGCGCCTGAATCTCACGGCGATGGAAACGCCGGCCAGTGTCGAAAGCCTGACCGGTGAGCAGATCCGCGCCCGCGGTGATCGCAGCGTGCAGGACGCGGTGTCACGCGGCACCGGGATCAGCCGCACCGGTACGCCGGGGGATGGCGGTACGTCGTTGTCGGCGCGGGGCTTTACCGGGCAGGGTTCGGTGATGCAGTTGTATGACGGCAACCGGATGTACAGCGGCATGGGCACCGTGACGTTCCCGGTCGACACCTGGTCGGTGGAGCGCGTCGATGTGCTGCGCGGGCCGGCGTCGGTGTTGTACGGCGAAGGCGCGACCGGCGCGGTGGTCAACGTGATCCCGAAAAAACCCTTTGAGGGCGAGATCGAAAACCACCTGCGCCTCGGCTACGGCTCCTACGACAGCCAGCAGCAAGCCTTCGACAGCGGCGGTTCGCTGAGCGATACCCTGAGCTATCGCCTGAACCTCAATCGCCTGCGCAGCAATGGCTGGGTGGATCGCGGCGATGCCTCCAGCGACTTCATCAGCGCCGCCCTGCACTGGCAGGCGACCGACGATCTGGCGTTCACCCTCGCCCACGATTACGGCGACCAAACGCCGATGAATTATTTCGGCACGCCGCTGATCAATGGCCACTTCAAGGACAGCCTGCGGGACAAGAACTACAACGTCAGCAACGACAAGCAGCACTACAACGATCAATGGACGCGGCTGACCAGCGACTGGCAGATCGCCGACAACCTCAGCTCAAGCAACGAACTGTATTACCTCAAGGCCCAACGCCGCTGGCAGAACGCCGAGAACTACAACTTCAACCGCGACACCCAGCAGCTCAGCCGCAGCGGTTACTACGGCATCGGCCACACCCAGGAACAGGTCGGCGATCGCCAGACCTTCACCTTCAAACACACCCTGTTCGGCCTCGACAGCCAGACCGTGACCGGCGTCGACTACAACCGCATCCGCTTCCAGCTCGACAGCAATTCGCCGTTCAACGATGTGCTGGCGAACGGGCAGCCGGTGGACCTGTATCACCCGCAACCGGGTCGGTTTGAGAGTGCCAGTCCGTACCAAAGTCAGTTCCAGAGCACCACCAAGCAGATGTCCGCGTTCGCCGAAAACCGCACGCAACTGAGCGAGCGCTGGTCCGTGGTGACCGGTGTGCGTCGCGACTACGTGCACGTCGATCGAACCGATTTGATCAAGGACAGCCAAAGCGACAAGACCCTGACCGGTAATAACTGGAAGGCCGGGCTGGTGTTTGCCCTGACCCCGGACACGTCGTTCTACGGCCAGTACGCCACCAGCACCGACGGCGTCGGCGGCTTGATTTCCCTGAGCCCGAATCAGCAGCAATACGACCTCGCCACCGCGAAGCAAACCGAAATCGGCGTGAAGCAGATGTTCTGGGACCAACGCGGCGAGTTCACCCTGGCGGCCTATCACATCGTCAAAAAGAAACTGCTGACCGACGACCCGAGCAACCCGACGCTCAAGCAGCAGGTCGGCCAGCAATCCTCCAATGGCCTGGAAGCGAGCCTCGATCTGCAACTGCCGAACGCCTGGCAACTGCAAGCCAACGCCGCCATCGTCAAAGCCAGGTACGACGATTTTTCGGCGGTGGTCAACGGTCAGAGCGTGTCGTACAACGGCAATCGCCCCACGGATGTACCACGCCGCACCGCCAACCTGTGGCTGAGCAAAGCGCTCAACGATGACCTGAAGGCCGGGGCCGGTGTGCGCTATATCGATGCGCGTTATGCCGACATGGCCAACCAGCATGAGCTGCCGAGCTACACCGTGGTCGATGCCACGTTGTCCTGGAAGGCGCTGCGGAATACGACGCTGGGGTTGCAGCTGAACAATCTGTTTGACCGGACGTATGCGCAAAGCCAATACAATGACGGGCAGCAGTGGATTTTGGGTGAGCCTCGGTCGTTTTTCGTCACCGCTGACTACACCTTTTGATTCAAGGGCCTCTTCGCGGGCAAGCCTCGCTCCTACAGAGTTTGTGTCGTTCGCCAATTCTGTGACCGCCATAACCCTGTAGGAGCAAGGCTTGCCCGCGATGACGTCATCAGCCACACCAAAAACCTTTAGAGCAAACGCATGACCTCGCTGAACCTCACTCACCTCGCCTGGACACCCCTGGGCCAAGGCCACTGCCATCACCAGTTCCAACTGCGTGACGCCTCGCTGCACGTGGCCGCCGGTGAGTTTGTCGGGTTGATCGGCCCCAATGGCAGCGGCAAGACCAGCCTGTTGCGTTGCGCCTACCGCTTCAGCAAACCCGACAGCGGCGAGGTCCGGCTCGATCACCACAACGTCTGGAAGCAATCCTCACGCTGGTGCGCGCAACGCATCGCCGTGGTGTTGCAGGAATTTCCCGACGCCTTCGGCCTCACCGTCGAGGAAGTCGTCGCCATGGGCCGCACGCCGCACAAAGGTTTGTTCGACGGCGACACGATCGAGGACCGAAACCTCGCCACCCAGGCGCTGGAATCGGTCGGCCTCAACGGCTTCGAGAACCACGCCTTCGCCACCCTGTCCGGCGGGGAAAAGCAGCGGGTGATACTGGCCCGCGCCCTGGCGCAACAACCGCAACTGCTGATCCTCGACGAGCCGACCAACCACCTCGACCCGCGCTATCAGCTTGAGCTGTTGCAACGGGTCAAACGCCTGAACATCGGCACCCTGGCGAGCATCCACGACCTCAACCTGGCGGCCGCTTTTTGCGATCGGCTCTACGTGATCAACCACGGCCGCATCGTCGCCAGCGGCACGCCGAAAGAAGTCCTGACCGCGCCGCTGCTGCGCGACGTCTTCGGCGTCGAAGCGTTGATTGATGACCACCCCCTCCACGGCTACCCCCGAATCACCTGGATAACCCAACCATGACTGTGCGTTCCCTGCTGTGCGTCGCTCTGTTGCTGGGCAGTGCCCAAGCCGCTGCCGAGGCGACCCAATACCCGCTGACCGTCCAGAGCTGCAACCGCGACGTGACGTTCAAGCAAGCGCCGCAACACGCGGTCAGCCACGACATCAACATGACCCAGATGATGCTCGCCCTCGGCCTTAAACCGCACATGGCCGGCTACAGCGGCGTCACGGGTTGGAAATCAGTGACGCCCGAGATGCAAACCATCCTCGATGGTCTGCCGGAGCTGGCGGCCAAGTACCCGTCGGTGGAAACCCTGCTCAACGCCAACGTCGATTTCTTCTTCGCCGGTTGGGATTACGGCATGCGCGTCGGCGGTGACCTGACCCCGCAAACCCTGCAACCGTTGGGCATCAACGTCTACGAGCTGACCGAGTCCTGCGCCTTCGTGATGAAACGCCCGGCCGCCACCCTGGACGACACCTACAACGACCTGCGCAACCTCGGCAAAATCTTCGACGTGCAGGACCGCGCCAACGCCTTGATCACCGAGATGCAGACGCAAGTGGCCGAGGTGCGCAAGGATCTGCCCGCCGACAAACCTCGCGTCTTCCTGTACGACAGCGGCGAAGACCGGGCCATGACCTCTGGGCGTTTGGGCATGCCGCAAGCGTTGATCGATGCGGCGGGCGGGCAAAATATTCTGGATGACGTCGAGGCCAGTTGGACCCGGGTCAACTGGGAGAACGTGGTCGAGCGCAATCCCCAGGTGATCGTGATCGTCGATTACGGCGAAGTCACCGCCGAGCAGAAGGAGCAATTTCTGCTCAACAACAAAGCCCTGCAATCGGTGGACGCAATCAAGAACCAGCGCTTTATCGTCATCCCTTACGTGCAAGCCACGCCGGGGATCGACAACGTGCTGGCGGTTGAAACCCTGGCCAAAGGGTTCCACGGCGAATGATCGACCGTCGCTATGCCTTGTTGCTGACCGCCCTCGGCGCGCTGTTGCTGGTGTCGTGCGTGGTGTCCCTGGGCTTCGGCCCGGCGCGGGTGCCGGTGGACGTGGTGTGGCGGATTTTGCTGCACAAGATTCTCGGTGTCGGCGCGCCGGACTGGGCCGCCGGACAGGAACATATCGTGTGGCTGATCCGCGTGCCGCGCATGTTGCTCGGCGCATTGGTCGGCGCCGGGCTGGCGCTGATCGGCGCAGTGCTGCAAGCGGTGACGCGCAATCCGCTGGCCGATCCGCATTTGCTGGGCGTCACATCTGGCGCGACCTTGGGCGCGGTGATCGTGGTGCTGCATGTCGGTGAGATTGTCGGGTTGCTGACCTTGCCGATTGCGGCGTTTATCGGCGCGCTGGTGAGCATGTTGATCGTGCTGATGATCGCCAACCGCAACGGGCGGCTGGACAGCGACCGGTTGCTGCTGTGCGGCGTGGCGGTGTCGTTCGTGATGATGGCGATTGCCAATTTGCTGTTGTTCATGGGCGATCACCGGGCCAGTTCGGCGGTGATGTTCTGGATGCTCGGCGGGCTCGGGCTGGCGCGCTGGGAATTGCTGGCGGTGCCGGCGGCCAGTGTGTTGCTCGGGCTGGTGTTGCTGTTGGGCATGGCCCGGCCATTGAATGCGTTGATGGCGGGGGAGCAGACGGCGGTGACCCTGGGCTTGAATGCGCGCACCGTGCGGTTGCGGGTGTTTTTGATCGCTTCGCTGATGACCGGGGTGCTTGTTTCTATCAGCGGGTCCATCGGGTTTGTCGGGTTGATGGTGCCGCACATTGCGCGGCGTCTGGTTGGGGCTGAGCATCGCAGACTGCTGCCCGTGTGCGTGTTGCTGGGCAGCGTGTTCCTTGTGTGGGTCGATGTCGCGGCGCGAACCTTGATCGCCCCGGAAGATTTACCCATCGGTGTTGCCACTGCGGCCATCGGCGGATTGTTCTTCATCGGCCTGATGCGCCGCCGCTGATCCAGCGTATTCCGCACGTCTCGTTGTAGGAGCTGACGAGTGAAACGAGGCTGCGATCTTTTCATCTTAAAAAATCAAAATCAAAAGATCGCAGCCTCGTTTCACTCGTCAGCTCCTACACGGCGCGTACAGAGCGCCTACACAACGATCATCGTGGTCTGCGCCCCAATGTGGCGCATCTCGGCGCACCAGCGCATCCTTGGCGTTCCTTCCTGGTGCGCCACCATCCCCGCGCAACCGCTCTAATACGACATTTCCTTACCTTTTGCCGACCGGGCACAGCCCTTGCAAAACAGCCTTCAGTAGTCCGCATCTGCCCATCAAAAAAAATACTAATGTTCACGGAGATCGCACAATGAAGCGTCGCAGCTTGATCAAGGCTTTCACACTCACGGCAAGCATTGCCGCGATGGGCATGACCTGGACTGTCCAGGCCGCAGAGACCATCAAGGTCGGTATCCTGCATTCGTTGTCCGGGACCATGGCGATCTCCGAAACTTCCCTCAAAGACATGGCGTTGATGACCATCGACGAAATCAACGCCAAGGGCGGCGTCAACGGCAAGATGCTCGAGCCGGTGGTGGTTGACCCGGCGTCGAACTGGCCGCTGTTCGCCGAAAAGGGCCGGCAGTTGCTGACCCAGGACAAAGTGGCGGTGGTGTTCGGTTGCTGGACCTCGGTGTCGCGTAAATCGGTGTTGCCGGTGTTCGAAGAACTCAACGGCTTGCTGTTCTACCCGGTGCAATACGAAGGCGAAGAGATGTCGCCAAACGTGTTCTACACCGGCGCCGCGCCGAACCAACAGGCGATCCCGGCGGTGGAATACTTGATGAGCGAAGAAGGTGGCAGCGCCAAGCGCTACTTCCTGCTCGGCACCGACTACGTTTACCCACGCACCACCAACAAAATCCTGCGCTCGTTCCTGCACTCCAAAGGCGTAGCGGACAAAGACATCGAAGAGGTCTACACCCCGTTCGGTCACGCCGATTACCAGACCATCGTCGCCAACATCAAAAAATTCTCGGCGGGCGGCAAGACTGCCGTTATCTCCACGGTCAACGGCGACTCCAACGTGCCGTTCTATAAAGAGCTGGCCAACCAGGGCCTGAAAGCCACCGACGTTCCGGTCGTGGCGTTCTCGGTCGGCGAAGAAGAACTGCGCGGCATCGACACCAAGCCGCTGGTGGGCAACCTCGCGGCGTGGAACTACTTCGAATCGGTCGAGAACCCGGTGAACAAGAAGTTCGTCGCGGACTGGAAAGCCTACGCCAAGAAACACAACCTGCCGGGCGCCGACAAAGCGGTGACCAACGACCCGATGGAAGCCACTTACGTCGGCATCCACATGTGGGCGCAAGCGGCGGAGAAAGCCAAGTCCACTGACGTCGACAAGGTTCGCGAAGCCCTGGCCGGCCAGACCTTTGCCGCGCCATCGGGTTACACCCTGACCATGGACAAGACCAACCACCACCTGCACAAACCGGTGATGATCGGCGAGATTCAGGCCGACGGGCAGTTCAACGTGGTATGGCAGACCGAAGGGCCGATCCGCGCCCAGCCGTGGAGCCCGTTTATCGATGGCAACGACAAGAAGCCGGATTACGCGGTGAAGAGCAACTGAGGCACCTGACTGCACTCACACGAAACCTGTAGGAACGAGGCTTGCCCGCGAAGCTATTGGCGGCTTTGAGGGCCCCTTCGCGGGCAAGCCTCGCTCCTACGAGGTTCCTCATCGCCTTTCAGGACGTCGCCATGTCCCTTTATCGTTTACTCCTCGCCATCGCGCTGCTGTTGCCGATGGCCGCCCATGCCGGGGACGCCGAAGACTTCGTCGCCGCCAATCCGGTGCAGCAAGCCAAACTCCTGGAAACCTGGGCCGCGCAGCCCGATCCGGTCCGTGTCGAACTGATCAACGCCCTGCAACAAGGCGAACTGACCGTCGACGGCCAACCGAAAACCCTGCGCCTGAATAATCGCCTGCGGGGTCTGATCGACACCGCACTGGCCAGCCACCAATTGCTCGCCGCCGATCCAAAAATCCGTCTGGCCGCTGCGCAGCAATTACAAAAAAGCGCCAAACCGGCGCAGCTGAAATTCCTCGACCAGCAACTGGCTGGCGAAAAAGATGAAACCGTTCACGCGGCCCTGAGCCTCGCACTGGCCAACCTGCAACTGGTGGACACCGACCCGGCCGTGCGCCTCGCCGCCGTGCGTTTGCTCGGTGAGACCGGCGACCCACTGGCGCGCACACGCCTCGAAGGCTTGCTCGAACCCGGCGTCGAAGCCGATGCCGGCGTGCGCACCGCCGCCGAAACCAGCCTCGCTCAGGTCAAACACAAACTGCTGATCGGCGAGATGCTCGGCGAAGCCTTTAGCGGCATGTCATTGGGTTCGATCCTGCTGCTCGCGGCCCTCGGATTGGCGATCACTTTCGGCCTGCTCGGCGTGATCAACATGGCCCACGGCGAGATGCTGATGCTCGGCGCTTACTCGACTTACGTGGTGCAGCTGATGTTCCAGCGCTTCGCCCCGCAAGCCATCGAGTTCTACCCGCTGATCGCCTTGCCGGTGGCGTTTTTCGTCACCGCCGCCATCGGCATGGCGCTGGAACGCACGGTGATTCGTCACCTCTACGGCCGCCCGTTGGAAACCTTGCTCGCCACTTGGGGCATCAGCCTGATGCTGATTCAACTGGTGCGTCTGGTGTTCGGCGCGCAGAACGTTGAAGTGGCCAACCCGGCGTGGCTGTCGGGCGGGATTCAAGTGCTGCCGAATCTCGTGCTGCCCTACAACCGCATCGTGATCATCGCGTTTGCGCTGTTTGTGGTGGTGCTGACCTGGCTGCTGCTGAACAAAACCCGGCTCGGCCTGAACGTGCGCGCCGTCACCCAGAACCGCAACATGGCGGCGTGCTGCGGCGTGCCCACCGGGCGCGTGGACATGCTCGCGTTCGGCCTCGGCTCGGGCATCGCCGGCCTCGGCGGTGTGGCGCTGAGCCAGATCGGCAACGTCGGCCCGGACCTCGGGCAGAGCTACATCATCGACTCGTTCCTGGTGGTGGTACTCGGCGGCGTCGGCCAATTGGCCGGTAGTGTCCTGGCCGCGTTTGGCTTGGGCATTGCGAACAAAATTCTCGAACCGCAAATCGGTGCCGTACTCGGCAAGATCCTGATCCTCGCGCTGATCATTCTGTTTATCCAGAAACGTCCGCAAGGCCTCTTCGCACTGAAAGGACGGGTGATCGACTGATGAACCAGCCCCTGATGCTCACGGCCACACAAAAGGCCGGCCCCAAAGTCACGATTGCCGTCGGTGCGGTGATTCTGGTTTTGCTGTTGGCGCTGCCGCTGTTGTCGTTGCTGTCGCCTGACAGCGTGTTTCACGTCTCGGCCTATACGCTGACGCTGGTGGGCAAGATTCTTTGCTACGCCATCGTCGCCCTGGCCCTCGACTTGGTCTGGGGTTACGCCGGGCTGTTGTCCCTCGGTCACGGTTTGTTCTTCGCCCTCGGCGGCTACGCCATGGGCATGTACCTGATGCGCCAGGCCTCGGGGGATGCCTTGCCGGCGTTCATGACGTTCCTGTCGTGGACCGAATTGCCGTGGTACTGGACCGGCACCAGCAGCTTCCTCTGGGCCATGTGTCTCGTTGTATTGGCGCCGGGATTGCTGGCGTTGGTGTTCGGCTTCTTCGCCTTCCGCTCGCGGATCAAAGGCGTGTATTTCTCGATCATGACCCAGGCCCTGACCTTCGCCGGGATGCTGCTGTTTTTCCGCAACGAAACCGGGTTTGGCGGCAACAACGGCTTTACCAATTTCCGCACGATTCTCGGGTTTGGCATTACCGAACCGGGGACTCGCGCGGTGTTGTTTTTCGCCACGGTGGTGTTGCTGGTGGCGAGCCTGTTTATCGGCTGGCGCCTGGCGCAGAGCAAGTTTGGCCGCGTGCTGACCGCGTTGCGCGATGCGGAAAACCGGCTGATGTTCTGCGGCTATGACCCGCGTGGTTTCAAGCTGTTTGTGTGGGTGTTGAGCGCGGTGTTGTGTGGCTTGGCCGGTGCGCTGTATGTGCCGCAAGTGGGGATTATCAACCCGAGCGAGATGTCGCCGACCAACTCCATCGAAGCCGCCGTTTGGGTCGCTTTGGGGGGGCGAGGCACGCTGATCGGGCCATTGCTCGGCGCCGGGGTGGTCAACGGCATGAAGAGCTGGTTCACCGTGGCGTTCCCGGAATACTGGCTGTTCTTCCTCGGAGCCCTGTTCATCGTCGTGACCTTGTATCTGCCCAAAGGGGTGATCGGTCTGCTGAAGAAAAGGGGCGAACAATGAGAGTCACAGCGACGGCGGAATTTATGCTCGAACCAGCCTTTTTCCCGGTGGAACCGAACAAGGACGCCGGCACCAGCCGCGACAGTATTGGTTTTGGCCAACGTGCCGGCCCCGGTCTGGATACGCGCCACGGCACCATCCTGACCCTGGAAGACATCAGCGTCAGTTTCGATGGCTTCAAGGCATTGAACGCTTTGAACCTGTACATCGGCGTCGGCGAATTGCGCTGCATCATCGGCCCCAACGGCGCGGGCAAAACCACGCTGATGGACGTGATCACCGGCAAGACCCGGCCGAGCCACGGCAAGGCCTGGTTCGGTGAAACCCTGGACCTGACGCTGATGAGCGAAGTGCAAATCGCCCAGGCCGGCATCGGCCGCAAGTTCCAGAAACCGACGGTGTTCGAAGCGCTGAGCGTGTTTGAAAACCTGGAGCTGGCGCAGAAAACCGACAAGTCGGTGTGGGCCAGCCTGCGGGCGCGCCTGAGCGGCGAACAGCGAGATCGCATCGCCGAAGTCCTGGAAACCATTCGCCTGACCACCTCGGTCAATCGCCCGGCGGGTTTGTTGTCCCACGGTCAGAAGCAGTTTCTGGAGATCGGCATGCTGCTGATGCAAGACCCGCAATTGCTGCTGCTCGACGAGCCGGTGGCGGGCATGACCGACGCCGAAACCGAATTCACCGCCGAGCTGTTCAAAAGCCTGGCCGGCAAGCATTCGCTGATGGTGGTGGAACATGACATGGGCTTCGTCGGCTCGATTGCCGACCACGTCA
>Ga0302175_10000188_pt1 | contig 24657 bp, 16 predicted proteins | sample I_Fen_N3_3_FD_198791 | JGI IMG/M metagenome (GOLD analysis project Ga0302175, IMG submission 198791) | Peat permafrost microbial communities from Stordalen Mire near Abisko, Sweden - I_Fen_N3_3 | ecosystem: Environmental > Terrestrial > Soil > Wetlands > Permafrost | place: Sweden: Abisko... | reverse complement strand
CTTGCTTTTAAAAATCAAAATCAAAAGATCGCAGCCTGCGGCAGCTCCTACGGGAGGGCGGCCGACGGCTGATTTAGAGCCAATGCCAAAACCGGCTCCAGAACCCACGATTTAGATCGTTCTTGCACCCGGCGTACTGCTGCGCATACATATCCGATCGGCTCTGCACCTTGCCCGCGGTTGGCATCAACCAAGCCTTGCTGGCGTAGGTCTTCTGACGATACCCGCCCCAACCTTCGTGATAGTTGAGGTACTGCCCGTAGGCATCGTATTTGTACACGCCGTTGATGGACGTGGTTTTGTCCATGTACCAACCGACAAAGTCGATGGCGTCATCGAAATCTTCTCGGTCGGCGCCACTTCTGCCGGTGCTTTTTTGATAGTCGGACCAGACTTCATCCTTGGCCTGGGCGTAGCCCGACGCCGTCGAGACCCGGCCCCAGGGGATGATCCAGAGCAGGTATTTGCGCGGCGTCTTGGCGTCGTGTCGGTAGCCGGATTCTTGATACATGATCGCGAAGGGCACCTGGATCGGCACGCCCCAGCGCTTTTGCGTGACCTGGGCGGCGTCGTACCAGTCTCTCTTTTCCCGGAAGATCTCGCAGATATCGTTGGGGGAGCGTGGCGGCGAAGTACTGCAACCGGCCAATAGTGTTACGAGTAACAAAAGTCCAGCGGTCTGCCTTGAGTTCAAAAGCCCATCTTCCCGTTATGCGCGTAAAAAGGGCGACAGTTTACCCACTCAACGCATAGACGGGGTTGATTGTGAGTGACAGTTTTTTCGGTGTTGCGATCTTGATATTGGCGGTGTGAGGCAGGCCGCTTTCGCGAGCAAGCCCGCTCCCACACTGGATCGTTGCCGAACACCAAATGTGTGTTCACTGAAGATCTACTGTGGGAGCGGGCTTGCTCGCGAAGAGGCCATCAAACTCAGCGCAAATCCAACTGCTGCCGATACGGCAAATCCGGCCCGGTCTTGCTGCACGTCAGCGCCGCCGCTTGCACCGCAAACTTGAGCATGGCGTCGATCTGCTCGCGGCTCAGCCGCTGCACACCGTCCACCGAGTCCAACTGATGTTCGGTCAACCAGGTAATCAGCGCGGCCTGAAAGGTATCGCCAGCGCCCACGGTGTCGGCGATTTTCACCGAACTCGCCGGCACCGACCACGACCCGTGCACCCGACTGAACACTGTCGCTCCCTCGCCACCACGGGTCAGGAATACCAACTGACAGCGATGTTCCAGCCATCCTTCAATGACCCGCTGAGGGTCCTGCTCGGGATACAGCAGGCTCAAGTCTTCATCGCTGACCTTGATCAGGTCGGCCAATTCCACCAACTGCGCAATCCGCGAACGCCACAGTTCGATGTTCGGCTCAGGATTCAACCGCACGTTTGGATCAAGGCTGATGAGGCGTTTGCCGCTTTCACGCTGGACCAGCGCCAGCAGCGTGTCGGCAATCGGTTGCACCACCAGCGAGAACGACCCGATGTGCAAACCGCGCACTTCGGGGCCCAGTTCCGGCAGATGCTCCAACTTCAACTGCCGATCCGCGCAACCTTCGCCCCGGAAGCTGTAGTGAGGCGAACCGTTGGCGCCGACGGCGACCATCGCCAGGGTGGTCGGCGCGGCGAAGTCCACCAGGTAGTCCGGGCGCACCCCTTCATCCTGCAACACTTGCTGCAAGCGGCGGCCGAGGTAGTCGGTGGACAGCCCGGCAAACAGCGCCACGTCCACGCCCAAGCGGCGCAGGCCCACGGCGACGTTGAACGGCGAGCCGCCGGCAATTGCCTTGAAATTCACGTTTGAAGCCAGACCGCTGGCATCGTCTTCGCTGAAGAAATCAAACAGCGCTTCGCCACACACCAGATACATAATTGTTCGCTCTTTAAAGGGTTGCGACATGCTGTTGATAGCGTTCATAGGCCTGCTGCGCGGCCGCCACGTTGTCGGCGATCGGCAGGGTTTCGCTGGCCAGGTCGAGTTTTACGCAGCGCTCGCACAAATTCGCCAACGTGCTTTCATGGCCGTTCGACCAGGATTTGCACCACGCCGCTTGAATTGCCGCGCCGAGGGCGGCGGCTTCGCTTTGTTCGGTGCAGATGACTTTGGTGTTCATGATGTCGGCGACGATTTGCCGCCACACCGGGCTTTTCGAGCCGCCGCCGATCAAGCAAATGCTGCGGCTTTGTAAGCCATTTTGGCGCAACAGGTCCAGCCCATAACGCAAACCGAAAGTCGTGCCTTCGACCACAGCGCGGCAAAGGTTGGCCTGGGTCAGGTTGGTCATGGTCAGCCCGTGCAGGGTGCCGGTGGCGTGGGGCAGGGCGGGGACGCGTTCGCCGTTGAGGAACGGCAACATGCACACGCCTTCGGCCCCGATCGGCGCTTGTTCCACCAACGCGTTGAAACGCTCGATATCCAGTTCGAACAGTTCGCGAATCACCCCGGTGGCGTTGGTCAGGTTCATCGTGCAGATCAACGGCAACCAGCCGCCGCTGGAGGAGCAGAACGTGGCCACTGAGGCGTCAGGACTGACTTTTGGCTGTTCGGCATAGGCGTAAACCGTGCCGGACGAACCCAGGCTCATGGTGATCGCCCCTGGCTGAATGTTGCCGGTGCCGATGGCGCCCATCATGTTGTCGCCGCCGCCGCTGGAAACGATGGCGTGCGGGTTGATACCCAAGTGCTCGGCAATGCTCGGCAGGATCGTGCCGACCGCTTGATGCGCATCGATCAACTCCGGCAACGCCGCTTGCAGGCGTCCGGTGGAGTCGATGTCGCGCAGCAATTGCAAGTCCCACTGGCGGGTGCGCACGTTGAAATAACCGGTGCCCGACGCATCGCCGTATTCGCTGCAACTGCGGCCAGTGAGCCAGTAGTTGAGGTAGTCGTGGGGCAGCAGGATGCGGGCGATGCGGGCGAAAATTTGTGGGTGTTGCTCTTTGGTCCACAGCAGTTTGGACACGGTGTAGCCGGGCGCGATGACCAGTCCGAGGCGTTCAAGCGAGCCTTTTTCACCGCCCAGATGCGCCAGCAGACGGTCGTTTTCCGGAGTGGACTCGGTGTCGCACCAGAGCTTGGCCGGGCGCAGGACCTGGCCTTGATCGTCGAGCAGCACCAAGCCGTGTTGCTGGCCGGAGACGCCGATGCCGAGGATGTCCTGGCCGTCGACCTTGGCGGCGAGCAGCGCGCGGCGGGTGGCGAGGGTGAAGGCGTCCAGCCATTCATTGGTGTCTTGCTCGCGGCGACCGTTGGCACCGCTGATCAGGGTGTGGGCCGCAGCGCCCAGGCCCAGCACCTGACCGCTGACGGCATCGAGGATGATCGCTTTGGTGCCTTGGGTACCGCAGTCGATGCCCAGGAACAGTTGTTGGTTTGCCATGGTAGATCCTTGGTGTGTCAGGTCGATCTTGGTGAAGCTGTTCGCGGGCAAGCCTCGCTCCTACAGGTTTGATGTCGATCGTTAGGCCGACGGCAATCCCTGTGGGAGCGGGCTCGCTCGCGAAGACGGCGGTGATTTCACCGCCGCACTTACGCCAACACCCGCTCCAACGTCCGCGTCACGCCCACTTCCCGCAAGCTGCTAACGCACCACTCAAACGCCGCTACAAACTCAGGCGAACGCGGTATCGCGGTGCCGAAAATCTCCTCAACCTCCAGCAACCGCTGAGTGATCAACCCGTCATCCGCCACCAACGCCTGGCAGAACGCCGCTCGCGGATCAGGAATCGAGTAGGTATCGCCGTTCTCATCCACGCCCTTCAGATACAGCGCCCAAGCCGCGACGACCAACGCCGCACGCTTGGTCTCCTGACCGTCGGCAATCAAGCGGTTGATCGTCGGCACGGTGAACTTCGGAAACTTCGACGAGCCATCCGAACACACGCGCTCCAGTTGATCGGCAATCGCCTGATTGGAAAACCGCGCCACCAGGGTGTTCTTGTAATCGGTCAGGTCGATCCCCGGCACCGGCGCCAGTTGCGGCGTGACGTCCAGGTCCATGTAAGCGCGCATGTAACGCACAAACAATGGGTCATTCATGGTCTCGTGGACGAAGCGGTAACCCTTCAAAAACCCCAGGTACGTCAGGGCCAGGTGGCTGCCGTTGAGCAGTTTGATCTTCATCTCTTCGTAAGGCGTGACGTCGTCGGTGAATTGCACGCCGACCTTTTCCCAGGCCGGGCGACCGTTGACGAACTTGTCTTCCAGCACCCATTGCACAAACGGCTCGCAGACCACCGGCCAGGCATCGTCGACCGCGTGTTTGTCGTGCAATTGCAGCTTGTGCTCGGTGCTGGTCATCGGCGTGATGCGGTCGACCATGGCGTTGGGGAAACTGACGTTACTGTCGATCCAGTCCCGCAGATCGGCATCGCGCAGGGCGGCAAAGGCCAGCAGCGCCTTGCGGGTGACCGCGCCGTTGTGCGGCAGGTTATCGCAGGACATCAGCGTGAACGCCGGCGTCCCGGCCGCGCGACGTTTGGCCAGCGCCGCGCAGAGGAAACCGAACACGGTTTTCGGTGCGTTCGGATTCGCCAGGTCGTGCTGGATCTGCGGCAGGTGGGCCATGAACTCGCCGTTGCTGTCGTCAATGCAGTAGCCGCCCTCGGTGATGGTCAGCGAGACGATGCGGATCTCGGGACTGGCGAGTTTGTCGATCAACGCCTCGGCGCCGTCTTCGGCCAGCAACATGTCGCGAATCGCGCCGATCACCCGGACTTCGGTGTCATCGGTGTCGCCCAGTTCAAACAGGGTGAACAGGTAATCCTGTTCTTTCAGGTCATCCCGGGCACGGCGGTCTTCGGCGCGCAGGCCGACGCCGCAAATCGCCCAGTCCAGGCCTTCGCCGGTATTCATCAGCGCATCGGTGTAATACGCCTGATGCGCCCGATGGAAACCGCCGACGCCGATGTGGGCGATGCCTTGGCGCGTATCGCTCAGGGCGTAGGCGGGCAGCACTACCTCAGGCGAGAGGCGGTTGAGGTTCTGTTTATTGAGTTTCATCGCGGGCTCTCTAAATCAGGCTGCGGCGCGCAACGGGCGGGTCAGCGCCACGCCGTCGGCATCGAATAAATGGCAGTGTTCGGCGTCCAGGTGCAGGCTCAGCGACTCGCCGTAACGGCTGGCCAGATCACCGCGAACACGCATGGTCAGCGCTTCGCCGGAGGAGGTCACGACGTGGCAGAAGGTGTCGCTGCCCAGGCGTTCGCTGACGTCAGCGGTGACCTGCAAGGTGCAGTCGCCGGGTTGCGCCAGGTTCAGGTGTTCCGGACGAATGCCCAGGGTCACCGCGCCGCCGACGCTCAGGTTGGCGCCGCTCAACGGCAGGGTGATGCGGGTGCCGGCGTCCAGCTGCACTTCAACGTTCTGGCTTTCGACGCGGGTAACCTTGCCCTTGAGGAAGCCCATTTTCGGCGTACCCAGGAAGCCGGCGACAAACAGGTTGGCCGGTTGGTGATACAGGTCCAGCGGTGAGCCGACCTGTTCGATTTTGCCGCCATTGAGTACCACGACTTTGTCGGCCATGGTCATGGCTTCGACCTGGTCGTGGGTCACGTAAATCATCGTGGCTTTGAGTTCTTTGTGCAGGCGCAACAGTTCCAGGCGCATTTGCACCCGCAGGGCAGCGTCGAGGTTGGACAGGGGCTCGTCGAACAGGAAAATTTTCGGGTTTCGCACAATCGCCCGGCCAATGGCCACACGCTGACGCTGGCCGCCGGACAGTTGTTTCGGCTTGCGTTCCAGCATCGGCCCGAGTTCGAGGATGCGTGCCGCTTCGCCGACTTTCTTCTCGACTTCGGCTTTCGGTACGCCGGCCAGGTCGAGGGCGAACGACATGTTCTTTTTCACGGTCATGTGCGGGTACAGAGCGTAGGTCTGGAACACCATCGCCAGGTCACGCTTGGCCGGGCTGACTTCGGTGATGTCGCGGCCATCCAGTTCGATGGTGCCGCCGCTGACTTCTTCCAGCCCGGCGATCAGCCGCAGCAGCGTGGATTTACCGCAGCCCGAGGGGCCGACGAAGACCACGAATTCCTTGTCGTTCACTTCCAGGTCGATGCCCTTGATGATGGAAAAGCCTTCGAAGCCTTTTTGCAGATTCTTGATTTTCAGGTTGGCCATGGTGATGGGCCTCCACTTGTCGTTATTCAGTTAGGCGCGCCTTCAAGATCAAAAGATCGCAGGCTGCGCCAGCTCCTACACGCAGATCGCCTGAACCCCGGGCACCCCGTAGGAGCTGCCGAAGGCTGCGATCTTTTGCTTCTAAGTCATTTCACGGCGCCGAACGACAGGCCGCGCACCAGTTGTTTCTGGCTGATCCAGCCGAAGATCAGGATCGGCGCGCAGGCCAGGGTCGATACGGCCGACAACTTGGCCCAGAACAGACCTTCGGGGCTTGAGTACGAGGCGATCAACGCGGTCAGTGGTGCGGCTTTGGACGAGGTCAGGTTCAAGGACCAGAACGCTTCGTTCCAGCACAGGATCAGCGACAGCAACACCGTGGAAGCCAGGCCACCCTTGGCGATCGGCAGCAGCACCCGGACCATTTCCTGCCACAGGGTTGCGCCGTCGAGGCGCGCGGCTTCGAGGATGTCTTTGGGGATGTCCTTGAAGTAGGTGTAAATCATCCAGACCACGATCGGCAGGTTGATCAGCGTGTAAATCACGATCAGCGCGATGCGTGTATCCAGCAGGCCGAAGCTCTTGGCCAGCAGGTAGATCGGCATCAGCACGCCCACCGGCGGCAGCATCTTGGTGGAGAGCATCCACAGCAACGTGCCTTTGGTGCGCTTGGTTTCGTAGAACGCCATGGAGTAGGCGGCCGGCACCGCGATCAGCAGGCACAGGGCCGTGGCGCTGAACGAAATCACCACCGAGTTCCAGGCGAAGCTGAAGTAATCGCTGCGCTCGTTGATGTGCAGGTAGTTCTCCAGCGTCGGCGTGAAGATGAACTGCGGTGGCGTGGCGAACGCGTCGATTTCGGTTTTGAAGCTGGTCAGCACCATCCAGAAGATCGGGAAGAAGATCAGGATCGCGATGGCCCAGGCCAGGGTGCCGAGCAGCAGACTTTGCAGACGGCGGGATTGTTGGAGAGTCATGGCGCAGGCCTCAGGCTTTGTCTGTCAGGTTTTTGCCGATCATGCGCACCAGCACGATGGCCGCGACGTTGGCAATCACCACCGCGATCAAACCGCCGGCGGACGCCATGCCGACGTCGAACTGCACCAGCGCCTGGTTGTAGATCAGGTAGGCGAGGTTGGTCGAGGCGTAGCCGGGGCCACCGTTGGTGGTGGTGAAAATTTCGGCGAATACCGAGAGCAGGAAAATCGTTTCGATCATCACCACCACCGCAATCGGCCGTGCCAGGTGCGGCAGGGTCAGGTGCCAGAAGATTGCAATCGGGCCGGCACCGTCCAGGCGTGCGGCTTCTTTCTGTTCCTGGTCGAGGGACTGCATGGCGGTCATCAGGATCAGGATCGCGAAGGGCAGCCATTGCCACGACACAATGATGATGATCGACAGCAGCGGGTAGTGCGCCAGCCAGTCCACCGGTTGCGCGCCGAACAGCTTCCAGACGTAGGCCAGAATCCCCGACACCGGATGGAAAATCAGATTCTTCCAGATCAGCGCACCGACGGTAGGCATGATGAAGAACGGCGAAATCAGCATGACCCGCACGATGCCGCGACCAAGAAACTCACTGGCCTCAAGCAGCGCACTGATCAACACGCCAAACACCACGCTGATCAGCAGCACGCTGCCCACCAGTAGCAAGGTGTTGGTGGCGCCGGGCAAGAAGCCCGAGTCGGTCAGGAAATAGGTGAAGTTCTCCAGCCCCACGAACTCGTTCTCGCCGGGGTTGAGCAGGTTGTAGCGGATCACCGAGAAGTAGAGGGTCATGCCCAGTGGCACGATCATCCACAGCAGCAACATCGCTACTGAAGGACTGACCAGAAACCAGCCGGGGTTGGACAACCGGCTTTTACGCACCGGTTGGGGAATGTCCATTTGAGCTTTGGCAGTTGAAATATTCATGGCGAAAGAACCGATTGGGAACAGGCAGGTGAAGATCAACTGTAGGAGCGAGGCTTGCCCGCGAAGGCGGCTTGTCTGACACACCGCTTTCGCGGGCAAGCCTCGCTCCTACAGAGGGCGCGGGTTACTTGGGATAACCGGCGCGCTTCATCTCACGTTCGGTGGTTTGCTGGGCGGCGGCCAGGGCCTGGTCGACCGTGGTCTGACCGATCAGCGCCGCCGAGAACGACTTGCCGACCTGGGTGCCGATGCCCTGGAATTCAGGAATGGTCACCAACTGGATGCCGATATACGGCACAGGCTTGAGGGTCGGTTTGCTCGGGTCGGCGGTTTTCAGCGACTCGAGGGTCACCTTGGCGAACGGCGCGGCGCTCATGTAAGCCTCGCTGTAGGTCGAGGCCCGGGTGCCTGGCGGAACGTTGGCGATGCCGTCTTTCTCGGCAACCAATGCGCCGTATTCCTTGGAGGTGGCCCAGGCACTGAAGGTTTTCGCCGCGTCCTTGGCCTTGGAACTGGTCGGAATCGCCAAGGCCCAGGAATACAACCAGGCCGAACCCTTGTCGGTGGTTTCGTGCGGGGCGTAGGTGAAGCCGACGTGCTCGCTGACCTTGCTTTGGGTCTTGTCGGTGACGAAGGAGCCGGCGACGCTGGCATCGACCCAGATCGCGCACTTGCCGCTGTTGAACAGCGCCAGGTTTTCGTTGAAACCGTTGCTGGAGGCGCCCGGCGGGCCGGACTGCTTCATGGTATCGACGTAGAAATTCAGCGCGTTTTTCCACTCAGGACCGGTGAACTCCGGTTGCCACTTCTCATCGAACCAGCGTGCACCGAAGGAGTTGGCCACGGTGGTGATCAGCGCCATGTTCTCGCCCCAGCCGGCCTTGCCGCGCAGGCAGATGCCGTACTGTTCTTTGTCTTTATTGGTGAGTTTTTTCGCGAATTCGCCGATCTGGGTCCAGGTCGGGTGCTCGGGCATGGTCAGCCCGGCGTCCTTGAACAGGTCGGTGCGGTAATAGGTGATGGAGCTTTCGGCGTAGAACGGCAGGGCATACAGCGAACCCTTGACTGACAAGCCTTCACGCACCGACGGGAACACGTCGTCGAGGGCGTAGCTGGCCGGCAGGTCTTTCATCGGTTCCAGCCAACCTTTGGCGCCCCAGAGTGCGGCTTCGTACATGCCGATGGTCAGCACATCGAATTGCCCGCCCTGAGTCGCGATGTCGGTGGTCAGGCGCTGGCGCAGGACGTTTTCTTCGAGCACCACCCAGTTGAGCTTGATGTCTGGATGCTCGGTCTCGAAGGTTTTCGAGAGCTTTTGCATGCGGATCATGTCGCTGTTGTTGACCGTGGCGATGGTCAGGGTCTGAGCGCCGAGGCTGACGCTGCTGAGGGTCATGCAGGTGAGGGCAAGCAGAGCTTTTACAGAAGGTTGCATCGTGCACTCCTTTTCTGCACCCAGGGGGGGACAGAAGGACAGTTATTGTTTTTGTGTCTTCCGCGGCAGGAAGAATGTGCACTGATTACAGCCTTCAATTGAAGTGCTGACAAATCATCCGTCGCACTTTAATCGATACTTTTTTGCACTTGGGTTTGGCGTGTGAGGTGCGGGGTAGGGCTTTTTAGAAGGTCGGCGCTATTGAATGTGTATAGGTTTTTGGGGTGGGAAGAGCAAAAGATCGCAGCCTTCGGCAGCTCCTACGGGGAATGTGATCCCGTGTAGGAGCTGCCGAAGGCTGCGATCTTTTGACTTTAACCGAGGTTTTGCTCAGTCAACCGCTGTACCGCCAGCCGCCGATAATGCGAAGGCGTCATGCCCTTGAGCTGCTGAAACCGGCGGTTGAAGTTGGAAATATTGTTGAACCCCGACTCGAAACACACGTCGGTCACCGGTTTGTCGCCATCAGCCAGCAATTCGCAGGATTTGCTGATGCGCAGGCGATTGACGAATTCGATGAAGCAGCGGCCAGTGGCCTGTTTGAACACGCGGCTGAAATAGGTCGGCTTCATCCCCAAATGCTCGGCGACTTCTTCCAGCGGCAGCTCCCGGGCGTAGTGGGCAAAAATGTAATCCACCGCCCGGTTGGTGCGATCGACGTTATGTTCATCCGCCAGTTGCGGTGTCGTGGCCCCGGCCAACAGTTGGTAATCGTCAGAGGCGGCAAGCAATTCCAGCAGAATGAAAAAGTGCCCGAGCCGGGTGACGCCTTTGGTATCGGCAATGCGCTGCATCAGCGTCATGGCCTGGCGGATGGTGTGTTTGCAGCGAAATTCGATGCCGTATTTCGCACGCTCCAGCAGCGGCGCCAAGGTCTTGAGTTCGGCGAACACCAGATGGCCGCTGTCGAACAGCTCGTCGGTAAAGTTGACCAGCATGTCGCGCTTGGGCACCACTTCGTCCTCGGCCACCTGGCTGATCCAGTTGTGCGGCAGGTTGGGGCCCGTCAGGAACAGCGTTTCCGGGTAGAAGTTGCCGATGTAGTCACCGATGAAAACCTTGCCGGAACTGGCCACGATCAGGTGCAGTTCGTATTCCTTGTGGAAATGCCAGCGCACCAACGGGCACGGAAAACCGTGTTGGCGATAGATGATGGACAACCCGTTGTGGTCGTCCATCAATTCGTAGGAAGGATCGGTAACTCTGGCAGATCGGGTCATGGCAGGACGCTTTTATTGTTATCGCTCACTGATCATGCCTCTTTCCTGCCTGGCAATGCCAGCGTCCAGGTACTCAGCCGCGCTGGCTGACTGCCTTCATGCTATTGGCTACCCAGCAATAACCAACAATCTCTGATTCATCGAAAAAATCGGTGCTGATGATGCTGCAACGAGTCACCCAGTCCCGGGATGAGTGAAACCAGTCGTTGATGTGCTGCTTGATGTCCACCGGCCCGCCGAGGAAGGTGTAGCTGGTGGCGGTCAGGGACCAAAGATAGGAACCGAAGCGAGGCGTATCGAGGGTACGCACGATATGTTGGCGCAGTGCGCTGATATCGGTCAGCCGGGACCCGCTCCAGCGGTGGGGGATTCGGTTCCAGAAGTACTCCATGTCCAGCTCCACGGAATCACTGGCCGCCAGGACAACCCGTTTTTGGCTGCTGGCGGCCTTCAGTTCACCGACCGTCATGTGCTCATGCTGGGGCGAAATGGCCCGTGCCCCAAGGCGTCGCACCAGCAGGTTGCTGAATTGGCGGTAGTCGAAGTCCTGCTCACCGTCGCGCAACTGATGAAAGTCCAGAATGATGAATTCGTCCGGGTTGCGATCCAGGAACCCGTTCACCGCATCGATCAGTTCATCCAGCACCCGGTGGGACTGGTAGCCGTTGTGGTGGAAGTAGTACTCACCCTTGGGTGTACCGGGCCGGTAACCCAGGCGCAGGTCAAAGGCCCGGGCACCGTTGGCGAGTTGCCAGGCAAAGGAATCGTTCTGGCAGGTGGTCCAGTTGCCGATGATGACGTCGTAATTGGGGGCTTTTTTGTCCATCCCGGCGTTATGGACGCCGGGCCAGATGAGGTCGATGAGTTTCAAGCGGTCGATGTCGGGGACTTTGCTCATCCAGCGTTGTTTATTGACATTGGAAGTAGGGCTGTTTGGCATGTTTCATGGCTCCTGCCTGAGGCTTGGCTCCCCATCCATGGGGAGCGAGCGGTCGTGGAAAAACGGCTTCGTGACCAAAGCCTAGAAGCGGAATCAGATTTATCCAGTCATGGAAACATGTATATAAACATAGCCTTACGCCACTAATGCGATATCTTTTATCACCCTCGAGATTCGGAAACGGACGACTCGACGTGACGATTTTTCGCCTCGATCCATTGGGCCATGTACTGCGTACTTTTATGCGCGTGGTGGCGAAGCATGGCGCCGGTGAAGTTGTCGCGTCGGCGTTCAGCCAAGTCGCGACGACACGCTTGCAGGCGCTCGATCAGGGCCGGGCCATGCACCGATTGGCGGTAGTGGGCCGCCAGCAATTGATCACCATGGCATTGCGCTGCTGTCCAGCGTGCCTTGTCCTGATACAGCGCAACGGCCGCAGTGGCGATGGCCTCGGCGGATTCGCCAATCGCGCCGGGCCAGGGCTGCCCATCGCTCATGCCTTCGGCACCGACGGGCGTGGTGACGTTCGGCGTGCCGCATAGCATGGCGTCGACGATTTTGCCTTTGATCCCCGCGCCAAATCGCAACGGAGCCAGGCAAACCCTGGCCGCCGACATCACTTGCAAGGCGTCTTCAGCCCAGTTCATCACGTGAAAGCCCTGCGCCGGGTTGTGCAACGCTGTGGCCTTGGGCGGGGTGTAGGCGCCATAGAGGTGCAGTTGCGCGCCGGGCAGTTGTTGGCGGATCAAGGGCCAGACAGTGGTTTTCATCCAGAGCACCGCGTCCCAGTTCGGCGCGTGGCGGAAATTACCGATGCTGAGAAAGTGCGCGCGATCTTCAAACGCCGTGTGGGCCGTCGCCGGCATGTCGGGCATCAAGGGGCACAGGTGCAGCAGGTCCCGGGGCAGTTTGAACTGTTGCACCAGCAACTCGATTTCCACGGGGGAAATCATCAGGTTCAGATCGCAGCGATACAACGCGGCGATTTCGCGTTTGGCCAGATCGGTGCCGGCCATCAACTCAAACTCTTCACGCAATGCCGGGGCAAATAGATCGCTGAAATCGTTTTCATCAGCACTTGCCTTCAGACGTTCCTTGAGCCGTTGCTGCCGGGCGTGTCGCAGGCTTTGCAAGTCGGAGGTTTCAAGCACGCGCAGCGCATCGGGGCAGTGTTTCTCGACGCGCCAGCCGAACTGTTCCTCCATCATGAATTGATCGAACAGCACGATATCTGGGGCCAGTTCGCCGATAAATGTGTCGAAACTGCTGTTATTCAGCTCAATGGCACACTCGCGGATGCCCAGCGCGGCGAGGTCCGCCTTATGCTCGCCGACGCCCGCCGGGCTGCTGAACGTGACGTCCCAGCCTTCCTGCAAAAACGTGTCGAGGATTTGCATCACATGCCCACTGGCCGCTGAAGAGCGGGGTTCGGGCCAGACGTAACCAATGACCAGGACTTTGGTTGTGGGCTGACTCATGGACAGTGTTCCTTTACGGCAGACGGGCGGGGGGAAGCAAAAAGGGGCGCAATTAAACCACAGGTTCCTGACCCAGGCTTCAATGCGCCCCAGTTCGGTCCGCTCAACGGCTCCGTTATATCAATGGGGCGCGTTAAACCGGATTCAGGCTCACCAGCACCTCCCAGCCAACGTAACTGCCACTGTTCCTTTCAACGGCTTTTTTCATGCCCTCCACGTTTTCCAGAAAGACCGGTTTGTCGGTGGTCAATTGGCTCAACAGTGATGTCGCCAGTGCGAACGAATCCGCGTTATCAACGGCCGCAGCCTTGTCCAGCTTCAGAAAAACAGTCCTGTCGATCGCTTGAAACTCCTTGATTGCCTGCTCGTCGAGAGTGCTGAGCTTTTGGCGAGCGACTGTGTGGAGATCATCGAGTTTATCCAGGATTTTCTTATTGATAAGACCGAGGTGATTGAGCGTGTCCTTATCGATATCGTTCAGTTTGTTGATGATATTCCTGTCCAAACTGTAGATTTCCTTGAGCGTCTTCTCGTCGGTTGCGATCAGTGTCTTGAGGGCAATCTTCTGGCTGAAATTGCCGGAAGCAAGGTTTAGCAGCAGTTTTACGTCCAGACGTTGGTAGTTGCCTTGGCGTTCCAAAGCGGGAATCAGCGCATAGGCATGATCCAGCGTATTCGGCGCGCCGTGAAACAGTTCATGAATAAGGGCGTCGGCAACAGCCGAACGGCTGAAGCCTTGAACGCGAAACTCGTTATTAAATCGATGGGTGTAAATAGTCATGAAAGGTTGTTGCTTTATCTGGGCGGGACTGGCCGCTTTCCACCGCTTATAAAGTTCCGGGTTCAGGGAGGCAAGAACGTCTTTTCGGTCGCTGTTTTTATAGTTCGTTACGTCATACCTGTAGTTTTCAGGTGTGATCCTGGCAATCTCCGACTTGACCTCCTTGAGGTGTTGCAGAACTTTATTCCGGCTCTGGACCGTGTTGTCGCCCAGCAGCAGTTTCAGCACCATTCCAGAGTCATAGTCCAGACTTTTGTCTTGCAATACCCGGATCGCATCGTCAATTTTGGTTCGTGCCAGTGGCAACGCATCCCTGACGACTTTACGGCTATAGGTGGCGGGCATCAGTTTGTGGAGTTTGGGCAGGTGCAGCGTGCTGATGATGTCAAAGTTCCGGAGCTTCGCGCCCCACGGTTGGCTTGCTCGGTTGAGCGCGTACCATTGGTCGTTGTGTCGCGTGGCGACGATCATCAGTGACTCGGCCGCCGAATCCAGAGGCCGCCAATGGCCGACGTTGATCTCGGAACGCTCAGCGGCCTTGATCAGATCATAGGATTGCGCGCTGCCCGTCAGCTTGTGCAGTTGCGCGGTGACATTTTTCAGGGCGCTGTTACCGCTCTGGTTGAGCTTCAGGAGTTTTACGCCGCCGCGTATCAACTCCGGTACTCCGTCCAGTGGATTGAACAGTTGGTTCACCAAACCGGCGCCCACTTTAGCCATGCTGGCGGCCTTTGAGGCCAGGGACGCGGTTTTAGCCGCGATACTGACAATTTTGGCGACCGCACCGACCACTAAAAGAAGTGTCATTGCCGCTTCAACCGTGCAGAACGCCCAGCCTTCGGCCTGACGATCCGGGTCGTCGGAGTTGATATCTTGAATGCACGATTTGAACGGGACGATGATGTTGATAATCGTGTCCGTCACTGCATCGTACTCTGCTTTTAATCGCTCAAGTTTTGTCTGTCCCCAACACTCTTTGAACAATTCTTCATGGGTTGCGATGGGGCGTTGCTTTTGTATGAACGCCGCGAGGTGATTGAACTCGCCACCGTAAAAACTTTGGTAAGAGCCCCGGCTTTGTTGCGTTGAATGTGCTGCCATTGCGGGTAGTACGGCGAGCTTTTCAATAACGCCAACGCTGGAGGGTTTAATGTCGGGGGTTACGCCGTGGGTATAGCACTCAATATCAGTGGGTAATCGATACACCGCAGAAGGCCGACCGTATCGCTTAAGGCTTCCAGAGAAGTCTGTGCGCGGAGTCTGATTCAACAAACCTTGCCCGCTGATCAGTTCTGCGAGCGCAGGGTTTTCGCGGCATAGGCCATGCAGGGTAAATAATTCGTAGCAATACAACTTCCCCTCGAAGTAGGAACCTATCACCACGCCATAACGACCAGTGGCAGCATCTTTGTCACCCTGATTCTCCTTGTAACCTAACTTGGATAGTTCGGTGAGGGTGTGGGTGAGCAAACTAAGCGGATTAATACTTATCTTGATTTCTGGGGTGGGGATGATCGCGACTGAAGGCCGAACAGTGAACAAGCTTATCTGCCCCCGCAGCAATCGAGTGCGATCGAGGGTGGGGAGCGTCGTCATGGCCAGTTTAAAACTGGTGATCATTGCCTCTGAGAAGTGGGTGTAGGCCTGATTGAATAGTTGATTGAACTCGGGTTTTAATCGATGGGTTTCATTGTTGATAAACGGATAGGTCTCATAGACGCTGGCTTTTTTCACAACATCCCATTCGCGATAGGCGAGTTCATTCGACATCAGCAACTCAACCAGCGACATGGGCTCCGATGTTGAAAATCCTGGACGGGGTGCGAGTGTTTTCCTGCTATAGAGAATTTCATCTTCAAGAAACTTGCACCCAGGTGCGGTTATTTTCAGAAGCCTTCGCGCGATGTCTCGTCTTGTCGGGAATTTTTCCGACAGTCTGGTTTGGACCTCGGCATACCGTCCAAGGTGCTTTTCATAGGCAGAAGTCGCTGTATCGACGGCACCGGCGTGGGAGCTTTGCACATCGTCCAGGGTGATAACGTCATTGAGCAGCGCCCAGTCGAGCAAGGGGTCCACGGCAAGCAGGTTAGTGATTGTCGTCAGCGACTCATCCGCCAGTTCTATCGTTGCCAGCTTATTTATTTGCGTATAGGTCATCAGGCGCGAAGAACCCGGTGCGTTGAATTCCACCAAGGCTACTGCGCGGCAGAACTCCACCCATTGCGGGGTGCCCAGTAGCAGGGTGGGCGGCAGGTTTTTGACCAGGAATTCAGGCGCGACACCTGCTAACAGCAAGTGCGACGCCAGGGGCGCGGTTTCTTTGCTGACACCCGAGTGCTTGATCAGATGATGTTCCAATGCACTTCTTACGGCAGAGAAAGTTTGTTCAACATGCTCAGTGGCGTACAGATTAAAACCGGCGACATGGTTGCGAGGCTGTACTTCGCCTATGGACGGATGCAGGTCCATCAGCACTGCGGTCAGCACCACTTGCTGCAGATACAGATCGGATAACGGTTGATCGCTCGAGGCACCATACCAGTCCAATTCGTTGATATAGCTTTTGGCCCAGGAGGCCGCGATGGAATCGGACGCAAGTATCAGTAGTTGGTCATCGGCGCTGGCGCGATTGATGGACGAGAACTGATGGCCCATGGCAATTTTTGCCAGTTTGTCCAGCAACTTCCCGCTTCCTTGGGTGTGGTGATGGGTCAGGGCTCTTATTTGGCCACGTTGTGTACTGGAAAGGGTGACGGGGCTTTGCGTTACGGTCGAGAGCATTTCCCAATAGTTGCCCAATGGGGGGCTTTTCGGCAGGCGCAGTTCCAGCAATGTAACAAGACGTTGTGTTTCTGCGGCGGTGGACGGAATGGGATGGTCATGGAATCTGAGCCATTGCGTCATGCTGACCCGGTCATCGAGCGTCACCGCGCCGTGCAGGACAATCGCGACTTCAGTAAGGGTTTTCAGGTCATCGTCCAACTCGGGGTCAAGCTGGGTTTGGGTGGTCAGATCGTGGGTGAAGTTGCCGGCCAGCGCGGTGATGCGGCCGTTCTCCGTGACCTGGAACACGGCATCTACCGACAATCGGTTCTTGGCCAAGATCTTTTGGAATGCAGATTTCTTGATCATCCGCTTTAACAGTTCAATGCCGGGAGCCATTGAACTTTCAAGGCTTGAATCGCGCTCCAGGGATATACGCGGTATTGCCCAGATGGGCGCAAAGTCTGTGCTGTTGTCGTCCAGCATGGTTTTTAATCGGCTGATAACTTCCAGTCGTTCACTGTCGTCGCTGCTCGTTGGGTCAACCATGTCATGGGGAGTGCTGCCTGGTCGCGAAAGGTGTCGTGCGGCGATAGCGTGATTGTTTGTGTTGTTCATCTTGAATCCATTCAAGGTTTGTTAAGTTTCAGGCGGCAGTTATCGCTTTTCGTAAAAAAAAGCAGTGGGCTGTTGCGTCTGGTTTTATATGGACGGCAAATTGGTTTTAAGAGCTGCTCGATGGCGTTTTTTAGCGCCGGGCGGCAACTTAGTTTTAATTCGGGCCTGAAGGCCAGTTAGTTATTTGAACCAGTTGTTTCAGTCGGGTTTAAATAGGTGGGCGGCTATTGGGCACAAGGGGTGTGCCTGCATTAAGAGAGGAATTGCTATATGTTTATATTTGTAAGGCGGGCGTGAGGTCGATTAATTAAACAGTAATGGCTCTTGTTTGCGCATAAACAAGAGCCATTTATAGAGGCGTCGCGGAATAACTCAGCAGGCGGACAGTATCCCCGACACTTTGTCGCGCAATTGATCAATCGAGAAGGGTTTGCCAATGACGTGCATACCCGTCGGTACTTCTATGCTTTCGGCATAACCGCTGGCAAACAGGATCGGCAGTTCCGGACGCAGCATGCGTGCCTGGGTGGCGAGTTCGCGGCCATCCATTACGGGCAGGCCGACGTCGGTCATCATCAGGTCGATGTGCTGGTCTTCGTCATTGAGGAACTCCAGGGCTTTCTCGCTGCCATCCGCTTCCAGCACCTTGAATTCAAGTTCCTCCAGCACATCGACGATCAGCATGCGAACGATGGCGTCGTCTTCGACGACAAGAATGATGGACGCGTTGGAGGACATAGTGGGGACTCTCAATGAGGAAATAATGGGGCGCCGGTCGATCGAAATTGCCGGTCTCTTGCTTGAGTAATTGCCGGACCCCGACAAGTTCCCGACCCGATACAAAAAACAATAACGGTACAAGACGCGGCAAGGATAACGCGTGGCATTGATCGCGCGCAGGTAATTGCAGGAATTTGCCGTTGAACCTGTCAGAAAATTGGATCAATGCGGCAGTTTTGGGGCAAACTCCTTGGTTTTCAACAGTTCGACAAGGCCCGCCCCCATGACCTCAGCGTCTTCGGTTGATGAGCAACGATTCCGTAAACTCCTGAGCCGCAACGTCAGCTTGCCGCTGGGCGTGGGCGTCATCAGCGCGGTTTTCTTTGTAGCGTTGATCTCTTACTTGCTATCCGTCATTCAATGGGTCGAGCACACCGACCGGGTGATCAATAACGCCAATGAAGCGGTGAAGCTGACTGTTGACCTTGAAACCGGCATGCGCGGTTTCCTGCTCAGCGGCGATGAGCACTTTCTGGACCCCTACGAAACGGCCAAGCCGAGAATCGCGGTGTCGCTCAATACCTTGCTCGAATTGACGGCTGACAATCCGGTCCAGACCGATCGCTTGCGCCGGCTGCAAGCCTTGCAAACCGAATGGGCGACCTACGCCCAATCGATGATCGATTTGCAGCGCTCCAGTGGTGATTACCGGGGCGCGGTGAAGGCCGGGCGCGGTAAGCGCCTGACGGATGAAATCCGCAAACAGTTCGAAGACGTCATCGATATGGAGCAGCAGTTGCGCACCACGCGCAACGAAGAAGTACGTCGCACCACGATCTGGAGCATCACCCTGTACCTGCTGTTCGTGGCCGGTATCAGTACGTTGCTGGCCTATGTCGGCCGGCGCGACTTGCTCAACCTGTCCCAGAGCTACAGCGCCAACCTGGCGGCGCAACAGGCCAGTGCGTTGCGCCTGGAGCAGCAAGCGTGGCTGCGCAGTGGCCAGACCGAATTGGCCGAGCAAGTGTTGGGGCAACTGACCCTTAATCTGCTGGGCCGCAATATTTTGCAGTTCTGCGCGCAGTACCTGGGCACGGCCGTGGCGGCCATTTATGTCCGTGAAGAACATGGCGGCCTCAAGCGCGTGGCGTCTTACGGATTGTCCCGGGAGCAGGAAACCCAGGATCAGTCGATCTACGACGGCGAGGGGATTCTCGGCCAGGCCGTGCAGCAGGGCCGGTTGATTCGTCTGGATGATGTGCCTGGCGATTACTTCAAGGTCAGCTCCGGTTTGGGCGAAGGCTTGCCACACAGCGTACTGGTGGTGCCAACCAGCGACGATGATCGCGTGAACGGCGTGATTGAACTGGGTTTCCTGCGCCCGTTGAGCGAGCGTGACATCGAACTGCTTGAGCTGATTGCCGGCAACATCGGCACCTCGATCGAGGCGGCCCGTTACCGTCAACGCTTGCAGGAAGTGCTGGCCGAAACCCAGCAGCTCAACGAAGAGCTGCAAGTCCAGCAGGAAGAACTCAAGACCGCCAACGAAGAACTGGAAGAGCAGTCGCGGATTCTCAAGGAATCCCAGGCGCACCTGGAAACCCAGCAAGTGGAGCTGGAGCAGACCAACGAACAGCTCTCAGAGCAGGCGCAGATCCTGGCCGATCAACGCGACGCCATGGACTTGAAGAACACCGAACTCAATCAGGCCCAGATTCAACTGGAAGAGCGCGCCGTAGAATTGCAGCGCTCCAGCAAGTACAAATCCGAATTCCTCGCCAACATGTCCCACGAGCTGCGCACGCCGCTGAACAGTTCGTTGATTCTGGCCAAGCTGCTGGCGGAAAACCCTCAGGAAAACCTCAGCGCCGAACAGGTCAAGTTCGCCGAATCGATTTACTCGGCTGGCAATGACTTGCTCAACCTGATCAACGACATTCTCGACATTTCCAAGGTCGAAGCCGGCAAGCTGGAAATGCGTCCGGAAAACACCAGCGTCGCTCGTCTGGTGGATGGCTTGCGCGGGATGTTCGAGCCGATGGCCAAGGACAAGAAACTGGAGTTTCACGTCGAGTTGCAGGCCGACTCGCCGATGATGATTTTCACCGACCGCCAGCGCCTGGAGCAGGTGATCAAGAACCTGCTGTCCAACGCCGTGAAGTTCACTGAAAAAGGTGCTGTCAGCCTTACCGTGGCCAATCAGCCGGGTGAGGGCATCGCCTTCATCGTTCGCGATTCCGGGATCGGCATTTCCGAGGACCAGCAGGAAAGCATTTTCGAAGCCTTCCGCCAGGCCGACGGCACCACCAATCGCCGTTACGGCGGCACCGGGTTGGGCTTGTCGATTTCCCGGGACCTGGCGATGTTGCTGGGCGGCTCGATCAGCGTCACCAGCGAGCCGGGGCAGGGCAGTGTGTTTACCCTGGTGTTGCCGCAGCAATACGTCGAGCCCGGCGATGAACCGGTCGAACCGATGCGTGCGACCCCGGTGGCTCACGTGCCGAAGCCTCCACAGGTCGCGTTAGTGCCACTGGTTGCCGAAATCGATATCCCGCGCTTCAACGATGACCGCGCCAAGGCACCGTTCACCACGCGTTGCATTCTGGTGGTCGAGGACGAGATCAATTTTGCGCACATCCTCTACGACCTGGCCCATGAACTGGGTTACCACTGTCTGGTGGCCCACGGTGCCGACGAAGGTTACGACCTGGCCAAAGAGTTCATCCCCGATGCCATTCTGCTGGACATGCGCCTGCCGGATCATTCCGGGCTGACGGTGTTGCAGCGCCTGAAAGAACATGCCGAAACCCGGCACATCCCGGTTCACGTGATCTCGGTCGAAGATCGCGTAGAAGCCGCGATGCACATGGGGGCCATCGGCTATGCGGTCAAACCGACCACTCGCGAAGAACTCAAGGACGTGTTTGCGCGCCTGGAAGCCAAGCTGACCCAGAAGGTCAAAAAAGTCCTGCTGGTGGAAGACGATGACCTGCAACGCGACAGCATCGCCCGGCTGATCGGCGACGAAGACATCGAAATCACGGCGGTCGGCTTCGCTCAGGAAGCGCTGGACCTGCTGCGCACGACGATTTTCGATTGCATGATCATCGACCTCAAATTACCGGACATGCTCGGTAACGATCTGCTCAAGCGCATGTCCACCGAAGACATCTGCTCGTTCCCGCCGGTGATCGTCTACACCGGGCGCAACCTGACCCGGGACGAAGAGGCCGAGCTGCGCAAGTATTCGCGCTCGATCATCATCAAGGGCGCGCGCTCGCCAGAGCGGTTGCTGGATGAGGTCACACTCTTTCTGCACAAAGTCGAATCCCAGTTGTCCCATGAGCGGCAGAAGATGCTCAAGACCGCCCGCAGTCGCGACAAGGTCTTTGAGGGCCGCAAAGTGCTGCTGGTGGACGACGATGTGCGCAACATCTTCGCCCTGACCAGTGCGCTGGAACAGAAAGGGGCAGTCGTGGTGATCGGTCGTAACGGTCGTGAGGCGATTGAAAAATTGAATGAAGTCGAGGACATCGACCTGGTGCTGATGGACGTGATGATGCCGGAGATGGACGGTTTCGAGGCCACGGCCTTGATCCGCCAGGACCCGCGCTGGCGCAAGCTGCCGATCATTGCGGTGACGGCCAAGGCCATGAAGGACGATCAGGAACGCTGCCTCGCGGCGGGTTCCAACGATTACCTGGCCAAGCCGATCGACCTGGATCGCCTGTTCTCGCTGATTCGTGTGTGGTTACCGAAGATGGAACGCATCTAGTGGAAAGCTTTTAGTGGAAAAGAACACCGAAATCGAATTGCGGCTGCTGATCGAGGCGATCTACCTCAAGTACAGCTACGACTTTCGTGATTACTCCGGCGCGTCGATCAAGCGCCGGGTGGCTCACGCGTTGGGGCAGTTCGAGTGCGCGACCATCTCGGCGTTGCAGGAAAAGGTCCTGCACGATCCGACCGCGTTCATGCAGTTGCTGCAATTGCTGACGATCCCGGTCAGCGAGATGTTCCGCGACCCTTCGCACTTCCTGGCCATTCGCAAGGAGGTGGTGCCGCTGCTCAGGACCTACCCGTCGATCAAGATCTGGATTGCCGGGTGCAGCACCGGCGAGGAGGTCTATTCGATGGCAATCTTGCTGCGTGAAGAGGGATTGCTCGATCGCACCATCATCTACGCCACCGACATCAACCCGCGTTCGCTGGACAAAGCCAAGCAGGGGATTTTCTCCATGGAGAATGTCCGCGCCTACACTGCTAATTATCAGCAGGCCGGTGGTCAGCGCTCGTTTGCCGACTACTACACGGCCGCCTACGGCTACGCGATTTTCGACAAGAGCCTGTGCGAGAACGTGACGTTTGCCGATCACAGCCTGGCGACTGACAGTGTCTTTTCAGAAACTCAATTAGTTTCGTGCCGTAATGTATTGATTTACTTCAATAAAAAGCTTCAGGATCGCGCCTTTGGTTTGTTTCATGAGTCACTGTGCCATCGTGGTTTCCTGGTGTTGGGCAGCAAGGAAACCCCGGATTTTTCGGCCTATGGCAAACAGTTCGAGCCCTTGGTCAAACACGAACGGATCTACCGCAAATCATGAACAGTGCACCCGGTTTGCCGACCGTAGAGGCTATCGTGATCGGCGCTTCGGCCGGTGGCGTCGAGGCGCTGCTGAACATCCTCACGCCGCTGCGCGAAGGCTTCTTGCTACCCATCATCGTGGTGTTGCACCTGCCTGACGAACGTCGCAGCCATTTGGCTGAAGTGTTCGCCCGACGGGTTTCAATGCCGGTGCTGGACGCCGGCGACAAGACGTCGATTGCCCCCGGAACCTTGTATTTCGCCACTCCCGGCTATCACCTTTCGGTGGAACAGGACCGCAGTTTCTCGTTGAGCCTTGAAGACCGCGTGCACCATTCGCGGCCGGCCATCGATTACCTGTTCGAATCCGCCGCCGACGCTTACGGGCCGGCGCTGGCCGCCGTGCTGTTGACCGGTGCCAATCGCGATGGCGCCAGCGGCCTGGCCCAGGTCAAGCACCGTGGCGGCCTGACGGTGGTCCAGGACCCGGACGAGGCGCAGGTCGCGACGATGCCCAAGGCTGCCCTGGATTTGCACCAGCCAGACCACATTCTCACTATCCGCGGCATCGGCCGTCTGCTTGTCGAGCTGGAACGAATAGCATGCTAAGTCACATCCAAGCCAAGTTGCTGATCGTCGACGATCTGCCGGAAAACCTGCTGGCGCTCGAAGCGTTGATCAAGCGCGAAGACCGCATGGTCTATAAGGCGCTGTCCGCCGATGAAGCGTTGTCGCTGTTGCTGCAACACGAATTTGCCATGGCCATTCTCGACGTGCAGATGCCCGGTATGAACGGCTTCGAACTGGCCGAGCTGATGCGCGGCACGGACAAGACCAGGAACATTCCGATCATCTTCGTCAGCGCCGCCGGCCGTGAATTGAATTACGCGTTCAAGGGTTACGAAAGCGGGGCCGTGGACTTTCTGCACAAGCCGCTGGACATCCATGCGGTCAAGAGCAAGGTCAATGTGTTCGTCGACCTGTACCGCCAGAGCAAGGCCATGAAGCAGCAGGTCGAAGCCCTGGAACAGAGCCGTCGCGAACAGGAAGCGCTGCTCAAGCAGTTGCAAAGTACCCAGAACGAACTGGAACAGGCGGTGCGCATGCGCGATGACTTCATGTCGATCGTCGCCCACGAAGTGCGCACGCCGCTCAATGGCCTGATCCTTGAAACCCAGTTGCGCAAAATGCACCTGGCCCGGGATAACGCGGCGGCGTTCACCCTGGACAAGATGCACGCCATGGTTGATCGCGATGAACGCCAGATCAAAAGCCTGATCCGTCTGATTGAAGACATGCTGGACGTGTCGCGGATTCGCACCGGCAAGCTGTCGATTCGACCGAGTCGCTTTGACCTGGTGAAACTGGTGGATAACCTGCTGCAAAACTTCGCCCCGCAATTCGATGCCGCCGAATCAACGGTCACGTTCACCGCCGAGGCGCCGGTGGAAGGGCCGTGGGACGAGTTTCGAATTGAGCAGGTCATCTCCAATTTGCTGACCAATGCCTTGCGCTATGGTGGCAAAGGCCCGATCGAGGTGCGTGTGTACCAACACGAGGGCGAGGCTCGGGTTGAGGTCCAGGACCGTGGCATCGGCATTAGTGAAGAAAACCAGAAACGCATTTTTCAACAGTTCGAACGGGTTTCAGCCAAGACCGTGGTTGCCGGGCTTGGACTCGGGTTATTTATTTCCGAGCAAATCGTCGCCGCCCATGGCGGTTCCATCGTCGTCGAGAGCAAAATAAACGAAGGCGCCTTATTTCGCGTTTGTCTGCCGCTGTAGGAAATCAGCCAGATAAACGCAACCTCTGAATGACCGCATGGTCGTATCAGCAGCTATTGACCGAACAAAGGCTTCCCATGAGTGAAGATGCGCAAGATGTAGTACTCATTGTCGAGGATGACCCCTCGATTTTGATGGTGTTGTCTGCCTATCTGTCGGGCGAGGGTTACCGGGTGCTACAGGCCGAAAACGGCGAGCAAGCGTTCGAAATCCTCGCGAGTAAACCGCACCTGGACATGATGATTACTGACTTCCGATTGCCCGGCGGGATCTCCGGCGTGCAGATTGCCGAG
>Ga0302175_10000186_pt1 | contig 24678 bp, 23 predicted proteins | sample I_Fen_N3_3_FD_198791 | JGI IMG/M metagenome (GOLD analysis project Ga0302175, IMG submission 198791) | Peat permafrost microbial communities from Stordalen Mire near Abisko, Sweden - I_Fen_N3_3 | ecosystem: Environmental > Terrestrial > Soil > Wetlands > Permafrost | place: Sweden: Abisko... | reverse complement strand
CAGATGCAGATCAATCAATCTTGCCGACAAACCTCTACCAGCAATCCCAATACCCGCATGCGCAAACGGATCGCTGTCTTCGAAACGTTAAAATAATTGCTCAGGGAATTGCACACAGCATGAAACTGGATGACGTTGTCCTTCTGACTGTCTAGGTACAGAGGGCCGTGGCCGCGGTTCCGGATGCCAAGATGCTGTAGTAACAAACCAAAAGCGGTCTGGAATTCTTCCGTGGGCATCAAAAGACACGAAGCGAAAGTATTTGCTTGCCACTCCAGCCGCTCGGCTTTCCGCTGTAATTCTTGCATTCGATGAGCACAAGCAATGATGGGGTCTCGAAGCCAGGCAGGAACACTTCGATAGAAATGTCAAAAACGATGAAATCCTCCCGGTCGCGCGAGTAGTAACTCTTCTTCCTAAAAATTTTGCAGCAGTCAGGTCGGAAGACATAGAAGCGACCTTCATTGATCTCACGAGACAGAAATTCAAAGACCTGCTCCTCGAACCGGTCGCCCTTGGCATAGGTACTGAGCGCTTCAATTTCCATACGTGGGGCGGGCTCCTGGTTGCGGGGTCTGAACGTCAGTCGTAGGCGAATGGACGGTGCTTTAAAGCGGGCGGCGACATTGTTACCTCTCGGACGGGAACAGTGGCTGATTTGTTCGCGTAGCGCATTATCGAGCGTTCTCGACTGCCCGGTAATCAAGTAGAAGCAGGTGGGCGCACCAGAATATGGCTGAGTCGACAACGAACCAGTTCGCTTATAGCATCAAGCAAAGCGGCCATCAAAGCGCCATCTAGCGAAACCTCTGCCAAGGAACGTCGAACGTGATCACCAAAATCCGCATCCGTGGGTACCGCATCTACAAAGATTTCCTCCTGAAGCCCAATCCGGGCGTGAACATCCTGGTCGGTGACAATGACGCCGGCAAGCCCACGCTGATGGAGGCGATCTCGCTGGCGCTTAACCTACGGCGCGATACTGATGCGTTACGTGCCACACATAGCAAAGTATTGATGTACTCATATTTTCCAGATTGGTTCTTCAGCATTAGGCAAGCAGGGGGCGTCGAATGAATTGGGGCGATTTTATAAAGCATGCGGCTTTGGGCATTAGTGTGGCCACCGCTGCATATGCTGCTAGAAAGCTCCAGCAACGCATTACCGAATACAAAGAGGTCGTCGCGCCCCGGGCAGCACAGCCGTTCCTAAGACTCGGGTTCCACTGGGTCGGAGATTTAAAATTGAATATGATCCATCCGCCTGAAATCGTTTTTGACATTGGCAACCGGGAACATCGATTGATTTATCTTGATCGGGCTGACTGGTTCTCGCCAAGCAATCGGTTAAGCTGGGATGCCAAAACTCCGCAGGTATCGGGACAAGTAGTAGCGCCTGGCCAAGGCCTTACCCTAAAGCTAGATCCTTGCGATGTTCTTGAACCGATCGCCAGTTGCAATGATCTTTGGGGTCGCCCAATTTCGCAGATACGCTTCATTTGCGGCCTTCGGCTAGCTATACAGTTGCAAAGCGGGGAAAGATTGACGATTGGTGCTCCTAGAGTTCTGAAAATCTACCTTGCGCACTTACATGGTTTGCCATTGATGGCGCGATGTTTTATCCGATTCCATTCTTATATGCGTCCATAAGTTCAAAATGCAGGTCTTGGCACTGGCGCGTTACGCAGGCGCCTCAATCGCACTGCTCAGCCGCAAGCAGGGGGCTCTTTGCGCAAAGCACATCTTGCAGGGGGGAGGTTAAAGAGCTTCCACTTTGGGTGCAGATGGTTTCAGCGCAAGCCCACCAAAAGAGCGGCCCGCATCCACGTATCGCAACGCTGACTTGATGTCCTTCCAGCCCACATAGCTCATCAGTCCCTTGATGTCCCACCCGTTGGCCGACGCCCAAGTCGCAAAGCCTCGGCGCATCGAGTGGGTGCTGTACAGCTCCTCAGGAAGTCCAGCCTCCTTGAAGATGCGGCGCAGCACAGGGATTAGGCTATGTGGCTGCATGGCTTTGCCTGACAGATTGCCCCAGCGATCAATCCGCTGGAACACTGGGCCTTTCGCGATCCCGGCAACCGCTATCCAGTTAATGTAGGCCTCCACGGGGCAGAGCATGGTAAGCGCCGGCGTCTGGAACGTAGTTCCTTCATGCTGGCGGTCACCCTTGGTGTAGGGCAGGAAAAAGGTAATGCCCTCACCACTTATGGCTTGGGTATCCTCGACCGTTAGCCTGGCCAACTCATCGCCACGAAAGCCACGCCAAAACCCAATCAAGATAATCGCCACCGAGCGACGATGACGCACCAGCGTCTTGTAATCTCCGCGTTCAATCGCAGCTGCGGCTTCCACTTCAAGCCATGTGACCGCCCGTTCAAGGTGCTTCAGCAGCAGCGGGGCGGCCTGCTTCACCTTTGCAGGGTGCACGACTCTGATGCCCTTGATCATCTGGCGAACGTCAGGCGTCTTGGTTGGATCAGGGAAACCCTGGGTGATGTGCCATTGAGCAAGGGCTGCCAAGCGCTGCTTCAAAGTGTTGATTGAGAGCTTGTCAGCATACTCCGCCAAGTAGCGAACGACGCCGGCCCCGGTCGTGGGCAAGTACCCGCCCCAAGTCACCTCGAAGTGTTCGATCGCCGCCCGGTAGCTTTTTCTCGTGTTCTCCCGAGTGCCGGCGCTGAGATACCGATCTGCCTTTTCCATCCGTACTTTGCCTTCAAAATCGGGGCTTTCTGCCTTCCTGCGTTTGGCGGAGGCTTTCTGGGTGCCGCAAATTATCAAGAAGCCATAAAACTCTATTATGGATTCTTAGAATATCCGAATCAAACGGCGTATAATTTTTATAACGTGACACGTATTTACATGACATGTAACACAGTACGAAATCATAGGAGAACCCCATGGCCCGTGGCGGGATCAACAAAGCTGTTGTGCAGAAAGCCCGTCAGGCATTGCTGGCCAGAGGGGCAAATCCCAGCATTGACGCGGTGCGGGTTGAACTGGGGAACACCGGCTCAAAGACGACTATTTCTCGGTATCTGAAAGAGTTAGAACTCACTTCCTCAGCGCCTTTAGCTGCGCGAGACCGCCTAGGGGAAACCCTGAGTGGACTTGTACAAGCCCTGCTGGATCAGTTGATGGAAGAGGGGCAGGAGGCCATTTCCGAAGCAACTGAGGCTTTCGAACGGCAGCGTCTGGAGCTTGAAAACCAGATCGCCGCGTTAAAATCTGAGCTGGCGGCGGCCCAGCACCAATCCGGCATCCAGCAGGCTGGTATCGAGGCGCTCAACAGCGAACTGGCCACCACCCAATCCTCATTACAGACCGAACTGAATCGCAATGCCGGCATCAGCCAGCGAGGTTCCGACCTGGAGCTGTTGCTGTCTGAGAAGGACAGGCAGATCCAATCGCTCGAAGAGAAGCACGTCCAGGCACGTGGGGCGCTGGAGCACTACCGCGAAGCCGTCAAAGAGCAACGGGATCAAGATCAGCGAAAGCATGAGAGTCAGCTCCATGAGCTGCAGGTTGAGCAACGCAAGCTACGGGAGACCATCGCTGTAAAACAGGACGAGTCGACGCGGCTCAATCGCGATAACGAACGCCTGCTGGCTGAAACCCGGCAGCACAGCAAAGCCCTACATAACCAGGAGGCGTTGGTTCAATCACTCAACACTCAACACTCAGCTTGACGCGTTGCGCCAAGACGGTGCCAAGTCTGCGGGAGTGACTGAGCATCTCAAAGAGCAGATTTCGTTGCTCACGGGGGAAGTGAAGGCGCTCCATCAAGCAGCGGCAATTAGTGAGGCGCGAGACCGAGATTCGCTGGCGCGACTGGTGTCGCTCCAGGAGGAAAACGAACTGCTGCGCCAGTCTGGGGTTGGCAGCTTAAGCCTGGACGCCGGGAGCGCTGCGCCTACAAGCGCGGAGTCTGCGCAGGCTAGCGGACTGGAAAAAACGTCTAAACGATCGAGGAAGTGAATCATGGATAAGATCATGGCAAGCCTTTACACCGATGATGAGCAATTACCCGGGCTGAAAGCTGCTCATCGACGCCAGTCTCAACTGCTGGATCGGATGGCGCCCCCTGACTCCATCGCTGCGATCATGAAGCCATCCCTCGTCAGCGCTTGACTACGGATTTCTCCCTCAGCGGAGGCAGACACAACCCGCGACTCAGGCTGCCAGGCCAACTTAGATCGATAGCCTCCATGAAGCGCTGTTGCTCGAACATCTGGCACCCCAGCACCCCACATAGCTGGCGAAGATCCGTCCAGCCTGCGCTTGATTTACCATGCTTGTGGGACAAGCACTCCAGTGAAACTTTATCGGATACCTCCCAGTATCTACATGGATCCCCAAGAGCTCCCCAGTTATAGCGCTGCCATCGACGCAAAAGAGAGAGAGGAGGGCACCTCTCTCAGAATCCCGCTGACGCGTTTCCCTAAGTTTTTCGCAGCTTTTACATGATATTGTTCTAATTAAGAAAATATCATTCTAATTCACTGTTTTTTGACTTTGGAAATTTTGCTTTTGACTCCCGATAAGCCATGGGCTCAGTTTCTTTTCTTGTATGAGTTGGGTTCTTCCATTCGGCTCGTAGAGCGTTAAGCTGGTCTACATTGAGCTTACCCATTAGCAGGCCACTAGAACTAGAAATCTCGTCATCAAGATGTCCTGCTAGTACACAAACACACTTGTATAGATTTTTATAGTTCTCCGGATAGAATTCAAATCCGAAATGCGGAGGATCCTGATTTATTGAGATCTCACCAACATCATCGATTGTAAAGGCTAAGCTCTGCTGTCCTTCAGCTGCGTTTTTGTGAGCGTACTGAAGATCTCTGAGCGGTTGAATCACGTCGACATGGAATTTCTTGAGATCCGGGTGGCTTTTAAATACTCTATCGGGATTCAGTCTATGCCGAGTCTTGGAGTCGTTGAACATCTGAATGTATCCAACAACGATGCCTGAAAATAACGTCTCGATGCTCAATATGAGTTTTGGCTCCAAAAAGCCTAAAACATACAATGAGCCATTTCGGTCTTTAATAGACCAAATCGCTTCCCGATCCTCGTCTAGCTGTGTGCGAATTTCGGACATCGGCATGGCAGAAACAGCCTCCAAATCCGCTAGTAGTTCTGGAGGCAGAGGTCGTTTGGGTTGCTTGGAGACATGTTGAGAGAAAAATGAAATGATTGGCTCGATAGCGTGTTTTATAGATAATGTCTGGTATCGAAGCTCAATAAAGTCTTCTACCGTGGCAATTAACCTTAAGACCACAGGGTCGCCAACAAACGACTCGTGGGTTTTAGGAAAAAAAATCGGATCGGTCATAAATAGCTACCAGTTTAAATTGTGCCATGTTGAGGTTGGTCGATAGTGAATTAGGAGAATCCGAGGCAGTCTAGGCCGCGCGGCACTTCCAAGACGACTGCTGATTCCAGCTTGCCCGCTTTTCCAAAATCGCTACTCGATATCCAGACAGTCTCTGGCGCTACAAGAACGGCTTTTGCGCCGATCTCTCGACGTAGGGCGATGCCAAGCCGAGGTAGCTTTGCCTTCATCATCCGCGCCTCTCGCTCTGCACTGACGTGTGCCAGGATCCAGATGTCTATGGGGCGCTTGTCCAAAATATTGGTAATGTAATCAATGTCCGAAAGGCTATGAGTCAGGATCGGAATTTCCTCTGAAGCTTTCCCGAGCTGACTCAAACGAGACGCCCAAGTCGAAGCGCCGATAGACATTTTTGCGTCCGCGCAAGCAAACCTAAAGCCACAGCTGTCATCGCTGAAAGTCATGTAATGTCCAATCCCTATATCGGCCTCATGATCCTTGCAGACAATATGACGGGAAATCGACTCTGAAGGTCAAGCGTACTCACGCAGGCGCGGGCGCGGGTAGGTGCTGACACAACCGCCGTGGTATCCGAATGAGGAGCGGTGGTAACGTATTGCCACCATCAGCGCTGTGCAGAGCTCATGACGGAACTGCACAGGTAAGGAACAAGCCCATGCGGTTATCTGGTTTGCGCAGACAATTTGTAGAGAAGGGATGCTCATGTACCTACGTATGCTTGATGTTCAGGGATTCAAGTGCTTTGGGGAGCCGTTTGCGATCGAGCTCCATGACGGCCTGAACGTCCTGGTCGGCGAAAACGGGGCCGGTAAGACTGGAGTCGTCAGCGCGATACGCCAGCTCTTCAATGACTCCGAGTCGGGAAAACGGGTTATCAGTGAGCGTGATTTCTACAGGGGATTTGGCAAGGATGATGTCGCGGCTGACAGGATCAAAATTCAGGCGACCTTCGCCGATCTCGACAAGAACGATGTCATTGCATTTGACACTTGGTGCGGCAATCATGCCGAAGCAAAACTCACATTCACGGCCCTGAATCAGGAGTCTCGTGGCAGGTTCAAACACCATACCTACGCCGGCCACGAGTACACCAAAGCGTTTGAAACCGAAAAGCTGGACTACGTCCACTGCGTTTATCTTCCGCCATTACGTGACGCGGAAATCAAGCTGCGAGAGGGGCGCCAGTCTCGCTTGGCGCGCCTGCTCAAAGCGCTCTGCCGCAAGGACATAGACGCTGCTAGAAAGGCCCGTGTTCTGCACCCTCTGGAGCAGCATGTTGGGGATTTCAATCGCGAGCTGTCAGAGAGCGACAAGTTTGCGATCAAAGCAGCTAACCAGCGAATTGGTGAGAGTCTAAAAGCTGCCCTTGGGGCTCACCTCTCTCAGGGCACCATGATTCAGTTTTCCGAGGTTAGCTTCTCCCGAATCGTGGAAGGGCTAAGGCTCCTGTACTTTCCCGATCTGAGTAAGGCTGACGCCGCTCAATTTCGGGCGTTGGAAGAAAACAGTCTGGGCTACAACAACCTTCTCTACATCGCTTCCATTCTGGCAGAGCTGACCTATGAAGCCGATGAAGGGCAGGGCGAAAAGACGTATCTGCGCTTGCTGTTAATTGAGGAGCCGGAGGCGCACCTTCACCCCCAGCTTCAGCTTCGGCTTCTTCGACACCTGAAGAAGGCTGCCGAGGCTCGCGGGATGCAGGTCATCATAACCACCCACTCGACTGTGATCACCGCCGCAGTATCCGTAGATCACGTTATCCACCTGTCCAACCTGAGCTGCCCCAAGGCAGTGCCCCTGAGGAACTGTGGCCTACCAAAGCAGAGCCAACAATTTGTGGACAGATGGCTTGATGCGACAAAGTCGAACCTGCTGTTCGCTAAGGGCACGATTCTAGTCGAGGGGATAGCGGAGGCCATGGTCTTGCCGGCACTCGCCAAAATCGTACTGCAGCCCTTTGGCGAGGGACGGAACTCCCTGGATGACTACGGTGTGTCTGTCATCAATCTGGGCGGGATCTATTTCAACCACTTCATGCAACTGTTCTGCAACGTCAAAGCTGAGCACCAAGGCGAAAACATCCCCGTCAGGTGCTCAGGACTGACTGACAACGACCCTCCAAAGTCGGTTGCCGAGGACGATGAGGAGGGCGGTCAAAAGACCGTTCCATTTCTGCCCCATGCAGAAAACTGCATCGTCGGCAACAACCCGGCGTTGGGGTTGCAGACGCACATCGGCCTGTCAGAATTCGCGCGGCTTTTTGCGGGGAAGTACAAAACTTTTGAGTACGACATCGCAATGGAGGCTAACAACCTCAAGACGATGCTGATCGTCGCCGCTGGGCTCTGGGAGGCTCAGAATGGGGCGGTGGTAAAAGGCCTAAAAGCGGACGCTAAACTCGATTTTGCTGCCATGACTTCCGCTCAACGAGCGCCTTACGCCGGCGCTTTGCTAGATCGTATTGACTCCGATGACATTGGCAAGGGCATCTACGCTCAAGCTTTTGCAGACGTGCTTGAGGCAAATGGGGCGGGCTTCACAGTGCCGATGTACATCCGCCAGGCCATTTTCTGGGCTTGCGGTCTGGAAGAGGGTGCGGCCTGATGGCGGCACAGGAGGAGCCAGCCCAAGTGCGCGCGGCCGGCATCGAGTTCACCGTCCAACAGCAGAGATACATCGATGCGCCGCTGGATCGGCATGTGTACCTGAAAGCCTGCCCAGGTAGCGGCAAAACCGAGGTAGTGGCCGCCAAGGTATGCAAGATCATCCAGGAATGGAACCGTCATCCTGCTGGAATTGTTTTGCTCACCTTTCTCAATAGTGCTACCGACGAGCTCCAGAGCAGGGTTTATAAGTACCTTCGAGAGCCATTGGGCTTGCCGCACTACATCTCCACATTCGATAGTTTCGTACTCACACACCTGCTATCGAGCATCGCCAGCGAGATCACTGGCTTTCAAGGCCGGGACGGCGACTTCCGCATACGGATCATCGACAAGTCAGCTGATATCTACCACACGCGCATCAAGATCTGTGGACGCACCGTATCAGCCTGCCGATACAACTACGATAAAGGATCCAAACGCTACGTCTTTTCGACTACCGATCGGAAATGGGATAACGAAGCCAACCTCGCCGAACAGGACGAGGCCGACCAGAAGGCACTGTTGGCGACCAAAAAACGGCTTTGGGCCGCTGGCTTTGCGACCTACGGTGACATCGATATTCTCGCCTTGGTCGGCATGCAAGAAGAAAAATTCAAAGATTACTTCTCGCGTGTTGCACACCGATTCCCATTGGTGATCGTCGATGAGTGCCAAGACCTGTCGGCGGAGCAACTTCTGATCGTCAAAAGGCTGAGCCTACTAGGCGTAAAATTCCATTTTGTAGGTGACCTTAACCAGTCAATTTATGGCTTCAGGAAATCGAATCCTGCGAACGTACGTCGGCGTATGGAAGATCTGGGCTTTGAGGAATACGTCCTCAACGAGAATTGGCGAAGCGGCCAAGCCATCGTAGATGTGTGTTCCAACATTCTTCAATCCGAACGCGTGGTGGGAAACCCTGGTATTGCTTCAGTAAAGCCAAGGATCGTCGAGTATCAGACCTGCCCGTCGGAGGTGCTTCCAGCCATTCGAGAAATGTGCCTGATACATGACAAGGTGGTAGTCGTGGCGCGTGGGCATACGACGCTCCAGCGCTTACGTACTGGTAGAGCTTTCGAGGGGATCGAGTTGCTGGCGCTGGCCTGCATGAACCTCAAAACCGGCCGGTTAACCGACATTGCGCAATGCTTGGAAACGTTCGGGAAGTGGCTGGCAACCCGTTTAGATCTGCAGGTCACCCGAGCAGGGCCTTACTGCCCTTTGGATTTTGAGTCAAAGCTTGCGTGGCGCATATTCCTTCACGACAGCCTTCAGTTCTTGGTAGAAAACGAGCTTGGCGATGGTAGTCAGACTTGGTCGAGCTGGGCCCGGGCTGCGAAAATTGCGCTTGGGCAGCTGCCAGATCGAGCGTTCGTACCTGTAGAAATGCGAGGGCGTTTAGAAGGCCTGAGGGGCCTTAATCTACGAGCCCGTCCTGGACAGGGAAAGTCGCTAATCTCCGAAAGGTTGGCCGGGGTACCCGATGAAGCGGCCCATCGAGACAGCCTGCGTTTCGAGACGATTCACGGGGTCAAAGGTGAAACACACGACGTGACCGTGGTTGTATCGTCTCTGCAGCCAGGTGTGCATCTGTCGCACTGGAAAGACTGGTTGCGTGATCGAACCTCCGAGGCGGCGAGGTTTGCCTACGTGGCGAGCTCGCGGCCAAAGCACGTCCTCATCTGGGCAGTGAAAAAGCTTAAGGCTGAAGATCGGCTGGTGCTGGAGGCACTGGGCTTCGAGCTCCCTTAGATATCCAAGGTGGCGGCGACCTACAGCTAATCGCTGTCGAGAGACGTCCCATTGCTTGCGCGCGGTCTGGCAAAACTCATAACCGGCGTAGAGATTTCAAGTTAGCGCAGATAGGCCCATAGAATGCAAGAAGACAATTCGCGTGTCTCCGTAACGCTTCTGCACCACGACGAAGTGCTGTCAGCGGCCGTCAATGGTGTCGTGCTAACAGGCATCGTAGCCAAAGCACTCTCTCTGGACGACTGGCTCCGGTATCGGAAAAACGAACCAGTATCGGTTGTCTTCGAGGGCACCGTTGAGCAGGCTTCAGGTTCCGTTGGTGACGTGATTGTGCCGGTAGGCAATCGCATGAGAGCACGGTTGCAGCTCGATCCCAGGATCAAGAATGAGAGCATATGCCTCGTCGATGGGGGCTGGGTGCCTTTGTTTTACGGCCTCTCTGGCAGCCACATCTTCGTAGACCGGAATATCGTCTCGGAGATCAAAGCGAGCTTTGACAATGGCAGGCGAAAATCGGTATCGGCACCTTTGAGCGATTTTCTCGAAATGCTGGGCAATCCAGCATGTGGCTGCTATCTGAACCCTTTAGGCCCCTCAGCCTTGACGCCCTATGACTGTTTCTCCCGGGATAGTCTGAGCACGTTAGCGCTCGCTTAGCATCCATGGCAGGCCCGAACCACCATCCGCATATGCTTCGGGGTGGCTCAGGCTTCACTAGCTACTTGTCGTACTTGGAAGACAATGGGCAGTCGAAGTTAACGTCAACCATGTCCAAGTTCTTCAGCTCGAAATTGGCGTAGCTCGTCCCCTGTGACGTTCGTACTGTGGGTTGTCCGTACAGAAACACAAACGCAGTTGGTTTGGGCTGCTGGGAGATCTTAGAGAGCCTGGTAGCCATGAGGTTTTTGAGTTTGTAGCGCTCGACGAGCGTGTCCGAAACGAAGCTTGAGGTCGTCAGGCTTTCGGTTCCGCGCATCAAACTTTTCTTGAACTTGATCCGGTACGCGTCGTTTTTTCTAGTGCGATCGATGTAGGCCCACCCATAGTAGATGACGGGGTGGTCGGGGAGGTCATTCAGATCCTGCTCCCAGATGCATTTAAAAATGCTGTCGTAGGCCACGTCCTGGCCGGCAATATTGAGTCGGCGAAACTCCAAGGTGTTGTCGGATCGATATCGGATATACCGGCTTACTACAGAGCGCACGGAGTAAATGGGGCCTACGATCCCGGATTCACCCAGCTTGGTCGTGTAAGGCCTTGTGTTTCTAGCACGTTGTTTCGCCACATGCACATCAGCGCTGGGATCCTGAGTAGGTTCGTCATAGTACGAGTCGGGTCGATCAAGTTTGAACACGTCAACAATGGACTCATCGACGGTTTTGCGCTCCTGCCCATCGCGGCCGCTCGGCTCAACCTCAAGGTCGATCGCCTTCCCGTTGCTGATCCCGCATGCCTCACTATGCTCTCCGTAAACCTTGAAGTGCGGCACGACCCGCATGCTCTGCACGTCCTTGTCCACATTCGCACAGGTCACCTGGGCTGCACAGTCCGCTCCAGGACAAACGAAGGCTCGTTTATTGGTAATAACACCTGCCCAAAACAGGTCATAGGCTCGATCGGGATCGACAAAGTCTCCAGCCTCAATGCTAAACGCAACATCCAATGCCATCTTTCTTGTCAACCTCCTGTAATCCTTTTGATGGCCCCCAACGCTCAGCGAGCGACATCAAGGGCTCGATGTGATGATAGCGGTCTGGTACGCCCTCATCGGCCATCGCCGTGGCCGAATCCTCGCACACAATCTGGAGCAGGGCGACCCCAAGCAAAGGCATCCCTTGACGGCGACTGCAAGAGGAGTGCGCAGGCGTGAGGATGGACGCCCGAAGGGCCATGACGAGGCCTGATGGCCGAAACACGGTTAACGACAGCCGTCCCCGCAGGTGCACGCTCAACGCATCCATTAGAATGCCAACAGCAGTTCTCACTATTCAGTTAACGCAGGTAACGACCAAAGACTTCATCGAAATGGGGTGACAGCGGCAGCCAGCGTCCGTCCGACCTACGATTGAACTGATCGAGATGGCCGGGCGCCCTGGCGTTTGCCATGATGCTCCAGAGCCGACGGCCCGAGTATCTGGCCATGATCAGGTACATCTCAATTATTCGGAATTCATGCACGCCCATTAAATTCGGCAGCGACTTTAAGACCCATTATGGCGGCGATGGCCTCTGCGAGTGAAACCACTGCGAAGACGACATGCCTTGGCGAATGCCAATATCTGGCCAAACCTTGGCATCCTTCCCAGCATCCTGCGAGACAACAGTTTTGGGGATGAGGCCTGCTTGCTTGGCCGACTCTCGCAACTCCCCAAATTTGAGCGAAGCCTTTTGGTTAAGTTTGTCCGAACCTTTCCAGCGCACCCACTTCGATACGGGACTGGCTCGGAGTTCCTTTAGAATGCTGGCGGTAAATGCGCTCCAGTTTTCAACCAGGCTACTATATCCATGAGCATCCTGGCCGTGATCCAGTGCAATCAAAAAGCTATGGGGGCTCAGAGATTGGTCGTGCAGATGCCTGAATTGAGCGTAGCGGTGGAAGTAGGGCTCGAACTGGAGGGCAAGCGTGAACTGTCGTCCTGGATAGAGAGGACTTTCAAACAGCCCAAGGCCTTTGGACAGCCTAGGCCGTGATGTCCGGGTATTGCCACAATCATTTTTGACTCGATTGGGCACGGCTGCGGATGCCTCAGAATTTCGGGCATGGAAATAGGAAAACGTGGGCTTGATAGTCTGCGTCGCCCCGAGAGCCCGCATAGGAATGTCCGTGTGGATTGCCACAGCGAAGATGAACAAAAAAGGCTCCCATTTTTCTCTGTAGCTTATGAGCGATTCAGCAATCCCAATCAAATCGCCGAGCTGTTTCGACGTGAAGATTGCACAGCGCTTTTGGGGGCGCGCATCAAAGTCTTTCGACGATATATCCCGGAAAGGGTTTTCTGTCTCGGTGTCGGATGCTGTCAGAGTTGCAAAGGCAAAATACTCACGGCCATACCTAACAAACCAGATCCGATGGTGGTTAGAGCCCAGGCCTGGATCACCGCCCGAGAAAGTCCTCCTGATGATTGGACGCCAATGGGGATTAAGAAGCTTATCCTGGAAATTCTGCCGGAGCTTTTGGGAGTATCGACTGCACCCTGGGGACGCTACCCACGTAATCGGCGGTCTCATAATGAACTCCATGAAGGCTCTGGCGTCGATGCTATTCCAATCGTGCAAGGCCTTTCCACGAATTGACCAGCTCCAGTGCATCATCGACTCAACGATAGGACAAAGCATCTTGTAGTGCTGTTCTCGGAACTCAGGCCGCCGAGACTCCTTCAAAAGGAAATCGATGCCTGTTCGCCAATCACGAAGTGCATCCAAATGATTGGGGACTGCCTCCAAACGCCGGCGAATTTCCAAGTTTATTGGAAGCTCAGCCTGTGCATGGTCGTTAAGCAATCCAAAGGGCGGGAACAACGGATAAGGTACTGAAGGCTCAACCATGAATGAGTCCTACACAAAAAACTTAACTTTTCTGAACTGGGCTTAGGCATCATCGCCTCGACAGGAGATGCCAGTTCTTGCTAGGAAGCATAGACTTATGCAATACCAACAGCAAAGATCACATCTTCCAGTTTCAGCGTCTTAAACGGTGAAGCTGATGATCCTAGCGGTGATAGAGGTTCTGGTTTTCAACTCTGAACAATCGACACTTAGATCAGAGAGAGGGCGCGAAAGCTTGGGAGGTAAACAGTGGATGCCATTGATTTCGTTGGATTCTGGTAATTAAGGACAAAATCCGAGATATAGATAAATGCGACACTATGCCATGAGGAAAGCAGACACATGATTTAACATAATATACATTACACGTAACAAAGTATTGCAGGATGAGCCTGGTTATCCGCAGATTGCAGATGACTACGCCAAGCCATTGACGATCAACGCTGCCAAGCCAGAACCGATTCACTACTCGACTGATTTCTGACTCAAGCCAAACCCTCACCATCAGCCCTGCGTCATTTTTTCAAACAACGCTGAATGCTCAGGAAACTGTCCTGTCAGTTTTTGCCTGTTACCCATTTCCATGTCCGCAAAATCAAACCCTGGTGAAACGGCCTCACTGATCAGGCCGTAACCCGCTGAAGCTTCCAGCAACTGCGAAGCTTTCCAGACGCCACCGGGCACGTGTAACTGCAAGCACTGTCCCGCTAGAACATCGCTGCCCATCACCACGGTTTTCAATGTGCCGTCCGCAAAGATCAGGCTGTATTGAATCGCGTCACCCAAATGGTAGTAATGCACGATATCGGACTGGTTTAGATGAAAGTGGCCAATGGGCGAATCCTGGGTCAGCAAGTAGTAAATAGACGTCATCAAATAGCGCTGGCCACCTTCGACCTGGAGCATTGGCCGTTGATCTGCCTGGAAGGTTCTGAGGAAGTAGCCGCCTTCCACGTGGCGTTCCAGTTTGAGCGCAGCGATCAGTTCCGGAGCACTGGGCAGTTTTGGCGTCATTCTGTCTCTCCCATAGGCAGATCAATATAAATATTATTTATAACTACACTAAATGGTCGTTTAGTTTAGTTATAAAACAGCAACCTCCCAATGAGCGAAATGCTGAACAAAAAGACATCAAACACACTCGGTACGCACGTCCGTAGCCGCGATACTCAGGCGATTTCGGCCTTGGGATTTCGCCAGATAAAGCGCGCGATCCGCCCTGTCGATCAGCATTTTTTCATCGCCACCATCCTCGTAGGCAGAGCACGTGGCCAGCCCCAGGCTGACGGTCACAATGCCGAAAGGACTGGTGACGTGTTCAACTCGCTCATCCACCATCCCGAACAAAATCGCCTCGCCCACTGCACGGGCCCCCGCTTCGTCCGTGTTGGGCATCACCACGGCAATTTCCTCGCCGCCATAACGCGCGGCCATATCGCCTGGCCGTCGCACGCAGCGTTTGATCGTCTGGCTAATGATCCGCAGGCACTCATCACCGGCCAAATGCCCGTAGTGATCGTTGTAGCGTTTGAACAAATCCACATCCACCAGGATCAACGACAACGGGCTGCCCTGTCGTTTGGCACGTTTGAATTCGACGTCGAGAAACTCATCAAAATGCCGACGGTTGGCCAACCCTGTCAGTTTGTCTTCGCTGGCAAGAATCTCCAGCGTGTGGTTGAGCTCGATCAATTCGGTCTGGGTAGTGCGCAGCTTTTGCTCGGCGCCGATTCGACGATTGATATGGGAAATCAACCGCCGTCCCAACGCAATCAACAGCCCGAGCAACACCGCCACCACGGCGATGGATTGCTCTGTCTGGCTCCACCACGCTTGCATCGCCTCCCGCTGCCCCACCGCTACCGTGGTCACAAACGGATACTGATCGCTACGCCTGAACGCGTAGATACGGTGCATACCATCGACTTTTGAAACGAAATCCACGGTGCCCGAAACCGAGTTGCGCAGTTGCGCGGAAAATATCGGCGCTGGCGATAAATCCAGACCAATGTCCTGCTCCTTGAACGGATATCTGACCAACAACCGCCCTTCGGCGGTGGTCAAACTGATCGCGCCGAACTGCCCGACATGGATGGTTCGATAGAGCTTGAGGAAGTGTTCGAGGCTGATGGTGGCCGCGATGACCCCGGCGAAACGGCCATCCGGGTGATCGATGCGCCGGCTGACAGAAATAACCCACACACCCGTGGCCCGACTGAGAATCGCCGGGCCGATAAACAGGCCACGATCCGGGTTGTCGCGATGATGCTTGAAGAATGCGCGATCGGCGTTATTGCTGCCCCCGGGGGACACCGGTTGATTGGTCGAAAATACCCAATCGCCCTCGGCGTCGTACAGCACCACGCTGTTCAACTGCGACAGCGCCTGCATCTCCTGACCGACCAGCGCTCTCAAACGTTCGAGCTGCTCGGGGCCGGTGCCGTCGCGTTCGATCCGCTCCGTCAGCCCCAGCAGCACCAATTCACTTTGTTTGAACGTGCCCTCGGTGTACGTATTGAGAGCGTTGGTCAGGTTCAGGGTATCGGTTTCGATATCACCCAACGTGGTCTGCCGGGACGTCCAGATTTGCCAACCCGTCATCAGCACCATGGAGATACACACCAGGGCGGTCAGCAAAGTGGCAAGTCGAAGGTCGCGTATCAAAGGAATACCGAGGGCTGTTGTAACAGGTTAGTTAAAGGCCCGCGCAGTATAAGCGTCTTCGAACGACGCGACACTTGAATTGCCACTCTATCGGGTTATCGGCGATTGACCCGCCCCGCTCGCTTGAGTGTTTCGCTCGGCAACTCTTTGAACAACGCGTAGTAACTGCTGGAAAACCGCCCCAAGTGCCAGAACGACCAACGCATCGCCACTTCGGCGACGGTGGTTTCCATTGCATTGCGACCCAGCAGTTCGCGGTGCGCGCTATTGAGCCGGCGCAAACGCAGCCAATAGGCCGGAGTCATGCCGGTAAAGGCTTTGAACGCGTGCTGCAACTGACGCAGTGACACCCCGGCGACCTGGGAAAGCTCCAGCAGGTTCAGGGTGTCTTCCGGCGCATCGGCGGCCCATTCGCCGACGCGCTTCATGATCGTTCGCTCTTCGGCGCGGCGCTGCAAACCGCCGCGATCCAGGCGCACACAGGCGTTGTCGAGGATGTACAGGCAGTCTTCCAGCAGTTGCAGGGTCAGGGCCTCGCGACTGGGCGGATCGAAGGTCTGCGCCAGTTGCGTCAACGTTGAACTCAACCAGCGGCTGAACAGCGCGTTCTGCTGGCAATTGAGCGGCGACATGAACAGACCTTCCAGCCGCGCCACATTCAAACCATGGCGCTGAACGAACTCCGGACCGAACACCACGGCGATTTCCTGGTAGTTCTCCGGGGTGATCCAGATGTTGCGACTTTCGCCATTCAACACGTACAGCGCGTTGTCGCTGCGATCGAAGCAGAACGCCAGCGAGCCTTTTGGCGCGCTGAAATTCTGCTCGACCCGAGTGTTCATGTGCTCTTCGTAAATTTCCACGCCCTGCAAGTCCAGATAGCGCACCAACCCGGCGAAATGCCCCGGCGACATCTGCTGGTAATGCTGCACCCAACCTGGTGTGGCGCGGATTTGCTCAGCGACATCGGCGGTGTTGAACGCCTGGACTTGTAACGGATTGCACACTGTCATGGGGTGACCTTACGCACTCGTTTGGTGCGTTTTGGTGCTGCTTAAAGTGGATAGATGGAACCGCAAGGCTCGCCCAAGATAGTCGTCAACGCGCTACAGGGGAAGTGTCCAACAGATGAAACGACCCTCCCCGGCGTTACCAAAACCAATAACGAGGTCCTTATGAATGTCCCTTTCGATCAGCTGTTCACGTGGCTGAAAGATCACAAGATTACTGAGGTCGAGTGTGTGGTCAGCGACTTGACCGGCATCGCTCGCGGCAAAATCGCACCCACTAACAAGTTCCTGCATGAGCGAGGCATGCGCCTGCCGGAAAGTGTGCTTTTGCAAACGGTAACCGGGGATTTTGTCGACGACGACATCTACTACGACCTGCTCGACCCTGCTGATATCGACATGGTCTGTAAACCCGTGGCCGACGCGGTGTACGTGATTCCATGGGCCATCGAGCCGACCGCGATCGTGATTCACGACACCTTCGACAAGTTCGGCAATCCGATCGAACTGTCGCCGCGCAACGTGCTGAAGAAAGTCTTGCAGCTGTACACCGGCAAAGGCTGGAAGCCAATCGTCGCGCCGGAAATGGAGTTCTACCTGACCCAGCGTTGCGAAGACCCGGACTTGCCGCTCAAGGCGCCGCTGGGCCGTTCGGGTCGTGCGGAAAGTGGTCGTCAGTCGTTTTCCATCGACGCCGCCAACGAATTCGATCCGCTGTTCGAAGACGTCTACGACTGGTGCGAACTGCAAGGTCTGGACCTCGACACGCTGATCCACGAAGACGGCCCGGCGCAGATGGAAATCAACTTCCGCCATGGCGACGCCCTGGACCTGGCGGACCAGATCACCGTGTTCAAACGCACCATGCGTGAGGCCGCACTCAAGCACAACGTGGCGGCGACGTTCATGGCCAAGCCGATTGGCGACGAGCCGGGCAGCGCCATGCACTTGCACCAGAGTGTGGTGGACATCGTCACCGGCCAACCGATCTTCGCCGATGCCGACGGCAAAATGAGCGAGCTGTTCCTGCACCACATTGGTGGCCTGCAAAAGTACATCCCTAAAGTGCTGCCGATGTTCGCGCCCAACGTCAACTCGTTCCGCCGCTTCCTGCCGGACACTTCGGCACCAGTGAACGTCGAATGGGGCGAAGAAAACCGCACCGTTGGCCTGCGCGTGCCGACCTCCAGCCCCGATGCCATGCGCGTGGAAAACCGTTTGCCCGGCGCCGACGCCAACCCGTACCTGGCCATCGCCGCCAGCCTGTTGTGCGGCTATTTGGGCATGGTCGAAAAGGTCGAGCCGAGCGCTGCGGTGCAGGGTCGTGCCTATGAACGCCGCAACCTGCGCCTGCCGATCACCATCGAAGAAGCCCTGAGCCAGATGGAAGAATGCGAAACCGTCGAGCGTTACCTGGGCAGCAAATTCGTGCGCGGGTATGTCGCGGTGAAACGCGCCGAACACGAAAACTTCAAGCGCGTGATCAGCTCCTGGGAGCGTGAGTTCCTGATGCTGAGCGTCTAAGCATCTCCCGCATGAAATTGCATGCCCCTGTGGGAGCGGGCTTGCTCGCGAAAGCGGTGTGTCAGGCGGCATCAATATTGACTGTGCCGCCGTTTTCGCGAGCAAGCCCGCTCCCACAGGGGGAGTGTCAACGCCTGAAAAATCCAACAACCCGAAGAGGTGTCGAATGCGTCTATTGAAATCCGTGGTTCCGGTCGCGCTGGCGGTCATGTTCAGCGCCGTTGCACAGGCTCAACCCACCGTCAGCGTCTACAACTGGACCGATTACATCGGCGAGACCACCCTCGCCGACTTTCAGGGCAAAACCGGGATCAAGGTGATCTACGACGTATTCGATTCCAACGAAACCCTGGAAGGCAAATTGCTCGCCGGCCGTACCGGGTATGACGTGGTGGTGCCGTCCAACCACTTCCTCGCTCGCCAGGTAAAGGCTGGAGCGTTCCTCAAACTGGATCGCGCGCAACTGCCGAACTTCAAGAACCTGGACCCGAAATTGCTCGCGTTGCTGGAGAAAAACGATCCGCAAAACGCCCACTCGGTGCCGTACCTGTGGGGCACTAACGGCATCGGCTACAACGTCGACAAGGTCAAGCAAGTGCTGGGCATCGATCACATCGATTCCTGGGCGGTGCTGTTCGAACCGGAGAACATCAAGAAACTCAGCCAGTGCGGCGTGTCGATGATGGACTCGGCAGATGAAGTGTTCCCGGCGATCCTCAATTACATGGGCATGGACCCGCGCAGCGAAAACCCCGAGGACTATAAAAAAGCCGAAGCCAAACTGCTGAGCATCCGGCCTTACATCACCTACTTCCATTCCTCCAAGTACGTGTCGGACCTGGCCAACGGCGACATCTGCGTGGCGTTCGGCTATTCCGGCGACGTGTTCCAGGCCGCCAACCGGGCCAAGGAAGCGAAGAACGGCGTGAACATCGCCTACGCCATCCCGAAGGAAGGCAGTAATTTGTGGTTTGACCTGTTGGCCGTGCCCGCCGACGCCGCCAACCCGAAAGAAGCCCACGCCTTCATCAATTACCTGCTCGACCCGCAAGTGATCGCCAAGGTCAGCGCCTCAGTGGGTTACGCCAACCCGAACCCGGCTGCCAAGCAATACATGGACGAAGCGCTGGTCAACAATCCCGAGGTTTACCCGCCGCAAGCCGTGCTCGACAAACTCTATATTTCGACCACCCCGCCCCAGGCGATCATGCGTTTGATGACCCGTTCCTGGAGCAAAGTGAAGTCCAATAAATGAATCAGTACAGCAACGAACACGCCCGCTCCTACTACGCCGCCACGGCAAAGGCCCTGGCGCCCTACCCTGCGCTGGCTTCGGATCTGGACGCCGATGTCTGCGTGATCGGCGGCGGGTTTACCGGAGTCAACACGGCGATCGAACTGGCGCAACGCGGGCTCTCGGTCATTCTGCTGGAGGCCCGGCGCATTGGCTGGGGCGCCAGCGGGCGTAACGGCGGGCAGTTGATTCGCGGCATCGGCCATGACGTCAGCGGTTTTGCCCGTTACGTCGGTGAGGAAGGCGTGCGTTACATGGAGCGCGCCGGGGTCGAGTCCGTGGCGCTGGTGGGTAATCGCATCCGCGAACACGGGATCGACTGCGACCTGCGCTGGGGCTTCTGTGAACTGGCCAACACCACGGCGCAGTTCGCGGCGCTCAAGGCTGAGCAAGAGGATTTGCTTCAGTCCGGATACACCCATGAAACCCGGATCGTCGGCCCGGAGCAGATCCGTCAGCAGGTGGTGAGTTCCGGGGCGTATGCCGGTGGTTTGGTCGACATGGGCTCGGGGCATTTGCACCCGCTCAACCTGGTGCTCGGCGAAGCGCGACTGGCCGAATCCCTTGGGGTGCGGATCTTCGAGCAGAGCCCGGTGCTGGAAATCATCCACGGCAGCACCGTGCAGGTTCGTTGCGCGGGCGGCACGATCCGCGCCGGCAGCATTGTGCTGGGCTGCAATGCACACCTGGAAGAACTGGAACCCAAGCTCAGCGGTAAAGTGCTCCCGGCCGGCAGCTACATCATTGCCACAGAACCGCTGTCCGCCGAGATGGCCGCGCAGTTAATCCCGCAGAACCTGGCGCTGTGCGACCAGAAAGTCGGCCTCGATTACTACCGGCTCTCGGCGGACCGACGCTTGCTGTTCGGCGGTGCCTGCCACTATTCCGGGCGCGATCCGGCGGACATTGCCGCCTACATGCGCCCGGCCATGCTCAAGGTGTTCCCGCAACTGGCGAACGTGCGCATCGACTATCAATGGGGCGGCAAGATCGGCATCTCCGCCAACCGTTTTCCTCAGGTCGGACGCCTTAGCCAGCACCCGAACGTGTTCTACGCCCAAGGTTATTCCGGCCATGGCCTGAACGTGACCCACTGGTGCGCGAAGCTGCTGGGTGAGGCCATCCACGCCGGCCACAGTCAAGGATTCGACGTGTTCAGCAACGTGCCGCACATGACCTTTCCCGGCGGCCGCGCCCTGCGTTCACCGCTGCTGGCCCTCGGCATGTTCTGGTATCGCCTGCGCGAAATGCTCGGCTAACCGCGTCACGCACTGCCCCGTAGGAGCTGCCGAAGGCTGCGATCTTTTGATCTTGTCTATTAAAAGCAAAATCAAAAGATCGCAGCCTTCGGCAGCTCCTACGTTTGCTCATAAGTGGCGCTTGCCCATCGGGCCATTAATAAGCCACGCCTATTAATCCCTCTGCAATCGGTCTTTCTATTCCCCCTCCCCTCGGGACTAGCATCGGGTCAACTCGATGCAGCGAGTCTTCCAACCATAACTGCACATTCACAAACACTGCCGTCCAACAAAAGAGATAACGCAGATGAATGACGCGATGAAATCGGAAAGCAACTCACCCCACAAAATCAACCTGGTCAAAGCACGTGGCTCGCTGGTCTGGGACGATCAGGGCAAGGAATACATCGACTGCACCGCCCAGGCCTGGTCGAACAACCTGGGTGCCAACGACCCACGGGTGGTCGAAGCGGCGATTGCCCAGTTGCGCGAGATGACTCACATCCGCCCCAACTTCGGCTCTGCGGCCCACACCCGGCTGGTGGCCAAGTTGCGTGAAATCTCGCCGGCGTCGCTGAACCAGATGGGGTTTGCCTTGCACGGCAGCCTGGCCGGTGAAATGGCCATGAAACTGGCCTTCAAGAACCGTCCCGGCGCGCAGAACCTGATTGTCTTGCAGGACGGCTACCACGGCCGTTCCTTGGCGACCCTCGGCGCCAGTTGGCCGCACCCCAACAACCCGTTCTTGCCGATCCAGCCGCGCTTTACCCGCGTGCCCCATCCCAACCCTTACCGCACGCGCCTCGGCCTGGACCCGGAAACCGAGTCGCAACTGTGCCTGGGTCTGCTGGAGGAAACGATTCAAAAAGGCGTTGATGGCGGTGTCGCGGCGGTGATGATGGAACCGATCCAGGGCAACGGCGGGCATATCGAGTTTCCGCGCTCTTACTACCGAGGCGTGCGTGAGCTCTGCGACCGGCTGGGCGTGCTGCTGATTTTCGATGAAGTGCAGACCGGTTTTGGCCGGATGGGCACCATGTGGGCGGCGGACTACTATGACGTGGTGCCGGACATCATTGTGTTTGGCAAAGGCGTCGGTGGCGGTTTCCCACTGGCGGGGATTCTGGCCGATGACAAGCTGAAATGGTTCGATGAGGGTGAAGAGGCACTGACGTTCGGCAACTTCCCGGTGTCGCTGGCGGCCGGTTTCGCGACCGTCGAAGCGATTGTCGCCGACCGCCTCTGCGACAAGGCACGGGACGCCGGTGAATACGTCACGGCGCGGTTGCGGGAGATGCAAACCCGTCATCCGCTGATCGGCGATGTACGTTGCCCGGGCCTGATGGCCTCGATCGAACTGGTCAAGGACCGGGTCAGCAAAGAGCCGGCCTGCCGTGAATCCCAGGAGGTTTACCGTTTAGGCGTGGAACGCGGGGTGCTGTTCGGCGAAAGTCGCTATGCGGGCCTCGGCAACCTGATCAAGGTCAAGCCCCCGCTGGATATCGAGCGGCCGCTGCTGGCCAAGGCCCTCGACGTGCTGGACGAGGTGATCGGCATCATCGAGGGGCAACGGCCATGAGCACAGTCATCGAAAGCACCCCAAGGGTCGCCGCCAGCGGCGACCCGGCGACACCGTTGTCGAGCGACGACGCGGACCTCGCGAGCCTCGGCTACGAGCAAAAGATGCACCGGACGATGAGTTCGTTCACCTCCTTCGCTTTGGCATTTTCCATGGTGTCGATCAACACCGGGGTGGTCACGCTGTTCGCCGACCCGTTCAACCGGGTCGGCGGCATCGGCATCCTGTTGTGGCTGCTGGTGATTCCGCTGGTGTGCTGCATCGTCATGGTCTATTGCCATTTAGCCGGGCGCATCCCGTTGACCGGTTACGCCTACCAGTGGTCCAGTCGCCTGGCCGGCAACCATTTCGGCTGGTTCACCGGGTGGGTCGCGTTCATCTCGTTTGTCGCCGGGACGGCGGGCACTTCGGCAGCGATTGGCAGTGTGTTCGCCCCGGAAATCTGGGCCAACCCGACCCAAGGGCAAATTCAGGGCCTGAGTATTGGCGCAACGCTGGTGGTCGGGCTGCTGAACATCTGCGGCATTCGCCTGGCCACACGGATCAACGACATCGGCGCGATCATCGAAATCATCGGCACCGTGCTGCTGGCCATTGCGTTGTTCTTGGGGGTGTTTTTCTTCTTTGAACACACCCAAGGCGTGGCGATCCTGACGTCGGCGGCGCCGGTTGGTGGCGGCACTGTCAGCTTCACCACCATGGCCCTGGCGACGTTGCTACCGGTCTCGGTGCTGCTGGGCTGGGAAGGCGCGGCGGACTTGTCCGAAGAAACCAAAGACCCGCGCCGGGCGGCGCCCCGAGCGATGATTCGCGCGGTGCTGGTGTCCAGCGTGTTGGGTTTTGCGGTGTTTGCACTGCTGAGCATCGCGATTCCGGGGTCGGTGTCGGACCTGCTCAGCCAGTCGGAAAATCCGGTGATCAACATCGTGCGCCTGCAACTGGGCAACGTCGCGGGCAAAGTGATGATCGTGATTGCATTCGCCTCGATCCTCGCCTGCCTGATCGCCAACATGGCCGTGGCCACCCGCATGACGTTTGCCTTGTCCCGCGACAACATGCTGCCCGGTTCCAGAGTGCTGGCGCGGATCAATCCGCACTTTGGCACGCCGGTCGCCGCCATCATCCTGATCACGGCCATTGCGGTACTGCTCAATCTGGCCAGCGGCGGGTTTGTGACAGCGATCTATTCGATGGTCGGCCTGACGTACTACTGCACCTATCTGCTGACCTTGATCGCGGCGTACCTTGCGTATAAAAACGGCCGCATGCCGAGCGCGCCACAAGGTGTATTCAGCCTTGGCCGCTGGCTGATGCCGATGATCATTCTGGGCGGGTTATGGGCCATCGCGGTGATCCTGACCCTGAGCGTGCCGCAAGAAAGCCACACCGGGGCGATCACCACCGGGATTACGCTGGGGGTTGGCGCGCTGTGGTGGTTGTTCTCGCTGCGGGGGCGGCTGAACAACGGCACTGTCGGGCCAAACAAAAAACGCCTGGACATCAATTAAGGATCTGAAACCACAATCCCTGTGGGAGCGAGCTTGCTCGCGAAGAGGCCGTGTCAGTCAGCATTGGTCTGCCTGACACACCGCTTTCGCGAGCAAGCCCGCTCCCACAGGTTCGGGGTTTACCGCCGACCACTCGTCGCAACTGTCAGATCTGACAGTAGCCAAACCCCCGCCCTTTTTCGTGTGATACCTCCATTCCGCCCTGCGGCAAAGGAGCGTTCCCATGAGCCGTTTACCCGCACTTGAATCCAGCATGACCGTCAAACCTCGGGCCCTGCGCCCGCCATTATTTCCGGCCAGCACCTCCCTGATCGACCCACCGAACTATGACGGCGGTATTCCGATTCGGGCACTTGAGGATGGGCTGCGATGCATCATCTCGCCGTGGGAGATGATGGACATCGGCGATGAGGTTCAGCTGTATTGGCAAAACCTCACCTCGCCCGTCGACGCAGAAACCATCCAGTTCGACGACGAAGTCGATAAACCGGTGGTGCTCCGGGTCCCGAAAAGCCAGGTGCTGGACGGGGACGCGCTGCCGGTGTTTTATCGGGTAATAC
>Ga0302175_10000185_pt1 | contig 24897 bp, 21 predicted proteins | sample I_Fen_N3_3_FD_198791 | JGI IMG/M metagenome (GOLD analysis project Ga0302175, IMG submission 198791) | Peat permafrost microbial communities from Stordalen Mire near Abisko, Sweden - I_Fen_N3_3 | ecosystem: Environmental > Terrestrial > Soil > Wetlands > Permafrost | place: Sweden: Abisko... | reverse complement strand
CGGGACGTTTTTGCGCGGGTATTTGAGCAACGCCAGGGGCATGCGGCTGTTTAACCGGAGCATGGCGTTGCTGTTGGTGCTGTGTGCCGGGTATCTGGTGTGGGCCTAGGTTGTCGGTGTCAGTTCAGACCGCTGAGGGCGTCCTCCGTTGACCTGTGCAAAGCGTTGAATCGCTGGGCCCGCAGTTCCGTGATCGCATAAATGGCACGGGAAACACGACCATTGCCATCGACAAAACTGTGGTAGCCGAGAAAGCCCCCGAACAACTGTTTGCCGAAGTGTTCATGGGCCGGGTCCAGGGTTGCCAAATGCTGCTCCAGCATGGCCGCGCCTGAAACGTTGGACGGATATCGCGCCTGAGTCGAAGGGCTGCGAAGGGTGTTGGGCGCCTCGGGCACCAGGCGTCGATGCAGTTCTCGGTAAACCGCCGGGTCGTTCAGCGGTTTGCCGTTGCTGGCGTAGTCGCGCAGTACGGCCCTGATGTTGTCGGTCTCGTTACGCGAACTCGAAGCGTTGAGAATCCATGCGGTGGCGCGATCGGCGTTGTCCGTCAGGCGCTGCGGGTTATAGGACACATCGTCGAGAATCCTGTGGTACGGCGCCTGTCCAAGGTCCGACGCGAGCACAGCGGATTGGTGCTGATTCATGGCGATCAGGTTTTTATGTTCCACCTTCAGTGTGTCGTTGAAGATTTCCGGCAACGCGGTGTGTTCCTTGAACTGATGAACATTAGCCAGGGAGTATTTTTGCGCTTGCTGGCGGATCAGCGAATCGACCACGTCCGTGCCCAGTACTTTGGCCAGCGAGCGAGCCTCGTCAGAGGTGCGCGCCATTTCGACCAGCGCGTTTTCCAGTAAGCGCTCCAACTCCTCTTGCGGCACCTGTTTGAGCAGCTTCGCGTCATTGGCGTGCAGGTGCTTGAGGACGTGCTCAGGGGTTTGCAGCGCGTCGCTTTTGAACAGCGCCCGGGCGTGGGCCACGGTGTCCAGGCTCATGCGGATCTGCGACGCCGCGCCGGTGTGGTTGATGGCCTTGACCAGGTCATAGGCATTGGCGCCGGTCAAATGCTGCAACTGGGTGCGGGCGATATGGGCGGTGGAGGTGGCGTAATGGCCGACTTTCAACGCACTTTTGCCAATCAGTTTTGCGCCACCGATGAGCAATTGCGGGACGCCGTCCAAGGGGTTGATCAACGTCACCGCAGCACGGGCGCCGATGCGCGAGGCAGACAGCAGCCGGGTGACCAGGTTCGCGGCTTTGGCGCTGGCGCTGATGATCCGCCCGGGCAGTATGGCCACGGCCAGCGCAATGGCCGCCACGTCCATGACACAACCCAGGATTGCGTTTTGCTGCCGCGTCGGGTTGCCCGAGGACATCTCTTCGACGCAGCCCTTGAACGGGATGATCATATTGATGACGGCATTGAAAATGGCCTCGGTCTTCTCGATGGCGCGTTCTCGTTGGGTCTGGTCAAGGCCCAGTTGTTTCAGCTCGTCGCCGGTGAAATACGGATTGTTCTCGGCAATCAGCTGGCTGATCGCTTGTTTACGGGGTGAGCGGAAGAACGGGGTCGGCGAGATCGGTGCGGCGGTGTCTGCCGAGGCCTGGAATTCGCCGATCTTGCGGACAAACAGTCGGGACTGGACATTGTCGCGGGGAGCCTGGTTTTTCGAGTAAGCGCCTACGTCCAGATCGACTCTTTCGAACCGTTCATCACTGGAAAATTTAACGGTGTGGCCGTTCTGCTCTGGCTTGACCAACGAGCGAAACACCGACTCAAGCTTTGGATTGACTCGGCATTCCAGGCGTAAAGGAAACAGCTCATAACAACGAACCTGCGAGTTCAGGTGCGCACACAAAATCACCCCGAAACGCCCGGTGTCTCCCGCAAGGGGTGTGGCGGGACGGATGACACCGCCCGGGGTCGGCAGCGTTGGAAAGCGAGTGGTGGTGTATTGCTCGACGCAGTAAATACCCACCGCGCCGTTTTCAATGAACAGGGCTTCATTCGGCGGTAATTGCGAAAGCGTTACTTCGATATTGCTGGCCAGTGCTTCTGTTATTGCATTGTGATGTTGGTGGATGGCGTCGTTATATAACTCGGTCGCCGGGTATAACCGGGTCAAGTCGGGGAATGACTGATAAATACTGCTGCCTTTAACGCGATCCCATTCCTGGCGGTGAAGTTCATCACCCATATAAAGATCCAGCACCGACACTTTGCGCCCGGCGCCACCACCGCTGCCACGGTGTTTGACCAATAGTTCGTCGGGGTCGCAGTCCGGTACATTGGCCTTCAGTTCTTTCAAGGCCAGAGGCTTGCGGTGGGGCAGGGCTTTACCCAGGCTGTCGGCGGCCCTCAGGATTTTGCCGAGGTGCTGTTCGTATTCCCGGGTCGCCTGAGTGATCGCGCTGGGGCTGAGACTCCCGTCGGCGTCCCGGATGATCAGCTTATTCATCAGCGCCCACGTCACGATGGGGTCCATCGATTGGCTGGCATACAACGAAGCCAATTGCGAAGTCGCTTGGGACGATTGGCTCAGGCCGAGCAAGTGTTCGTAGGGCAACCCGCGCGAAATCCCCGGGACCAGCGCCTCGGCAAACTGCACCGATTGAGTGGCGACCACCCAGGCCGGCGTCCCGATCCGCAGTTCGGCAGGCCAGTCGGCAATCAGGTACTGCGGCGCCATGCCGCCCAGCACCAGCTCCACCACCAGCGGGGCGAAGAGCTTGTCGAGCTTGAGGTGGTCGATCAGGTGCTGTTCCAGGCGTGTGCGCACCGTGGACGGATGCCGCAGGAAGTACTCGGTTGAATACAGGTTGAAACCGGCAAACGCGGTGTTGGCTATGTCGATGGCGGGGTCAAGGTCGAGCAGCATCGCGGCGATCAGCAACTGCTCGATAAACGCTGGGGACGGTTTCGCTGCGCTCGCGTCGCTGAACCAGCCGAGGGCATCGATATACGCTTGCCCTTGCTCGGAGGCCCAGAGGGCAATCTCAAGCAATCGTTGCAAACGGTGACCCAGACGCGAAGGCAGCCGATCTGCCGAAGTGCTTTCCAGGCGCAAGTGTTCGCCAAAATGCGCGACTAACGAGGTGTAACCACCGGTCAATTGCTGAGTGACCTGACGAATGATTGCCCGATTGTCCTTGGTCAGTTCGAACGGCGAACCTTTCGGAGACTCCAGAAGTTGCCAGTAGTGACCCAGCCGGGGCGCCTCCGGCAATGTGGCGAAGTTGAGCAGGTCAATCAGCCCTGTGGCGTCCTGCTCGTTGGCAGGGGCCGGCAGCCCATGAAAACGCAGCCATTGACCGACGATGATCTTGTCCCCGGTGATGACCCACCCACCGGTCGTTTTGGCCATGTTGGCCAGCACCTTCAAGTCTTCATCAAACGTGGCGAGACCACTGACAAGAGGCGTGATGTCCTTGGGGGAAAACCAGGCCGTGGTGATGTCCACAAGGCTGCTTAAGTTGGTCCAGGAGTAATACAGCCGGCCACGGTCATCGACCAGGAATACGGCGGTCTGGGGTAAAGCCTGTGAGGCTCGGATGTTCAGGAATGCCGGGTGTCTGGTCAGGTTCGACAGGTAAACACGGGCGGCACGATGAGCCTGATCAAACGCGGTGCCCGTCACGCGCGGGACAGCGATGCTGTTCCATGACCATCCCAGCTCTTTTTTGATGTTCTCGTTACCGAGAAAGTGATTGATTGCTTCGCTGATCGCTTGTATTTGACGCGAATGAACAGAACTGGCGGATTGAGTGTGCATGGTTGAATTTCATCTTCCGTGATGGTTTAGGCGATATTCCGCAGCGGCATTTAATGGGGGTAAAGCGACCGAGAGAGTAGGTGCGGTGACGCGCAAAGTTAATGGCCGTTATGTGACTGGCCATGTCGAATTTCAGGCAGGGAAGTGCTGCGATGTATTAAAGGAGGGGTTGCGCTTATATGTGTGGAGATATGTCGTTGCAGGGAAACAACTGTTTCAACGCTGTGGAATTAACTTAGCCCCGGTACTGCCCCGGCGTCGCCGCCAGATGTTGTTTGAACGCCCGTTGAAAATGCGCCTGGTCGGCAAATCCGGCTTCCAGCGCCACATCGGCAATCAGCTTGCCGCTGCGTAACCGGTCCTGGGCGAATTGGATGCGCCGGTTGACCAGGAACGCGTGGGGCGTCATGCCGAAATGCTGTTTGAACGCACGGATCAGGTAGGACGGCGACAGCTGGGCTGCTTCGCAAATGTCCTCAAGCTTGAGCAGGCGGGTGCAGTTGTCGCGGATGTAGTCGGCGGCCCGTTCCAGTTTGAAATTGGGCTCGCGCAACGGTTGATCGGCGGGGTTGAGCCGTTGCTGCACGTCGCTGAAAAACTCCACGGCGGCGCTGTGTTTAACCAGCACGTCTTGCTGCTCATCGAGCAACACCTCGTACAGGTTTTTGAGGCCCGCAAACAGGCTGGCGTCACGGGTGTGGGTGATGGCAAAGCGGCGAAACGCCTGATCCGGGGCGAACCCGAGCTGATGCTGCAAGTCGGTCAGCCACGGCGTCTCGACGTACAGCATCAGGTACGACCAGGGCTGGTCGTCGATCGGGTTGCAGGCGTGGACATCGCCGGGGTTCATCAGCACCACGGTGCCGGCGCTGACCTCGAAGGCCGATTGCTCGTGCACATACGTACTGCGCCCGGCAGTGATCGCTCCGATGGAAAAATGCGCATGGGAATGCCGCGCATAGCAGACCTCGCGCCCGTCGGCGATACCCCGGGCCTCGATGAAGGGCAGGGCCTCGTCGCGCCAGAAGCGTGGGGCCTGGTCGGCATTTTTGGCAACGGCATGCTTCATCGTCGGCGTCCTTGGCAGGTCAGCGCCCGAGTGTATTAGCTCTGGCCGTTAAACGCCCGTTGCAGTTCGGCGATGTCGAGTTTTTTCATCTGCATCATTGCTTGCATCGCCCGTTGGGATTTGACCGTGTCGGGGTCTTTGAGCATGTCCATCATGGCAATCGGGACGATTTGCCAGGACAGCCCGAACTTGTCTTTCACCCAACCACACTGCTCGGCCTGGGGCACGGCGGACAGCGCGCCCCAGAAGTGATCGACTTCTTCCTGGGTCTGGCAGTTGACCTGGAATGAAACCGCTTCGTTGAACTTGAAAACAGGCCCGGCATTGAGCCCGGTGAAGCCCTGGCCATCGAGTTCGAAACTGACGGTCAGCACCGAGCCTTCCGGGCGACCGTGGTGTTCGAAACCGGCCTTGCCGTAATGGGTGATGGCGGTGATTTTCGAGTGATCGAAGATCGAGCAATAGAATTTGGCCGCTTCTTCGGCCTGATCGTCGAACCACAGGCAGGGTGTGAGTTTTTGCACGCGTTGCATGGCGGTCTTCCTCTGCGGGTTAATCACGCTGGACTATCAGCGTAGTCAGTCTGTAGTCGCTTGGTGGTGCCGTAGATCGACAAGTCGACAACCGATGTCCGCCAGACCGGTTTACCGATAGACTTGCCGCCCCGATTTTGCCGCAAGGACGCTCAGCATCATGGTTGCCCCTCGTTTATTGGCTGTTGTTTGTTTGCTTGTCAGCGCTGGCGTTTGGGCTGAGCCGTTGACTTATCACCTTAATGATCCGGCGCAGAAGTACGCCATCGAGGTGTTGTTTGCGACGCCGCCGGCCAAAAGTTACGAAGGCGCCCCTGCGCAGATCACTTTGCGTGACAAAACCAGTGGCAAGGTGCTGCAACGCATCGATTCGCCCGAAGCGTTTGCCGTATTCAAACCGGATGGCCAAGAGCTGGAAATCAACCACGCCCCGACCTATGGCGATCAGAGTTTGTTGTTCTTCGAGGACTTCAATTTCGACGGCCGGCAGGATTTGGCTGTACGCAACGGTAGTGAAGGTGGCTATGGCGGGCCTTCCTATGACATCTACCTGTCCGATCCGAAAAGCTCGCTGCTGGTCTTCAATCCGTCCTTCTCCTCACTGACCCGCGACGAACAATTGGGCATGTTCGCCGTCGATCCGGTTGCCAAGCGCTTGCACACCAGCTCGAAAAGCGGCTGTTGCTGGCATCAGTACGCGACGTGGCAGATCGAGAACAATGAGCCGGTAATGGTCGCTGAAAAGATCGTGGCGGCGCAGATGCCATCTGAGGCAAAGCCTTACATGCCGCTGGGCTATATGGACGTCACCGAACGGGCACTCAAGGATCGCCAATGGGTCGAGCGTCATACTCTTGCGGGCCCCTACACTGAGCCGCCCATGACGTTGCGCGGTACGCTTAACGACAAGATCGCGGTGGAACTCTGGTGGCAGCGTCAAGGCGAAATCTACATTGGTGAGGTTCGTTACGGCAAAACGGGCAGCGGCAAGCCGATTCGACTGATGGGCGAGTCCCTCGACGATGGTCGTGTGTTGTTGCATGAATTGACTGACGATGGTGTGACGACTGGCGACTGGTACCTGAAAGAAGAGCGAAATGAGCAGGGTGAACTCATCGGCGTCTGGCGCAGCGGCAAGCGTGAGTTCAAGGTCAAAATGCTCGCTGTCGATTTCAAAATTGCTTCGCAAAAACTTGAGCCGGTTGCCGACAATCAACGTGAGGGGCACTACTTGGTCGGCAATTTTGCACAGCGCCGAGTGGGGGAGATGGTCTTGAAGATACTGCCGGGGATCGACAACGGCCCGGAAACCGCAGATATCTCCCTGAGCTACTCTCAGCTCAAGGATCCTTTGAGCGAAATCAATTATCAGTCGCCATTATTGGCCGGCAATCTGGCCATCGTGCTGGATGCCCAGGGCGGGCCGATTTTTCGCGTGCAGCTACTTAACGGTGCAGCCAAGGTGACTGGTTATGGCGAGTACCGGAAATACAGCGGCAGCTACGTCAAAGCGCCCTGAGGCGGCCCTCTAGAAATCCCACCTATTGGTGAGCTGCACACTGCGCGGCTCCCCATAAAACCCCGTCCCGAAATTCCCCAGCCCGGTGTAGTAGGTCTTGTCGAACACGTTCTTCACATTGAGCGTGGTGCTCAAATGCGCGTTGAATCGATACCGCGCCATCGCGTCCACCAGGTAGTAACTGTCCTGAGTAATGCGCGCGTACTGGCCGAAGTTGACGCTATCGCCGGGGTTGGGCTGGAACACGTTGCCGAAGAACTCGCTTTGCCAGTTCACCCCGCCGCCAACGGTCAGATTTTCCCAGGCACCGGGCAGGCGATAGGTGCTGAACACCCGCACCACTTGTTCGGGTGCGGTGGTTTGCAGCACCGAGCCGTAGACGTAATCGCCCTTGGCGTCGCGGGTGTGGTTGTAGGTGTAGCCGGCCGAGAGTTTCCAGCCGTCCAGCACTTCACCGGCCACCTCGAATTCGAAACCTTTGGTGGTCGCACCCTGCACCGGGCGGTACACCGATTCGGTGTCGACGCCGCTGACGTACTCGGCGACGTTGTCCTGTTCTATGCGGAAGATCGCGAAACTCGCGTTCAGCCGCCCACCGAAGTATTCAGCCTTGATCCCCGCTTCGTAAGCATCACCTTCCACCGGGTCGAGCAACTGCCGATGGGCATCCTTGCTCATTTGCGGCTGATAGATGTTGGTGTAGCTGGTGTACACCGAATACGTCTGGTCGAGGTCGTAGATCAGCCCGGCGTACGGCGTTATCACGCCGGTTTGGCGGTAACCGTCGCGCATGTCGGAGGTGTTCGGATCGGTGTAGTCGAGGTGATCGCTGCCCTTGAAATCGCTGACTCTCCCGCCGAGGATCAGCGCCAGATCGTCGGTCGGCTTCAGCCGCGTGGCCAGGTAGGCGCCGGTCTGGCGCTGGAGAATGTCGTCGCTGCCGATCTTTGGAATATCCGGTTTCGGGAACTCGCCGCGCCAGTCGAAGATGCTGCCGTCCAGCGCCGGGTAGACCGAACCGTGCACCGGGATGGCCTGGCGGGTGTTCATGGCCATGAATCCGGCGATCAATTCATGCTCGCGGCCGAACAGGTTGAACGGGCCGCTGAGGTTGATATCGAGGTTGTCCTGCACCTCATCGCCCTTGAACTTGCCCATGTACATGAACATGCCGTCCCCAGTGAGCGGGTCCGGGTTGCCGCCGCTGGCGGAGGCGAGAAAGGTGTCGTGCTGACGGTGTTTGCGGTCGTAGCTGACCTTGAGCGTCCAGTCGTTGGCCAGTTGCTGTTGCAGCGCGGCGAACAGCGTCTGGTTGTTGAAGTCGCGACGGCTCCAGTCAGCGGCCGGGTTGAACGAACGCGAAAAATGCGTGGGCGAACCGTCGCTGTTGAACATCGGAAAACCGGTCCAACTGGCGCCCCGGGAGCGGGTGTTTTGCTGGTCGATGCCGAATGTCAGCAAAGCGTCCGGGGTCAGGTCGGCTTCGAGGATGCCGTAGGCGATGTCCTTGGTGTTTTGATAATGGTCGGCGTGGGCGCTGCGATCCTGATAAACCCCGACAAAACGCCCGCGCACATTACCGCTATCGGTCAGCGGGCCGGAAATGTCGCCTTCGCTGCGCAGGTTGTCCCAAGAGCCGATGGCGCCACTGACCGAGGCCTTGAAGGCTTTGGTCGGGCGCTTGCGGATCAGGTTGACGGTGGCCGACGGATCGCCCGAACCGGTCATCAGCCCGGCCGCACCCTTGATGATGTCGACGCGGTCGTAGGTCGCCATGTCGGTGCTGGTGGTGCCGTAATCGTAGACGCCGTCGTAGTCGGTATTGACCCCGTCGTACTGGAAATTGGTGATCGGCAGGCCACGGCTGGAGAACTCCCAGCGCTCGCTGTCGTAGTTCTGCACGCTGACACCGGGGGCGCGGCGCAGGACGTCGGCGATGCTGGTGCCGCCCTGATCGTCCATTTGCTGGCGGGTGATGACCGTCACCGATTGCGGAGTCTCACGCAAGGACAACGGCAGGCCGGTGGCTGACGAGCTCGAGCCGGTGGTGTAGGCGTGGGTGTCTTCGGTGATGGCGCCCAAGGCCAGGGCGCCGATGTTTGTCGGGTCCAGTTCCAGTGGATTACTGTTTTCTGGCGCGGCGCGTAACACATAACCGCCGCCGGCCTGGGGCAGGGCGCGCAGGCCACTGTTTTGCAACAGGTGCTGCAAGGCTTGCTGTTCGGTGAAGTCGCCGTTGAGCCCGGCGCTGCGTTTACCGTCCGCCAGATCGTTATGGCCCGCGAGGAAAATCCCGGCCTGTTCGGCAAAACGATTGAGCACGCTGACCAGTGGGCCGGCGGTGATTGTGTAATGACGTTTTGGACCGGAGGGCTGTTCGCTGACGGCGGGTGTATCGGCCTGGGCGAGGTGCGCAGCCAGGTTCAGCAACGCCGCCGTCAGCGCCAACGGACGCCAGTTCACGCTTTCGGGCCGACGCTGACCCACCACGCCGAGGTCTTTTGCACCCGGATTGGCAACGCCGCTTCCAGCAGGCGCAACGCTTGATCGGTGTCCTTGAGCGGGAACGAACCCATCACCGGCAGCCCGGCGATGGCCGGATCGCAACCCAGGTGCCCCGGTCGGTAGCGGCTCAATTCCTCGATCAATTGCCCCAACGGCAGGTTGTCCGCCAGCAACACCCCGCGACGCCAGGCTTCCCGTCCGGCATTGGCCGGTGTCGCGGGTGAGATTTGCTGTTCGCTGAACGCCAGTTGCCGTCCGGCTTCGACGATCTGGAGCTGACCGTTCAAGGTGCGGACTTCAACCGCGCCTTCGTAGACGTTCAGCAGGGTTTGATGCTCGTCCTGGCGCACGCTGAACCGCGTACCCAGCGCACGCATCCGGCCGTGGGCGGTTTGCACCAGGAACGGTCGATGGCTGTCCTTGGCGGTGTCGATCAACACTTCGCCGCAACGCAGTTGCAACAGCCGTTGCGTGGCGTCGAAACGCACATTCAGCGCGCTCAAGGCGTTGAGCCAGATTCGGCTGCCGTCGCTGAGCAGGCTTTCCCGGGTTTCGCCGGTGCCGGTGGAAAGATCGGCGGTCCAGCGCCCCACGCTCTCCGGCAGCGATGTCTGGCGCCAGGCGCCCCAGCCGAGCAGGCTGCCGGAGGCCAGGATCAGCAGGCTCTTGAGGGTCTGGCGGCGGGTGATCGGCGAGCGCGCGGTGTTGCGCAGCACATGGCCGGCGGCCTGCGGCTGGTCCTCTTGCAGGGCTGCGAAACGCTGGCCGACGCGTTCGACGTAGCGCCAGGCCTGCTGATGCTCGCCGCTTTGCGCCAGCCAGGCCTGCCATTGCTGGCGCTCCTGTTCGCCGACCTGCTGGTCGTGCAATTGCACATACCATTGGGCCGCCTGTTCGAGGCTGGCGTGGCTGATGCTGTTTGCGGGAGTACGGGACATGGCTTACTCGATCAGCAGGCCGTCGAGTTCGGCCTCAAGGATCGCGCAGTGCATCAACGCCTGGGCCAGGTACTTCTTGACCATCCGTTCGCATACGCCGAGTTCGTCGGCGATGGCGCGGTAGGGCAGGCCATGCAACTGGGCGAGGATAAATGCATCGCGCACCCGCGCCGGCAGCCGCTGCAGCATGGCGTCCACTTCGTAGAGGGTTTCGACGATGATCGCCCGTTGCTCCGGGGACGGCTGCACGGCTTGCGGGCGCGCAGCCAGGGTCTCGAGCCAGGCGTGTTCGAGCTGCCGACGGCGCCAGTGATCGATGCACAAGCCTCGGGCGATGGTCGCCAGGTAGGAACGCTCACGGGTTTCACAGTCGAAGGCCGGCGGCCGTTTGAGCACACGAATAAAGGTGTCATGCGCCAGGTCCGCGGCATCGAAGGCGTTGCTCAAGCGTCGGCGCAGCAGTTCGTGCAACCAGCGGTGATGCGCGAGGTAGAGGTTCTGAACGCTGGAGGAATCGGCGACCGTCATTGTGAGCACATGTCCATGGGCGACGTGCGCCTTCAGTGCAAATAAGAATGGGTCGCGATTAAACCAAATGGTCTCTGAGTGCGCAAATGATATTGGTTTGCTTTTAGGCGGGCTGGGGCAAGGATGTGAAGGGTTGTAGTCGATATGACTTTTTATTGAGTCATAACGACCATTTTTGTGCCGTGTCATATTGACTTGCTTGCTAGCAAGCCATTGATTTTAAACGCTATAAAATCTGGCACGGGTCTTGGATTAACAAGCGCACAACAGGTCAGCTTCAGGAGTACGGAAAAATGTTCGATTTCTTCAACAACCCTCAGAACGTTTTGCACCTGTCGAGCAAAGTGCTGGGCCTGGGCCTGACACTGCTGTTGCTCGGCATCTACGGCGCGTACCTGTACAGCGGCCACTTGCCTATCGTGGCGCTGGTATCGATGCATGCCATGACCATCATTGGCCCCACCCTGCTGAAAATCGGCTACGTGATGCGCCTGCTCGCGCAGCATCGGCTGGGCGTTCGCCCTGTCGCGGTGCTGGCATGATGCTGACCCCTGTAGGAGCAAGGCTTGCCCGCGAAGAGGTCGTGTCAGTCGACATCAATGCAGGCTGACACACCGTCTTCGCGGGCAAGCCTTGCTCCTACAGGGGTCAGCGTCCGAGACCACCGCGTTCGGCGATCCAGCGCGTAGCCAAATCAATAAACGCCCGCAATTTCGGCTGCGTCTGGGTGCGACTCGGGAAGTACAGGTACAACCCCGAACTGAGCGGCACAAACGGCTGCAGCACCCGTTGCAGGCGTCCATCTGCCAACTCGTCGATGATCTCCAGATCACAGGCATACGCCAGGCCCATCCCCTCCAGGGCGGCGCCTATCAGCAGCTTGCGGTCGTTGACGATCACCCCACCCGAAACACCCACGGTAAAGTCCCGACCGTCACGGTTAAATTCCCAGCGATGGGCGTTGCCCGAGGTCGAGAAGCGAAAACCGATGCAGTCATGCCCGGTCAATTCTTCAGGGCTGGCCGGTTGGCCGGCCTTGGCGAAGTAGGCGGGAGAGCCGACCACTGACCATTGCAAGTCCGGCGTCAGGCGCACGGCGACCATGTCTTTCTCGATCGACTCGCCCAAGCGAATCCCGGCATCGAAGCCGCCAGCCATCAGGTCCACGGTGGCGTCGTCCAGGGAAATATCGAGGGTGACTTGCGGGTGAGCCTGGCGAAACAACGGAATCAACGGCTCGATCAACAACGCACCGGAGAGCCGTGGCGCGGTGATGCGCAACGTGCCCATGGGTTGATCGCGAAAACCGCTGAGCACCGCCAGGGCCTCATCGATTTCACTGGCGGCCGGGCGCAGACGGGCGAACAGGCTGGCGCCGGCCTCGGTCAACGCCACACGACGGGTGGTGCGCTGGAACAACAGCACGCCGGTGCGCCGCTCCAGCAGCTTGATGGCATGGCTGACGGCGGTGGGCGTGACCGCCAGCCGGGTGGCGGCGAGGGTGAAGCTTTTGTGCTCGGCCACCGCCAGGAACTCGGTCAAGCCGTCGAAAGGGTCGTGGTTCATGTTTGCGCCATTATGAAAGAGCGTTTCATAGTGCTTGTAGCACGAGGGCATTTTTCCGACCAATCTTCCTGCGTACCTTGTGCCTACTCCAACCCACACAAGGTATCGACCATGAGCACTTCCCATTCTTTCAAACGTGTCTGGCTCGTCACCGGCGCTTCTCGCGGGATCGGCGCAAAAATCGTCGCAGCAGCCCTGGCCAATGGTGACGCCGTGGTCGCTACCGCCCGTGATGCGAGCACGCTGATTGCACGCTTCGGCGATCAACCGGGCTTGCTGGCCGCCACCCTTGATGTCACCCACGAAGCCCAGGGCGCCGCCGTGGCTCAAGCGGCCATCGAGCGTTTCGGGCGTATCGACGTGCTGGTCAACAACGCCGGTTTCGGTTTGCTCGGCGCGGTGGAAGAGGCGAGCAGCGATGAGATCAAGCGACTCTATGAAACCAACGTCTTCGGCTTGCTGAACGTTACACGCGCAGTCTTGCCGCACATGCGCGCCGCCCGCAGCGGTCATGTGATCAACATTTCCTCGGTGGGTGGTTTTCAGTCGGCGCCGGGCTACGGTGTTTATTGCTCGACCAAGTTTGCCGTCGAAGCGTTGAGCGAAGCCTTGCACGGCGAACTGGCGCCGCTGGGGGTGAAGGTGACGGTGGTCGAGCCGGGCTACTTCCGCACCGACTTCCTCGACACCAATTCCCTGGTCGAATCCCCGGAATCGATTGCCGACTACGCCCCGACCGCTGGCGAAGTGCGCAAATTGGCCAAAGCCGTCAATCAGCAACAACCCGGCGACCCGGAAAAACTGGCCAAGGCGATGATCACCCTGGTCGAGTCCGCCAACCCGCCGCTGCGGTTGCCGCTGGGGACGGATTCGGTGCGTTACATCGAGGCCAAAACTGCCTTCGTCACCCATGAGCTGAGCGACTGGCGCGCACTGTCCGAGTCGACCGATTTCTAACCCAACACCTCTAATCCCTGTAGGAGCGAAGCTTGCTCGCGAAGGCGTCGTGTCAGTCGACATCTCTATCGACTGGACGATCGCCTTCGCGAGCAAGCTTCGCTCCTACGGGATTGTTCAATCGGTCTGGAAGGTGACCGGCGGTCGCAGAAGCTGGCCGCCCGGTCAATCTGCGCTTAGCTGTATGGATAACCCGAGGCGCGCGTAGGTCTGCACTGGCCACAGCGACGCCCCTTCAGAACACCGTGAGTCTGAGGAAGTTCGCATGCTGACCTTGAACATTAATGGCAAGGACCAGGCGCTGGATGTCCCCGCGGACATGCCGCTGCTGTGGGTGTTGCGCGATGTTGCGCACCTGACCGGGACCAAATTCGGTTGCGGCATGGCCCAGTGCGGTGCCTGCACCGTGCACGTCGATGGCGCGCCGCTGCGCTCCTGCATCACCCCGGCCACCGCCGTGGCCAACGGGCAAAAAATCCTCACCATCGAAGGCCTGTCCACCGACGGTTCGCATCCGGTGCAGCAAGCTTGGGCCGAGCTCGACGTGGTGCAGTGCGGTTATTGCCAGTCGGGGCAGATCATGTCGGCCGCTGCGTTACTGGCAAAGATCCCCAAACCCACCGACAGCGACATCGATCAGGCGCTGTCCGGCAATATTTGCCGCTGCGGCACCTACCCACGGATTCGTGCGGCGGTCAAACGCGCTGCCGAGATCGGCTGAGGCCATGTCATGAACAGCATCATCAATCCCGTATCACGTCGCGGTTTTCTCAAGGGCAGCGCGGTGCTCGGCGGCGGGCTGGTGGTGGCGTTTGTCATCCCCGGCGGTCATCGGTTTGCCATGGGCGCCGACAATCAGGGCAACGTCTTCGCACCGAATGCCTTCCTGCGAATCGCCAACGACAACAGCGTCACCATGCTGCTCGGCCATTCGGAAATGGGCCAAGGGATCTGGACCGGCCTGACCATGCTGATCGCCGAAGAACTGGACGCCGACTGGTCGAAAATCCGCGTCGAACATTCCCCGGCCTCGGCCAAGGATTACGGTTTGGCCGGGTTTGGCGGCATGCAGATCACCGGCGGTTCGACCTCGACCTGGATGGAGTTTGATCGCTATCGCCAGGCCGGCGCCGCCGCACGCTTGATGTTGATTGACGCAGCGGCCAAGCGCTTCAACGTTGCACCGTCAGAAATCCGCACCGAACCGGGTGTGGTGATTGCCGGCGAGCATCGCGCCACCTACGGCGAACTGGCCGATGATGCCGGCAAGCTGCCGGTGCCCGATCCGGCATCGATCACGTTCAAGGCCGCCAAGGACTGGAAGATCATTGGCAAACCGACCCCGCGCCTCGACACTCCGGAGAAAATCACTGGTCGGGCCAAGTTCGGCATGGACGTGCAGTTTGAAGGGCTGATGACTGCGCTGGTCGCTCGGCCACCGGTGTTCGGCGGCAGCGTCAAATCGTTCGAAGGCGCCGAGGCCCTGACAGTGCCAGGTGTGCACAAAGTGGTGCAAGTGCCCACCGGCGTGGCGGTGATTGCCGATCATTACTGGGCGGCGAAACTGGGCCGCGATGCGCTGAAAGTCGACTGGGACCTAGGGCCGAACACCGGGCTCGACAGTGTGAAATTGCTCGAAAGCTTCCGCCAACTCGCGACCACCCCCGGCATGCCGGCCAGCCAAGCGGGTGATACCGCCGCCACGCTAAAGAAAGCGGCGAAAACCATCGACGTCGAATACAGCGTGCCGTACCTGGCCCATGCGCCAATGGAGCCGCTCAATTGCACGGTGAAAATCACCGCCGACAAATGCGAAATCTGGACCGGCACCCAGTTCCAGACCCTCGATCAAATGATTGCCGGCAAGATCACCGGGCTCAAACCCGAGCAGGTGGAAATCCACACCGAATTCCTCGGCGGCGGTTTTGGACGTCGGGCCAATCCGACCTCGGATTTTGTCGCTGAAGCGGTGCAAGTCGCGAAAGCCGCCGGTATGCCGGTGAAAACCGTCTGGTCCCGGGAGGACGACATTCGCGGTGGTTACTACCGCTCGATGTTTTTGCATCAGGCGAACATTGGTCTGGATGCCCAAGGCATGCCGGTGGCGTGGAAGCATGTGATGGTCGGGCAGTCGATCATGGACGGTACGGCGTTTGCGGCGACGATGGTCAAGGACGGGGTCGACAAGACGTCGGTCGAAGGCGTGGCGGACAGCCCTTACCTTGAAGGCCTGGCCAATCACCAAGTGGAACTGCATTCACCCAAAACCGGTATCAGCGTGCTATGGCTGCGTTCGGTCGGGCACAGCCATAACGCCTTTGTCATGGAATCGTTGATCGACGAACTGGCCACGGCGGCGGGCAAGGACCCGGTGGAATACCGACGAACCCTGCTCAAGGACCATCCGCGACACCTCGGCGTGCTGAACCTGGCGGTGGAGAAAGCCAACTGGACCGCGCCGTTGCCCGACGGCCACGCGTTGGGTGTGGCGGTACATGAATCGTTCGGCAGCTATGTGGCCCATGTCGCCGAGGTGTCCGGGGACAACCTGAAAATCCGCGTGCACCGGGTGGTGTGTGCGGTGGATTGCGGCATTGCGGTCAACCCGCAAAGCATCGCCGCGCAAATGGAATCCTGCGTCACCTTCGGCCTTGGGTTTGCGCTGCACAGCAAGCTGACCTTCAAGGAAGGCCAGGTGGTGCAGTCCAATTACCACGATTATCAGGTGCTGCGGCTCAACGAAATGCCGGTGGTGGAGGTGCACATCGTGCCCAGCACCGATAAACCCGGCGGCATCGGCGAGGCGGGTGTGCCGCCCATGGCGCCGGCGGTGGCTAACGCGGTGTTTGCCTTGACCGGGCAACGTCTGCGGGAACTGCCGCTGCAACTGTCGGGGGTGTGAGATGAAACGACATTTGATTCTCGGCGCCATCGCGCTGATTGGCTTGGGCGGCTACGCCTCGGACCTGTTTGCGGCTGACAATCAGGCGGCGCTAAAAGCCTTCGATACCGTGCAAAAAGTCTTCCAGAGCCCGCGTTGCCAGAACTGCCACATCCCCGGCGATTCACCGTTGCAGTTCGACGCCGGTATCCCCCACGCGATGAACGTCGTGCGTGGGATGGACGGGAAGGGCGCGGCCGGTTTGCCGTGCGCCACCTGCCATGCCGACAACAACCCGCCCGCCAGTTACGGTCCCCACGCACCACCCGGGGCGCCGCACTGGAGCCTGCCGCCCGCCGCGCACAAAATGGCCTGGATCGGCCTGCCGGCGGACAAACTCTGCGCGTTGATCAAGGACCGCTCCAGCAATGGTGACCGGGATTTCGCCGCGCTGATCAAGCACGTCAGCGACGACAAACTGGTGCTCTGGGGCTGGAATCCGGGCGGCAACCGCGCGCCGGTGCCGGTGCCCCACGACATTTTCGTCACCCAGTTCAAACTCTGGGCCGACGCCGGAGGACCGTGCCCGGTCGCGGGCATCTGACCAACGGCGGATTTATCAGGAGTCAAAGCGGATCTGTACGCCTCTAACGTATAGACCCTTCACAGGAGTGACACATGTTGGTTCCCGGCAAACCGGTCAACCCCAGCGCTTGCGCAGACACCCTGCGCGGGCCGGATATCGCTTCACAGGAACGTGAATGGTTGCGTGACCTCGCGCGCCAGGCCGAGCAAGAGCTGACGGCGGTGCAAGTGGCGAGCATGGATGCATTGACGTTGCTGCCCAATCGTCATGGCTTCGAGGCACTGGCTCAACGGGGCCTGGACGCGTGCTTGCACTTGGGTAAACCGGCGACGTTGCTGTTTTTCGACCTCGATCATTTCAAACTCATCAATCAAGCGTATGGCCGCGCCGAAGGCGACGATGCCTTGAAGACCTTCGCCGACGTGCTGCGGATCGCCTTTCGCGAAAGCGATGTGATTGGCCGCATGGGCAGCGACGAGTTCGCCGCGCTGCTGACCGGTGCCAACGCCGTGGAGATCACGGCGATCCGGGCGCGGCTCGAAGAAATGCTCGACGAGCGCAACGCCACGGTGCATCGCGGGTATGACATTCGCTTCAGTGTCTGCCAGATCGAGTTTCATCCGGCACTTCACCTGACGGTAGAAGGGCTATTGGCGGCGATCAGCGTGCAAGTCGGCGGCCACCCGTTCGGCCACTCGTAACAACGAGCCGTCGTGTCTGAACCGGCCGATTAGCTGTAGTCCGATTGGCAACAATCCTTCGGCGCGAGCCAGGGGGATGTTCACCTGCGGTAAGCCGAATGCGCCCCAGAATTTGATGAAATCCGATGGCCCGGTGTTTTCGGCGCTGTTCACGGCCAGTGGCGCGACCATTGCGCAATTGGGCGAGAGCATGGCGTCGAAAGGCTGGCAAATATCATTCAGGCGCGGTGCAAGCGCCGCCAGTCGGGCCTTGGCTGCGGATTCCTGATCCCAATGGGTGGCCGCCGCGCGGTCGAACATTGCCAGCATCGAAGGGCTCAACAGTGCCCGATGTTGCTGAAACTCCTTGGCCAGTGAACGTGCACCTTCGCAATCGTTGATGACCTGGTGATCGTCGAACACCTGGGCAAACTCATCCGGCAGGTGCACTTCGCTGACGTGATGGCCGGCACTGCGCAACTGTTCGATGGCCTGTTCCAGCGCGCGGGCGACTCCAGGGTCTACCTGATCCCAGCGCGGTGTGCGGCAGAAGCCCAATCGCAGTGGTCGTTGTTGGGTTTGCGGCAGGGCAAAACCGGGTATCAACACCCGCGCCACAAGGCTCAGATCCCGCACTGAGCGCCCGTACCAACCCACGGTGTCGAAGCTCGGCGCCAGCGGTTTTACCCCTTCCAGCGACACCAATCCAAACGACGGCTTAAAGGCAAACAGACCGCAGTACGCCGCCGGTTTCAGCAGCGAGCCCGCCGTTTGGGTGCCCAGCGCCACGGCAAAGAAATCCGCCGCCATCCCCGCTGCCGAACCGGCACTGGAACTGCCCGGTGTGCGGTCCAGGTCATGGGGGTTACGGGTCGGGCCGGTGTGCATGTAGGCAAATTCGGTGGTGTGGGTCTTGCCCATGATCAACGCGCCGGCCTGGCGCAACAGGCTCACCACATGGGCGTCCCGGGACGGTTGGTGGTGCGCATAGACCGGCGAGAAGAACTGCGTGGGATGGTCTTCGCTGTCGAAAATATCCTTCACGCCCACCGGCACGCCCGCCAACACGCCACGGCCCTCGTTGAGCGCGGCTTGCAGGCGCACCTGCATGGGTTTGAGCGAGACGAAGGCCTGCACCTGCGGTTCCAGGGTTTGAATGCGCTCAAGAAAGGCGTCGGCAATCGCGGCGACGGTGGTTTCGCCGTTTAGGACCGACTCGCTGAGGGCGGTGGCGTCCGCAGCAGAGCGGATCATTTGGCGAACAACTGGCTGATGTCCTTGAACGCCTTGAACTCCAGGGCATTACCGCACGGGTCGAAGAGAAACATCGTGGCTTGCTCGCCGACCAAGCCCTGAAAGCGGATGCACGGTTCAATCACAAATTGGGTGTTCAGCGCCTTCAAGCGTTCGGCCAGGGCTTCCCATTCCGGCATACCCAGCACCACGCCGAAATGCGGCACCGGCACGTTGTGGCCATCCACGGCATTGGTGTGGGCGGCTTCTTGAGAGGCGTTTTTCGGCGCCAGGTGAATGACAAACTGATGGCCGAAAAAGTTGAAATCCACCCAATGATCGCTGGAGCGGCCTTCTTCCAGCCCGAACACTTCGCCATAGAAATTGCGCGCGGCCGTCAGGTCGTACACCGGAATGGCCAGGTGAAAAGGGGAGAGCTGCATCGGGTGATCCTCAACGGTCGAAAGTTGAAGCTGAGTTTAGTCCTGTGCTTTTTGATTAAAAGACGATAATTTTTGCGTCGAGCTCAAATTATTTCGATCAATGGCGACCCTATGTTGCGAGAACTGAAAACCTTTATCGCTGTGACCCGCTACGGCACCTTCGCGGCGGCCGGCATGCACATTGGCCTGACGCAATCGGCGATCAGCGCGCAGATCCGCAATCTGGAACAGGCCTTGGGCATTCGGCTGTTTGATCGCACCGGGCGCCAGGCGCTGCTCAACGCGGCGGGCCTACGCGCATTGCCGATGGCCCGGGAGATGCTGGACACCTTTGCGCGCATGGCCGTCAGCGACGATGTCAGTGAATATCGCGGCGAACTGAAGATTGGCGCCGTGGCCACGGTGCAGACCGGTTTGCTGCCTCAGGCGTTGCTGCGGTTACGGCAACAGGCTCCGCTGCTGGAGCCGAAACTGGTGCCGGGCGTGTCGCTGAACCTGCTCAGCCAAGTGGACACCGGCGAAGTGGACCTGGCGATCCTGATCAAGCCGCCGTTTGAACTGCCCAAGGAACTGTCGGCGCAGGTCATCCGCAAAGAGCCATTTGTGCTGATCGTACCGGCGGACCTTGAGGGGGACGATCCCTTGCAGCTCCTCACTGAGCATCCCCATGTGCGCTACGACCGCAACTCGTTCGGCGGGCGCCTGGTGACGAAGTTTCTGCGCGAGCAGCAAATTGATGTGCAGGTCGGGCTGGAGCTGGACGAGCTGGAAGCCATCGTGAAAATGGTCGAATGCGGGCTGGGGGTTTCGCTGCTGCCCGAGGCGGGTTTGTGGGTGGAGCATGGGGCTAAGGTGCGGGTCATTCGGTTGGGTGAATTGACTTTCTACCGCGAGATTGTGCTGTTGCAGCGCTATAGCCAGCGGACGCAGCCGATTCAGCAGCTGTTTGCGCGGTGTTTGGTTTGAAGATCAAAAGATCGCAGCCTTCGGCAGCTCCTACAGAGATCGGGCTTGCATACAGAATGGCCGATGAACACACCCCGTAGGAGCTGCCGAAGGCTGCGATCTTTTGATCCTGCCCCCATAAAAAAACCCGCCAGACTCGGCGGGTTTCTTATGGGCTAACCGAAGATCACTCTTCGAGATTGCCCATGGCAGTGGTGTTGAAACCACCGTCGACGTACATGATTTCGCCGCTGATACCGGACGCGAGGTCCGAGCACAGGAAGGCGCCAGCGTTGCCGACTTCGTCGATGGTGACGTTGCGACGCAGCGGGGTTTGCGCTTCGTTGGCGGCCAGCATCTTGCGGAAGTTCTTGATGCCGGACGCCGCGAGGGTGCGGATCGGGCCTGCCGATACAGCGTTGACGCGGGTGCCTTCCGGGCCCAGGGAACCGGCGAGGTAACGCACGCCCGCTTCCAGGGAAGCCTTGGCCATGCCCATGACGTTGTAGTTCGGCATGGTGCGTTCGGCGCCCAGGTACGACAGGGTCAGCAGGCTGCCATTGCGGCCTTTCATCATTTCGCGGCCAGCCTTGGCCAGGGCCACGAAGCTGTAGGCGCTGATGTCGTGAGCGATGCGGAAGCCTTCACGGGTGGTGGCGTCGGTGAAGTCGCCGTCCAGTTGGTCGCCCGGTGCGAAGCCGACGGAGTGAACGATCACGTCGAGGCCATCCCACTTCTTGCTCAGTGCTTCGAAGACCTTGGCGATTTCTTCATCGCTGGCCACGTCGCACGGGAAGCACAGCTCAGGGCTCGAACCCCAGCCTTGGGCGAATTCTTCGACGCGACCCTTGAGTTTGTCGTTCTGATAAGTGAAGGCAAGCTCAGCGCCCTCGCGATGCATGGCGGCAGCAATACCGGATGCGATGGACAGCTTGCTGGCGACACCGACGATCAGTACGCGCTTACCGGCGAGAAAACCCATGTGTTGCTCCTCTTTTCAGGTTATTGCGCAGTGGCCGGTGCCAGGAAAGCGGCTTCCAGCAACTGCTGTGTATACGGATGTTGGGGGGCGGCGAAAATACGTTGCGCGTCGCCCTGTTCGACCACTTGGCCATGCTTGACCACCATCAGTTGGTGGCTCAGCGCTTTGACGACCGCCAGGTCATGGCTGATAAACAGATACGTCAGGTTGTATTTGGTTTGCAGTGAACGCAAAAGCTCCACCACTTGGCGCTGGACGGTCCGGTCGAGGGCCGACGTCGGCTCGTCCAGCAGAATCAGCGCCGGTTTGAGCACCAGCGCCCGCGCAATGGCGATTCTCTGCCGTTGCCCACCGGAAAATTCGTGGGGGTAGCGGTTCCGGGTTTCCGGGTCCAGGCCTACCTCCTTCAGTGCCGCAATAATCGCTTGTTCCTGCTCCGCCTCGGTGCCCATCTTGTGGATACGCAGGCCTTCGCCGACGATCTGGCTCACGCACATTCGCGGGCTCAGGCTGCCGAACGGGTCCTGGAACACCACCTGCATTTCCCGGCGCAGTGGTCGAACCTCGTTTTGCGTCAGACAGTCCAGTTGCTTGCCTTCAAAGCGGATACCGCCCTGGCTGCCGATCAGCCGCAAGATTGCCAGGCCCAGCGTCGATTTGCCGGAACCGCTTTCGCCCACAATCCCCAGGGTCTGGCCCTGGGGCAGGCTGAAATTGATGCCGTCCACTGCTTTGACGTAATCCACCGTGGTTTTCAAGAAGCCTTTCTTGATCGGGAACCAGACTTTCAAGTCCTCGACTTGCAGCAGCGGCGGGCCGATGGCATTGGTCGCCGGCTTGCCGCTGGGCTCCGCTGCCAGCAGTTCCCGGGTGTAGGGATGCTGCGGCGCGCGGAACAACTCTGCGCACGAAGCCTGTTCGACGATGCAACCGCGCTGCATGACACATACGCGATGGGCAATTCTTCGCACCAGGTTCAAATCGTGACTGATCAGTAACAACGCCATGCCCAGGCGGGCCTGCAGCTCCTTGAGCAATTCGAGGATTTTCAACTGAACAGTCACGTCCAGCGCGGTGGTCGGTTCGTCGGCGATCAGCAACTCCGGCTCATTGGCCAGGGCCATGGCGATCATCACCCGCTGGCGCTGGCCGCCGGACAATTCGTGGGGCAGGGCCTTGAGGCGTTTGTGCGGCTCGGGAATGCCGACCATCTCCAGCAATTCCAGCGTACGCTTGGTAGCGACTTTGCCGGTCAGGCCCTTGTGGATGCCCAGCACCTCGTTGATCTGCTTTTCAATCGAATGCAGCGGATTGAGCGAGGTCATCGGTTCCTGAAAAATCATCGCGATCCGGTTTCCACGGATATGACGGATGGTTTTCTCTTTCAGGCTCAGCAGGTTTTGCCCGGAATACTCGATGGTGCCGGATGGGTGCCGGGCCAGCGGGTAGGGCAGCAGGCGCAGGATCGAGTGCGCCGTCACCGATTTGCCGGAGCCGCTTTCACCCACCAGCGCGAGGGTTTCGCCGCGCTTGATGTCGAAGCTCACGCCTTCGACCACCCGCTGCACGCGCTCGCCGACGACAAATTCGACGGCGAGGTCGCGCACTTCGATCAGATTGTCCTGATTCATTTCACTTCCTCGGGTCGAAGGCATCGCGAGCGGACTCGCCGATAAACACCAGCAAACTCAACATCAATGCGAGCACCGCAAACGCGCTCATGCCCAGCCACGGCGCTTGCAGGTTGGATTTGCCCTGGGCCACCAGTTCACCCAGGGACGGGCTACCCGCCGGCAAACCAAAGCCCAGGAAATCCAGCGCGGTCAGCGTGCCGATGGCGCCGGTCAGGATGAACGGCATAAAGGTCATGGTCGAGACCATGGCGTTGGGCAGAATGTGGCGGAACATGATCGCGCCATTCTGCATACCCAGCGCCCGGGCCGCGCGCACGTATTCGAGGTTACGCCCACGCAGGAACTCGGCGCGCACCACGTCCACCAGGCTCATCCACGAAAACAGCAGCATGATCCCCAGCAGCCACCAGAAGTTCGGCTGCACGAAACTGGCGAGGATGATCAGCAGATACAGCACCGGCAGCCCGGACCAGATCTCCAGGAAACGCTGCCCGGCCAGATCGACCCAGCCGCCATAGAACCCCTGTAAGGCTCCGGCAATCACGCCGATGATCGAGCTGAGAATGGTCAACGTCAGGGCAAACAACACCGAAATCCGGAAGCCGTAAATCACTCGCGCCAACACATCGCGGCCCTGGTCATCGGTACCCAGCAAGTTGTCCGCCGAGGGCGGCGCCGGGGCCGGGACTTTCAGGTCGTAGTTGATGCTCTGGTAGCTGTAGGGGATCGGCGCCCAGAGAATCCAGGCGTCCTTGGCCTTGAGCAGTTCGCGGATGTACGGGCTCTTGTAGTTGGCTTCCAGCGGGAATTCGCCGCCGAAGGTGGTTTCCGGATAACGCTTGAGCGCCGGGAAATACCAACTGTTGTCGTAATGCACCACCAGTGGTTTGTCGTTGGCGATCAATTCTGCACCGAGGCTGGCGCCGAACAGGATCAGGAACAGCCACAGCGACCACCAGCCTCGCTTGTTGGCCTTGAACAGTTCGAAACGTCGGCGATTGAGCGGGGACAGGTTCATCTCAATGCTCCCGGTGTTCGAAGTCGATGCGCGGATCGACCAGGGTGTAGGTGAGGTCGCCGATCAGTTTCACCACCAGCCCCAATAACGTGAAGATAAACAGCGTGCCGAACACCACCGGGTAATCACGGTTGATCGCCGCTTCAAAACTCATCAGGCCCAAGCCGTCGAGGGAGAAAATCACTTCCACCAGCAGCGAGCCGGTGAAGAAGATCCCGATAAACGCCGACGGGAAACCGGCGATCACCAACAGCATGGCGTTGCGGAACACGTGGCCGTAGAGCACGCGGTGGTTGGTCAAACCCTTGGCTTTGGCGGTGACCACGTACTGCTTGTTGATTTCATCGAGGAAGCTGTTTTTGGTCAGCAGGGTCATGGTCGCGAAGTTACCGATCACCAGCGCGGTCACCGGCAAGGCCAGGTGCCAGAAGTAATCGAGGATTTTGCCGCCCATGCTCAGCTCGGCGAAGTTGTTCGAGGTCAGGCCCCGTAGCGGGAACCAGTCGAAATAGCTGCCCCCGGCAAACAGCACGATCAGCAGGATGGCGAACAGGAACGCCGGGATCGCGTAGCCGACGATGATCAGCGAACTGGTCCAGACGTCGAAGTGGCTGCCGTGTCGCGTGGCTTTGGCGATCCCCAGCGGGATCGACACCAGGTACATGATCAGCGTGCTCCACAGCCCGAGGGAGATCGACACCGGCATCTTTTCCTTGATCAGGTCGATGACCTTGGCGTCGCGGAAAAAGCTGTCACCGAAATCCAGGGTCGCGTAGTTCTTGACCATGATCCACAAGCGTTCCGGCGCCGATTTGTCGAAGCCGTACATGTGCTCGATTTCCTTGACCAGCGCCGGGTCCAGGCCTTGGGCGCCGCGATAGGCGGAACCGGCCACCGAGACTTCGGCGCCGCCACCGGCGATGCGGCTGGTGGCGCCTTCAAAGCCTTCGAGCTTGGCGATCATCTGTTCTACGGGGCCACCGGGGGCGGCCTGGATGATCACGAAGTTGATCAGCAAAATGCCGAACAAGGTCGGAATGATCAGCAGCAGTCGCCGAAAAATATACGCCAGCATCTGATTACTCCGTGCCCGCAGGGTCGGCTTGC